>CESM01231210.1_pt1 | contig 43187 bp, 42 predicted proteins | sample 361421 | NCBI WGS metagenome assembly CESM01 (sample SAMEA2622219, study PRJEB7988) | marine metagenome | isolation source: saline water (ENVO:00002010), including | reverse complement strand
CCCCTGCTCTTGTGATGCAAAAACTGCATTTTTTTATGGAATTTATAAAGTTTTTATCAAAATTAAAAACTTTATTTTTAATACCACCTTTGTTGTAAAACTTTTTCAAGTTATTAATATTATTGATTTTAGTTTGATGAAAAATCTTTATATCTATTTTTTTTGATATTTTCAAAAATACCTTATGCAAATACTCATCAAATATTTTAGCACTTTGACTCCCACCAATTACCATTAAATTAAATCTTTTATCTTTTCTGGATTTATTTTTATAAAAACTCTTTCTTACTAAGGGAGAAAGTAAAAAAAATTTTTTTTTAAATTTGTTTTTAAAATTTTTAATATGTTTTTTGTGACAAAAAATTTTATCACAATATTTTAAAAAAAATTTATTTGATTTCCCTAATACATGGTTGGGTTCATAAATATAAAGCTTTAATTTAAGAAATATACCCGCCAAACATATTGGGGTAGGAGCATACCCTCCAGTTGATAAAATAACATCTATTTTTTTATTTCTTAAAAAAAAAATTGATTTAATAGATAAAACCAAAACTATAAACAGTTTAACTGGGATGAGGAAAAAATTATTAAATATATTTGGAGTTTCAACGATTTCTATATTGTAATTTTTTTTATCTATATAATTTAAACCTCTTAGATCACTTGATAAATAAATATTAAATTTTTTTTTAAGATGATTATAAAAAACTGTAGCCGGAACTATATGTCCACCAGATCCTCCAGTTGCAATTAAAATATTTTTTTTCAAATTATTCTAAAATTTTTATTTCTTTTTCTAATTTTATCCCAGTTTTTTTAAATACTTCATCTGCAACATAATTAATCAATCTATTCATATCATCAAATGTTGCCTCACCTTTATTAATAAAAAAATTACAATGCTTATTTGAAATACAGGCATCCCCAAAATTTTTTTTTAGCAAAACTGACTCTTTAATTAATTCCCATACTTTTTTTTGTGTTCCAAAATTTGGATTTTTAAACGTACTACCACCTGTTTTTATTTTAGTGGGTTGGTTTTTTTCTTTTTCTATTTTGAGTCTATTCATTTCATTTTTAATTTCTTTTAATTGTCCTTTTGATCCTCTAAAAGATGCACTCAAAAAAATTAAATCCTCTGGTAGGTTATTATTTCTATACTCAAATTTAATATCGCTAGATTTAATTGTAATTATATTCCCTAGTTTATTAATGGCCTGTATAGATAATAATATATCTTTAAATTCTTTTTTAAAACATCCAGCATTCATTCTTATTCCACCTCCAATGGTTCCTGGAATGCATGACAAAAATTCAAATCCACTTAAATTATGTTTCATTGCAAAGTCAGATAGCTGGCTATCCAAAACTGCACTGCCTGCAATAATTATATCATCACCTAATAAGGAAATATTATTAAAATTTTTACTTAATTTTATTACCACGCCATCAAATAGATTGTCACTAATCAGAGTATTTGACCCAGCACCAAGAACAAATAATTTTTCTTTATTGTTTAATCTTTTAAGGAATTTTATTAAGTCTTTTAAATCATACGCTTTAAAAAAAACTTTTGACTTTCCTCCAATATTAAACCAATTTCTTTTCTTTAGATCATACTCAAATTGAACACTTTCACCAAAATCATTTAATAATTCTTTTAATTCATTAATGTTCATTTTATCAACTCTGGGACTTTTCTCATCCAGTTAGAAATAGTACCTGCGCCCATTCCAATCACAATTTTTTTTCCATACATATTTTTTTTAATAAATTCTGCTAATTGATTATTATCATTTACTAAAAATAATTTCACATTCGAATTTTTAGCAATTTCTTTTGCAAATTTTATATAATCAAACCCTAATTTGATTTTTTCACCAGCAGTATAAATTGGGCACAAAATAACTGTATCAGCATTTTGAAAGGCAAATGAAAAATCTTTTCTTAAATCCTTAAGTCTCGAAATTCGATGAGGTTGAAATACACAAATTTTTTCAAAATCTTTATAAACTTTATTTACTCCTTGTAATACAAATTTAATTTCAGTTGGATGATGAGCATAGTCATCATAAAAATCAATGTTATTGAAAGTAAATATTTTATTAAAACGCCTTTGAACTCCTTTAAAATTTAATAAACCCATTTTGATATCTGAAATAGAAATCCCAACCATTAGAGAAACTGCTAATGCTGCCACTGAATTTCTAACATTATGAATTCCTAGTAACGGTATTCTAATATTCTTAATTTTAGTTTTTTTGATATTAGGTAAATCTACAAATAAATCAAACTCAGTAAATTTTTTTTCTTGTTTTATATTTTTAATTAAAAAATTAGATCCAGAATTTAATCCATATGTATAAAAATTTTGACTTTTTAATTCTTTAATTAATTTTTTATTTACCTCGTCATCTAAACAAATAAAAGATTTTCCAAAAGAGGGTACTTTTTCAATAAATCGAACAAAATATTTTTTTAAATCATTCATTGATTTGTAAAAATCCATGTGTTCTCTGTCTATATTAGTAATTATCGAGTAAGTGGGAGGTATATGAACAAAACTACCATCTGATTCATCTGCCTCTAAAATTGACCATTCACTTTTACCTAATTTAGCAGAATTTTTAATTGAATTTATCACTCCTCCATTAATAATTGTGGGATCTAATTTAGTTTTTTGGAATATAGAGGCAATTAATGAAGTTGTAGTAGTTTTTCCATGTGAGCCCGCTACAACAATATTTTTCATTAATGAAACTATATGAGCTAACATTTGGCCTCTTTTAATAATTGGTAAATTTTTTCTTAATGCCTCGGTCATCTCTGGATTATTTTTTTTAATTGCAGATGAAACTACGACTATTGTTGCATTTTTAAGGTTTTGTTTTTTTTGTCCAATAAAAACTTTAATTTTTTCTTTTTTTAACCTTTCAATATTTTTATTTATTACTAAATCACTTCCCTGAACTCTGAAACCCTTTCCTTTCATTACTAATGAAAGACCACTCATCCCTATTCCACCAATACCGATAAAATGTATTATTTCTTTTTTTGCTAATTTTATTTTCATTTTTTTCTTTTGATAAAAAGAAAGTTTGACAAATGAAATATGTTATTTTCAGGGCGAGTCGGATTAATTTTAATTAAACCGTTATTATATGGCATAATTTGATAAATATCATAACTTTTTAGTTGTTTTGAAAATTGAAATAAATTTTCTCCAGAAAATAAATAATGATAATTCATTTCTATTTGAATAAATTTAGGTTTGTGAAGAAGAATAAATTTAGTTGCTCCAATTAATACTTTTAAATCATGCCCTTCAGTATCAATTTTTATAAAATCAATTTTTTTGTTAAAAAAATTTTTTTTTTTAATTGAAAATTTATCCAGAGTATCAGTTAAAATTTTTTGTTTCTTTATTTTTTTATTTTTTAAAAAATTTATTCTATTCAAATTTATTGTTATGGATGAAAGTTGTGACAATGGATTTGTATAAAATATTTCACTTTTTCCACTTTTGTTTGAAAGTGCAATATTAAAACACTTAAAATTTTTTTTATATTTTGTCTCAATTTTTTTAAGTTCTAAAAAAGTTTTTTTCATTGGTTCAAAAGCAATTACATTCATGTTTTTGATTTCTAATAATTTTTTTGAAAATTCACCAACATGAGCTCCAATATCTAGACAATTTTTAATATTGTTTCTTTTAATTAATTCAATAACTTGCTCTTCTCCAGTTTTATAAAAATTTCCATAATTTTTATATCCTGAAATTTTAAGTGAAAAATGTAAAATTAATTTTCTTAAAAAAGTAAAATTTTTTTTTGACATTAATTTTATTATAAAATCCATATAATTGATCTTTATAGATATTAATTTGAAATACTCATTAAAATTTTTTCTAAACTTTCGCATGTTCTTTTATGAGTAAATCTTTTTATAAAGTTTTTAGATTTTTTCACTTTTTTTTCTAATATAGATGGCTTGAGCATGAAGTTATTTATTTTTTTTGCAAGGTCCTTTGAATTATGTGTCTGAAATAACTGTCCAAACTTACCATAACATAAAACCTCCCTAGTTCCTCCATAACTATTAGCTGCAATTACTGGAACACCATAATTCAAAGCCTCAACAATTGAATTTGGTAAACCCTCAAATACTGCTGTGTGAACTAATAAATCAGCATTTTTAAATATCTTGTCTCTATTTTTTTCATGGCCGATAAGACGTACAAATTTTTGGAGATTGTTATTTTTAATAAATGAAAATAAATCTTTTTTTAATTCACCTTCACCAAAAATCTTAATTTTAAAATTTTTTCCTTTTATAAATCTAATTGCTTTTAATAAAGTAAAATAATCCTTTTGTGACGACAATCTTCCAACGGCAATAATATTAAAAAAAGATTTTTTTTTATACTTTTTTGGTTTATTTAATCTATCTATTGATCCAGAATAAACAATATCAGATTTAAGATTAAATTGTTTTAATTCTGAGGAGAGAACTTTTGAATTAGTCAGAACTTTATCTGCTTTTGAATAAGTGGGTTTTATTAGAAATTTTACAGTTTTATTTTTAAAAAATGAAAATAAGTTTTCAAATAAGTCCAATTCTTTCAATGAAGTTCTCTCAAAAAGAACTATTTTAAGATGCTCAATTTTTCTAAGAAATAAAATTGTTAATACATTTGAATAATGAATATTTGAAATAAAAATATTTTGTTTTTTTGATATTCTTGCTTCTTGTAAAATTTTTTTTATTTTAAAGAAACTAAAAAAAGTTTTAAAAATTTTAATTTTACTTTTTATTCTAAATGATTTTATATGAGCTGGTAATGTGTACTGATAATCTGAATTATCTAAAAAAATTATATGGATCTTAAATTTTTTATGGTTAAGATTTTTTAAAAAATTTATAATTGCATTGCCAGCTCCCCCATAGATAAATTTTGATATAAAAAAAAATATATTAATTTTCATTTTTGAATTAATAGAGAATTCAATATTTTATAATGATTTAATAGGGTAAATTCTTTTATTTTTTTTTTAAATGAAACTTTTTTTTTAAATAATAATTTTTTGTCTGCATTCATTATTCCCTCAAACTTATTTAAAAAATTTGTTAAAGAGTTTGATTTAAAAAGAAAACCATTTTTTTCATTTTCTAAAAGCTCTTTTGGACCATTTAAACAATCACTTGATAATACAGTTTTGTTCATATATGCAGCTTCAATGAGTACAAATCCTGGGTCTTCCCACAGAGATGTTAAAACAAACATTTTTGAATTTTTTAGATAATCGTAAACATTCTTTTTGTATCCAACTAAAAAAATTTTTTCCTCTAAATTAATTTTTTTAATTAGATTTTTTAATTTATTCATTTCTTCTCCATCCCCTAGAATAACAAGGTTTAAATTTGGATATTTTTTATTTATTTCTTTAAAAGCCATTATTAAAAAATTAAAGTTTTTTTGATGTGTTAATCTTCCAATTGAAAGTATTGTATTTTCAGAGGACAGTTGTTTTTCAATATTTTCTTTTTTGTTTTTTTTGTCTTTGATTTCACCAAGGTTCAAAACTGGATCTGGAAGATACTTGATTTTATTTAAATTAAATATTCTAGTTTCACATAACAAATTTAGAGTTAATTTAGTTGGTGTGGTAATTAAATAAATTTTTTTACCTACAATTTTCCAAAAAAAACTTCTCAAAAAATTCAATTTTGGATAACCAGATATTCTTAATATAAATTTTGTTTTATAATTAAATAATAATAATAATAAGAGAGGTATAGATGTCATTAAGTGAATAATTATAAAATCTGGCTGATCTTTTTTTAGTATTATATGTAATTTGAAAATTGATAATATAAATATAATAATATACGACAATCTACTTTTGAAAAAACCATTTTTTGGTAAATATTTAATTAACTTAAAATTTAATACATCTTTTATAAATATATTTTTACTAAATATTTTTTTTTTTGTGATTCCCATTCTCCTATAACATCTAATAAATATGGTTCAATTTTTTTTTTTGAAAATTTAGTTACAGACTCGATTGAGTTTACTACAGCTTTTTCTGTTGCAACATTTGAAAAAAGGGGAGACCAATAATACAGTTTCATTTTATTATATATTTAGATTATAATTTCTAACTTATCTAATAGAAAATAATGAAAAAAAAACAAAAATTACTTAGTTTAATTACTGTCGTTAAAAACGATGTTCTTAATATAGAAAAAACTATAAAATCTGTTCTTAGACAAAAAGGTAAAGATGTGGAGTTTATTGTAATTGATGGAAAATCTAGTGATGGAACTATCAAAATTATTAAAAAATATAAAAATAAAATTGATAAAGTCGTCATAGAAAAAGACAGAGGCATTTATTATGCAATGAACAAAGGAATTAAATTTTCAACAGGTAAATATATTGGTTTTTGTAATAGTGGAGATCTAATCAATAAAGGTGGAATTAAAATAATTGTTAATCATTTAAAAAATGATACTGATGTTTTATTTGCAACAGTAAAAAGACATTATTTGGGCAAAACTGTTATTAAAAGTGGATATAATTTATTAAGACTGAACTACAATTTTGATTTTGCAACTTCTCATTCTACAGGTTTTTATATTAAATCAAAATTTCATAAGGTCTTAGGATTATATGATATCTCATTTAAGTGTTCCTCTGATTATGATTTTTATTATAGATTGTTAAAGAATAATAAAATTAATATTATGAGTACACCAAAAAACAAAATTGTCGGTATTGTTCAAAAAGGTGGTTTTTCTTCAACACTTTCCCCTATAGATCATTTAAATGAAGAAACTAAAATTAGAGTTAAAAATAAACAAAACTTTATTTTAATTTTAATAATTTACATAAATTCTCTAATAAAAATTTTTTTAAAAAAAATCTCTACTTAAAAAAACAAAGATCAATTTGTAAAGTTTTTCCATTTTTTTTATTTGAAAAACCTCTATCTACAGACCACAAATTAAAACCTTTTGATTGAATAAACTCTAAAATCTCCATCCAATTTTTTTGGCCTTTGTATAAATGGGTTAGGGAAACTTCCACTAAAATTCCTTGAAATTGATTTAATATTTTTTCAGCTCCTTTAATTACTTCAAACTCATATCCTTGTGTATCAATTTTCAAAAATAAATTTTTATTTTTCAAATTAAATTCATAAAAAATATCTTCTAATTTTTTTTCTTGAATAGTTTGTTTATTTACAATTTTGGAATCTGGGGCATTTTCAATATGTTGACTACTAATTTCTAAAATACTTGATGAAACAGAATTTTTTGAAATATTTATTATATTTGTTGAATTTTTATTTCCTAAAGCTATTGGATCATAGACCTCCCAATTTGTATCTTTAGAGGCATTAACTAAAAGTTTTTTATGTATATCTAATACTGGCTCAAAGCTTATAATATTCTCTTTAAAACCATAAAATCTTAACTCTTTAGCAAACTGACCTTGATTAGCACCTACATCAAATACATAATCAATTTTTTTTTCTCTTAAAGCTAAAACTAATCTATAAGAATTATTGAACTGATCTACAATCTTTATCAATTTGAGATTAAAAATTTTTAAAAAATAATTGACTAAATTTTTGATTATTTTCATAATTAATTCAGTTTCATGATTTTATAGTGTTTTAATTTTTTTTTTAAATTCAGAAAAAGAGTTAGCCGACTTATCTCTTTTTGAGACTATTGGCCTTTTTGTTATCCATTTTATTTTTAAATCTTTATCATTATATAAAATCCCATTTTCTCCTTTAACGTTTCTGTAGCTATCTAAATGATATAATACAGTACTTTCTTTTGAAAGACACTCATATCCATGAGCAAAATTGTTGGGTATGATTAAAGTATCTCCCTCTTTAAGTTTATATTTATGAACCTTTCCAAAATTTTTAGATTTTTTATTTAAGTTAACTACAACATCTAAAATTTCACCTTTTAAAACACTTATTATTTTTGTTTGTTTGCCTGGTTTTTGGAAATGTAGACCTCTAATAACATTTTTCTTTGAATGAGCTATTGCAGAAAATATTATCTTAATTTTAAATTCTATAAGTAAATAAATTTCTTGAAAAAATCCCCTATTATCCAAAAATCTTTTTTTTTTAATTAAAGTCGGTTTTTTTACCATAATTGTAATTAAATTTTTTTTATTTTTTTAAATTATTTTATATAGATTTATATTAATTACTCAAAAGTAAATACTATTAATCAGGGTTTAATTATAATATTTTTATGATAAAAATTTTAAATAATGATTATTTCTAATGAATTAAACGAAAATAAAAAAGAATTTTTTATATCACTGTTATTAATTTCGATTCCCATTACCTTTATAATAGGATCTTCAGTAATTAACGTAACTATTGTATTGATTGATTTATATTTTTTATACATTTTATTTAAAAATAAAGATTTAAAATTTTTAAATAATAGATATTTCTTTTCACTTATTGTGCTTTGGATTTACTTAATAATAAATCTTTTTTTTAGTATTAATTTCATTGAATCTTTACCAAGATCAATTGGTTTTATAAGATTTATACTATTTGCATTTGCTATAAATTATTTTTTTTTAAAAAAATCCAGAACTGTTCAAATTGAAATCTTGAATGCATGGACTTTTATTTTTCTATTTGTATCTATAGATCTTATTTTTGAATTTATTTTTGGTTTTAATTTTTTTGGTTTTGTTTCACCTTTTGAAGGAAGATTGGGTGGAGTATTTGGAGAGGAGCTTAAAATTGGACATTTTTATTCAGCGTTTGTACTCGTTATTTTATTTAATTTGCAAAATTTCTTAAGAAATAAATCTTATAATGATTATTTTTTTTACACATTAGTAGTATCATTTTTGTTAATTTCGCTTATTATTGGAGAAAGATCTAATTTTTTAAAAACTTTTTTAATAGTATTTTTTTTTATACTTATATTTGATAATAGAAATTTTTTTAAGAAAATCGTGTCAGTTTTTTTACTTCTGATTGCGTTATCCACATTAATATATACAAATAAAGATTATAAAGTTAGATTTTGGGGTGCAGGAATAAAAGCTCTATCTAATCCAATTGAATCAGTTTTAAACTCAAAATATGGTTCACATTATAAAGTTGCTATTCAAGTTTTTCAAAACAACAAACTTTTTGGTGTTGGTTTAAAAAATTATCGACTAGAAGTTATTAAAAATAAATATGTTGGTGATCCGTCTATACACCCACACCAAACACACTTTGAAATAATCTCTGAGCTGGGCTTAATAGGTTATATTTTTTTTATATCTGTATTCTTTTTTATTCTTTTACAATCATTAAAGTCATATTTGAGTGAAAAAGATAATTTAAAATTATGTGGAATCTTGTTTATAATTATTTCTTTAGCGCCATTGCTTCCATCTGGAAGTTTTTTTACAACTTACGGTGCTGCTTTATTTTGGTTTAATTTTAGCTTTATTTTGCCAAAAAATACTTAATTAATATTACACTTTAATAAACTTAAAATTTCTAATTTGACTAAATTGCTGTTTAGAATTTAATTTAGATAATTTTTTCCTTCTAAAATTTTCTTATTTTATTAATAATCACTTAACTAAATTATCTGTCAGTTTATATGTATCACTTTCATATTCTTTCCCTCCTCTTGGGCCTTTGGTGAAAACCAGCATTTCGCTGTTTACTAAAGCTTTGATTGCATGTTTTTCATTTTTTTCTGTAAGTATTAAATCACCTTTTTTCATTATTTTTTTAATTTTTTTTCCTTTGCCTTTTTTTGTTACCAAAATTACTTTTCCACTAAGAATGTAATTCCATTGAATAGTTTTTTTATGAAAATGATTTCCTCTGACTGTATTCTTTTTTTGAGTAATATAAGTAATTGCATTTATTTGAGTTTTCTCAATTAAGTCTATAATTATGCCTCTTTTATCCTTAAAGTTAATTTTTTTTTTTATCTTAATCATTTTAAACTACTCTTACTAATTATTTTAGGTTTGGGAACTGGTATTATAAATTTACCACCCATTTTTAAAAAATTTTTGTTGTTACTAATAATTTCTTTATAAAAGTTCCATGCTAAAATTAATGCATAATCAGGTCTTTTTTTTAAAATTTCTTTATCAGAAAATACTTTTACATTAGTTCCTGGTGTATATCTTCCAATTTTTAGTCTTGATTTTTCTGTTGCAAACTCTACTAAATCTTTATCTATTTTACAATAATTTAGTAAAGTCATTCCTTTTGCTGGTGCACTAAGTAAAATTATTTTTTTATTTTTAGACTTTAATTTTACCAATAAATTTAAAAGTTCTAATCTATTTTTTTTTACATTTTTTGAAAAATTTATTAAATTTTTCATATCATTCAATTTTGCTTTTTTCTCTTTAACCAAAATTTTTTTTAGATTTTTAGTTTTTTTAAATTTATTTTTATTTGAAATAAAAATTCTAATTGATCCTCCATGAATATCTTTTTCTTCGACATCAAATATCTCAAGATTTTTTTTCTTTAAATATCTTATAAGAGGAATTAAAGTTATGTAAGATAAATGCTCATGGTAAATTGTATCATATTCTAAATTTTTAATTAAATTTAAGAAATAAGGAACTTCTATTATCAAAACTCCATTTTTTTTTGCTAAAATTTTAAAACATTTGAAAAAGTTTTCTAAGTCATCTATGTGTGCAAATACATTTGAACCGGTGATAATTTTAATCTGCCTATGCTTTTTGAGTATTTCTTTACAAATCTTTTGATTAAAAAAACTATTGATTGTTTTAATACCTCTACTATTAGCAATTTTACAAATATTTTTTGCTGGGTCTACACCTAATATATTTATTCCTATATTTTTAAAATGGGAAAGCAAATTACCTACATTACTTCCAATATCAAGCACAGTATCATTTTTATTTAGAGAAAACCTTCTTTTACATGAGTGCGCAAATTCTCTAAAATGCTTATTGCCATTCTTTGTAAGAGAAGACTCGTAGGGATAATCATCTTGATAAAGTATTTTAGGATCAACTACATAATTTAATTGTTTGAAACCACAATTTATACAACTCAAAACTTTTAAAGGGTAATGTATAACACTTTTATTAATTTTATCCTCATTAATAAATTGATCTGAAGGTGGGTGATGTCCTAAATCTAAGAATAACCTTAAATTTTTACTTTTACATAGCCTACACTTTTTTTTAATCATTATCTATTTATAAGTTCCTCTAAGGGTTTTATAGCTTTCAAATATTTCATCAAATATTATTTTATTTCCATCAAATTTATATTTAAGCTGGTTATACTTATCTCTCGATTTTTGTTTAAATTCCTCTTCTAAATCTTTGTTTGATAAAAATTTCAAAAGTTTATTAGCGAGATCATTTGGATTATTTAAGTCTATACTAATTACAGCATCTTTAACTTGCTCTGTATCGCTCCATATATTTGAATAAAAAACTGGTTTCTCAAAATAAAAACCCTCAATTGGAAGATGATTGGTTGGACCAAAATATGTTGGAACCACAATAGCAAAAGAATTTTTGTATAACTCATTTAACTCATCCTCACTGAGAAAATCTAAAAACTTAATACTTTTTTCTATTTTAAGTTTTTTTGTAAAAGATTTTAAATAATCAAGATTATTTTTATCAGTCCCACAAAAGACTGCAATTAGTTCTTTATTCTTTTTCTTCTCTATCAGACTTATCGCTTCAATGATGTAAATATGATTTTTATGAGCCCAATATTGAGCTGGATAAAATATAAATTTTTTATTTAATAGTTCAAATTTTTTTAAAACTTCAGTACCAAAATTATCATCAACTTTTTTTCTTTTTAAAATTTGACTCGAAGGTTCAGAATAAATAATTTTTAATTTTTTTTCTTCCACATTATATCTTTTTAAAAATTTTCTTGTGCCTTCCTGAGAGTCAGTAATGATGTATAAACTTTGATCTGCTAAAGTTTTATATATGTATTCCCTAGCAGAAATAGAATGATAATTTTCCTTACACTCAGGGAATAATGGATAATCCAAGTGCGCCATATCCCAAAATGACACAATATAATCAATTTTTTTTAAAAATAGTGCGGTTGAGGACATTGAGTTGAAATAAACTAGGTCTACTGAGTTGGACAATAAAAAACTTTCAAATTTATTTAAGTTGAAAATAAAATTAAATAGTTTTCTTATAAATTTTCCTGTCAAATAGTCATAAATTTTAATTATATTTAAATTTGTAAATTTTTTATTAAAATATTTAATTTGTAAATTATATTTTTTTAAAATCTCTAAATTATTTTCATTTATTGAAAAAAATTTAATTTCAATTATATCTGAACTTAAGTTTTTTAACCTAAGTGCTGTAGATATCTCAGTTTGAAAATTTCCCCCAAGTTTTGGTGAACTTTCAAAAACGTAACCAATAATTATTTTATTTCTTGTCAATCTAATAACTCACAAATTATTTTTATTACATAATCTTGATCTTTCTTTTTTAAACCAAGTCCACTTGGAATATAAAATCCATGTTTTGAAATATATTCTGAAACTGGAAACTTTTGGTTTTTAAAATACCCCATTTTTTTTAATATTGGTTGTTTATTTAATGGCCAAAAGAAATTTCTTGTTTCAATGCCTCTTTTAAACAATTTTTTTCTTATTTTCTCTAAATCATATTGTGAATTTTTTTTTAGTACTAGACCATATACCCAATAAACATTATCACAATACTTCGTTTTATTGATTGGATTATAAACTGACTTTAAATGTGATAACTTTTTAAAATAATATTTGCCTACTCTTTTTTTTATCTTAATAAATTTTGTTAATTGTTTTAATTGAGCTATTCCTAAAGATGACTGCAAATTTGTTAACCTATAATTCCAACCTAGACCGAAATGTTTAAATCTTCTTTTATCATTAAAGTAAATATTTCTTAATAAAAGACATTTTTCGTAAATCTTTTTATCATTAGTGACAACCATACCACCTTCACCTGTTGTTATATGTTTATTAGCAAAAAAACTAAAGGTTGATATGTCTCCGAAACTTCCACAAGGTTTACCTTTATATTTTAGTCCTAAAGACTCAGCGGAGTCTTCAATAATCTTAATTCTTTTTTTTTTACATATCTTAATTATTTTACCAAAATCAGGACACAAACCATAAATGTTCACAAGAATTATTGCTTTAGTTTTTTTTGTAATTAAATTTATTGTCTTTTCAGTATCCATATTCCAAGTTTGTGGGTCACAATCTACTAGGATAGGTTTTGCACCCAATCTAATAATAGGCAGAATACAAGAAATTATTGTAAATGCTGGAAGAATAACCTCATCACCTTTTTTGAGATTTAAAGACTCAAAAGCTAACTGAATAGCTGCAGTTCCATTCGAAACCGATATTGCAAATTTTCTTTTGATTTTTTTTGCAAATTTTTTTTCAAATTCTTTTACAAAACTTCCAGAGGAAGAAACCTCATTATTCTTAATACATTTTAGCAAATATTTTTTTTCTTCTCCTCCAATCAATGGTTCATTTACTGGTACAATTTTTTTTTTCATATTTTTTTATAAAGCAAAAGCGCTCCCCAATTTTTTTTATTAGGTTTTGTTTTTTTTAAAAAAGCATAATCCTTAATTTTTATAAAATCAAATTTATTAGAAACCTTATCTAATTCCTTTATATCGAATGCTCTTATTTTATGCACTTCAGAAAATTTGGAATTTTTATAATTATTTAAATCTAATATATTTATTAAATATTTAATCTTAAAAATCTTTGTACTCAATTGATTTGGAATAGCTTTTCTTGATATTTTAAAATTTTTGTCTTTAAAGATTTTATTAATAGTTTTAGGCTTTTTATACACTACTGCTGGGTGGTACCATGTATCAAAAAGCAGAAGCCCGCCCTTATTTAAATGTAATGAAGCTACTCTAAAAAATGACTCTAAATCTTTATTTTTGGTCATGTAATTAATTACATGAAACATTGATATCACGGCATCAAATTTTTTTTTTAATCTTATCTTTTTTAAATCACTATTAATAATATCAATTTTTTTAGATTTAGATTTAAAATTAAAAATCATATCTTTGCTTTTCTCAACACAAGTAAGATTAAAACCCTTTTTTAACAGATATATTGCATGTGCCCCTGTTCCAGATCCCAATTCAAGTATATTTTTAATATTTTTTTTTTCTGATTTTAATATTCGAGAAATATAATTTACCTCAGACTTATAATTTTTTTTTTGATAAACTAAATTATAATACTTTGAGTAAAATTTTTTAAAGTTCATATTTTTTAAATAAATAGTTTTTAATCTTTAGAATAAGATTTTTTTTTGGCTCTGTTTTTTTGAAAAATTTTTTCATTTCTTCAAAATGATATTTGCTTTCTTTAACAATAATCATTTTTGGTTTTTTGTAACTTTTAATTAGTTTGGACTTATAATTATTTGTATTGATGCTATGAATTCCAGAATTATCCATACCTATATTTTCTATAAAACTTTTTGGAGGAAAAAGTGTAAGTTTTTTTTTTAAAAACATTGAACCATACCATCTAATTGACCATGAATTATTTTTTTTTAAACAAAAATTTTCAAGTATTCTAAAAAAATCAAAAGTATTTTTAAAATTATATTCTGATCTTATTTTTTTTGTAGCTAAATTTTTTAGGATTTTTTCTCCATCTTTTTCATACAAATCCCAAGATCTTTTCCAAGTTGCCCACCCCCATGAATCCGCAAGTCTTAAAAAATAATAACCTTTTTTATTGTTGTTAATAGGATAAGAATATCCACTAATCGATGCAACATTTTTTTTAGCTGAATAAATATTTAATGCATCATTCATATAATTTAAAAAAAAAGGACTAGTTAAATTATCATCCTCAAGAACAATTATTTTTCCATATTTATTACAGACCTGAGTAATTCCTGAAATAAAATTTTTTGATAAACCAAAGTTTTTTTTTCTAATAATGATTTTTTTATTTTTAAATCCTGTAATATTTTTAATTATTTTTCTAACTTCCAGTACTTTTTTTTTGGATTGTTCATCCTTTGCTTCATCTGAAAATATATAAATTAACGATTTTTTTGCTAATTTATTCTTTTTTAAAAATGTTAAAGTTTTTTTTGTATGTTCCGGTCGATTATAAACAAAAAAAGCTATTGGTGATAAATTTTTCTTCATTCTAAGTTAGATGAATATTTTTTTCTTTAATTTCATAAATTTTATTACAATTCTTTAAAGAAGACATTTTATGTGATACCATTATAATTGTTTTATCATTTGATAATTTGTTAATTGAATCTATAATTTTATTTTCTGTATCAAGATCAAGTCCTGAAGTGGCTTCATCAAAAATTATTAACTCAGGGCTTATGTAAAGTGATCTTGCGATGGCAATTCTTTGTCTTTCACCACCTGATATTTTGGTTCCTTTTTCTCCAATAATAGAATTTTCTTTATTTGGTAGATTATTAACTAAACTGAATAACTCTGTATCTTTTATGCAGTTATTGATCTTTCTAATATCTATAACTTCATCATCTTCTCCAAAAGCTATATTCTTTTTAATAGAGTCATCTATCAAATAAATAGATTGTGGAACGTAACCAATTTTTCTCTGCCATTCCCGAATACAAGAAAAAATATTTTTTCCATCTACCAATATGTTTCCACTAGTTGGTTTAGTTAATCCCATTAAACAATCTAAAAAAGTGCTTTTACCTGCCCCACTTTCACCAACTATACCTATTTTATCTCCTTTTTTTATTTCTAGATTTATATTATTTAAAACAAAATTTTGGTTATCATTATAAGATAATGATAAATTTTTTATTTCAATTGATTTATTAAAATTTATTGGTGATAAATCTAATTTCGTTATTTGATTTTCTGACTTAAAATTTAAAGATTTTATAATTAATTCATAAGAGGGTTTAGCATAAGTGATACTTTGTAAAGAAACTAATAACTGAGATATAATTGGTATCGCTCTATAAAACGCAACAAATAACACTGCAAAAAAAGGAACAAATTCACTTAGTGGTTGGTCTACAAAAAAAACTAGAATTATAGAAACTGAAAAAACCAAAATGATCGTCTCTAAAAAAAATCTTGGAAGTGTTTTTATAAAATCGTAATTTCTTAGTGAATTAAAAGTTTCTTGATTGTAATAATCAAATTTATTTAAAAACCATTTTTCTTTTCCATATAATTTTGCTTCCTTGATGCTATTAACTCCTTGATTTAAATACGATATTCTTAGGCCTTCATTTATTTGTCTTTTTAAACCCCATCTTTTAAGAAAAAAAATGTTAGAATAATTAAAAAGAAAAGTTAATGTAAAAACAAAAATTATCAAAATTGAAGTAATTTTGAAATCAATGATTAAAAAAATAATAATAAAACCAAATAATATAAATATATTAGATATCAGATTAATTGTTGGTCCTATTCCACTACCTATAAATATAGAAATTTCAGTGGTTACATCTCTAATTATTTTACCAATATTGTTATTTTTAAAAAAACTTAAGTCTTGCTCTAAATATTTTTTAAATATTTTTTTTGATAAATGGTTATGTGTATCCCATATAAATTTCCCCTTATACCATTGAAAAAATATTAAAAAAAGTATCTTCAATAAATATACAATGGAGAATAATATCAAAAAAAAAATAATTTTATCATCTTGAGCAAAAAAATTTACTTTTTCAAACAGAAAACTAAAAAAAAAATCATTGTTTGCAGCATTTCCCTTAACCATTAAAGATAAAATTGGAAATATTAAACCTATGCTTAAACTTTCAAGTACCATGGAAATTACGATTAATACCGAGATAAGAGCAAATGATAAAATTTGATCCTTGTTGAAAATCAGATTTAGGTTTTTGATGATTTCATTAAACATGATTTTTTTATCTTTTTTATTTTTATTTATAATCATTATATACAATTTTTATATAAATTGCTCAAAAGTAACCACTATTAATCTAGTTTTAATAATTAAGTACCTTTATTCTTTAATTTTATTTTAGTTTGATTTCAGCTTTCTATTGCCAAAAAATACTAAGTTTAAAGATAAATAAAAATATTTTAAAAATTATGATTATAAAAAATATTGGCAAAAATATGAAATTTATAAATTTCTTGATTATTGTTTTCATACAGTTTATTTCTATTAAGAAATTTACTAATGACCAAATTACAAAAACCAGTATCAAAATTTATTAATAATTATAAGTCAGAATTATCAAGAACTTTTTTAGATCTAGATACTAAAAAAATTGGAAAAATAATTGAACTAATTAGATATACAATTTTAAAAAAAAAAAAAATTTTTACATGTGGCAATGGTGGATCAGCTTCTGTTAGTAATCATTTTTTATGCGATTTTAATAAAGGAGTAAAACACTTTAGTAAAAAAAAAATAATTCCTAAAGTTATTTCTTTATCAAATTCAATTGAAAACATTACAGCAATTTCAAATGATGAAAATTTTGATGAAATATTTAAGAATCAATTAGAGAATTATTTGGAAAAAGGAGACTTGTTAATAGCTCTCAGTTGTTCAGGAAAATCAAAAAATATTTTGAATGCTCTGAAATTTGCCAAAAAAGAAAAATGTAGAACTATTTTGATAACAGGTTTTAAAAAAAATGTAAAATACACCGACATACACTTAAATATAAATGTAAAAAACTATGGAATTTCTGAAGATATTTTTCAATCAATTATGCATATTTCCTCACAGTTCTTAAAAGTTGAATTCAATAAAAGAGGGAAAAAAAAATATCTTTAAAAAATTATTCAAAATAAATTAATTTAATGAAAAAAGTTAAAATTGCTTTTTTAGATAGGGACGGTGTTATCAATAAAGATAAAGGTTATGTGGGATTTAGAAAAAATTTCATTTGGACAAAGGGGGCTAAAAGAGCAATTAAATACTTAAAAAAAGAAAAATTCAAAATAGTCGTGGTTAGTAATCAATCTGGTATAGCAAGAGGCTTTTTCAAATATAAAGATGTAATTAATCTACATAAAATAATTCAAAAAGAATTGATTAATTTTGGAACTAAAATTGATAAATATCTTTTTTCTCCATATCATAAGGACGGGGTAATCAAAAAATATAAATATAATCACTCAACAAGAAAACCTAAAATTGGAATGTTCAAAATAGTGGAAAAAAAATATCAAATTGATAAAGAACATTCATTCATGATTGGAGATAAAAAAACTGATATGCTTTTTGCAAAAAAATGTGCGATCAAAGGCTTCTTGTTTAGAGAAAAAGATTTATTTAAATTTATAAAAAAAAAAATAAAATAAATGATTAAAAAATTAAAAAACATAGTTAATCAAAATAAAACATTGTTGGGAATAGGGCCAATGAGTCTCAACTGTGTTGATGCAACTATAAATTTAGCAAATAAAAGATCTGTACCTTTAATGTTAATAGCAAGTAGAAGACAAATCGATTCTCAAATATTTGGTGGCGGTTATGTTAATAAATGGGACACAATTAATTATGCATCATATGTAAAAAAAAAGGATAGAAATAATAATGTTATTTTAGCAAGAGATCATGGGGGCCCGTGGCAAAATAATTTGGAAATTAAAGAAAAATTTTCACTTAAAAAAGCAATGGCTTCTGCAAAAAAATCTTTCAAAGAAGATATCGATTCAGGTTTTCAAATTTTACACATTGATACCTGTTTAGGATTAAAAAAACCCCCATCTTCCTCTGAGGCTTTAAAAAGACTTTTTGAGTTATATGAATTTTGTTGTGAATATGCAAAAAGAAGGAGAAGAAAAATTCTTTTTGAAATTGGCACTGAAGAACAAAATGGTACAACTAATTCTCCTCACGAACTTGAGGATACCCTTGATAAAATTTATAAATTTTGTGATAAAAAAAAATATCCTAGACCTACTTTTGTTGTTATTCAGTCTGGAACAAGAGTTTTGGAGACAAAAAATATTGGATCATTCGAGAGTCCTTTAAGAATTGAAAATGAACTTCCTGTTGAAATTCAACTTCTTAAAATGATTGAAATTTGTAAAAAATATAAAATATTTATGAAAGAACATAATGGTGATTATCTATCAGATGATAGCTTAAAGTGGCATCCTAAGTTAGGTATCCATTCAGTAAATGTTGCTCCAGAATTTGGGGTGGTGGAAACAAAATCATTTGTTAAGTTATTAAATGAATTTAAACTAAAAAATTTATTAAATGAATTTTTAGAAATCTCATATTCTTCAAGAAAATGGAAAAAATGGATGTTGCCGAATACACAAACTGATGATTATGAAAAAGCTATCATCTCTGGTCATTATATATTTTCAGATAAAAAATTTTTACAACTTAAAGATAAAGCAGAGAAAATTTTAAACAAAAAAAAAATAAACTTAAATTACTTCCTACAAGCTGAAATAGAAAAATCAATCTTAAGATACTTAAAATTTTTTAGATTAATAAGATAATATGAAAAAAAAAACTGCAACAATAATACTTAATAGAAATCTTCCAATACCAACAGATAAATTATTCAATAAAATAAAAAAATATAATAAAGACTATACAGATATATTTATTGTTGATGCAGGCTCTCAAAGTAAATTAATTTCTAAAAACACAACATGGGTGGCAAATTGGAAATCAGCAAAAAAAAATGGTCTAAGGTTTGCAAGAGGAATGAATTTTGCATTAGATAAAATGATAGAGGAAAAAATATTTAAAAACTACGAGTTTTTTTTATTATTAACTAATGACTCAGAAGTTGAAAAAAAACAATTTATTAAAAAATTATCAAATATTTTAAAAGATAATCCTAAAATCGGAATTTTATCTCCATGTTCAAAAAAATGGGGTGAAAAATTTTTTTTAAAAAAAGAAAAAATTAAATTTTTTTGGTACATCCATAATAACGCATATTTTATTAGGAGAAAATTTATAGAAAAAATTTTGAATAAAAAAAAGCCTGGATATATCAATCTTTTATTTGATGGAAGCAATTTTAGAGGTTATGGATTAGAAAGTGAGCTAATTGCTAAAGCGTACAAAAACAATTGGGCTGCAGCTATTACTAGCGATGTATGGGTTGAGGAAAATGAGAGCTACTTACTTAATCACAGTAAAGTTATAAAAACAGAAAATTTTGATGAAAATCTTAAACTTTACATTGATGAGGGTTATAAATGGATGAAAAAAAAGTATGGTTTTATGAGCAAGTGGTCAATACAAATGTATGTAAAAAGATTTTATGATGATTTTTTTAAAAAGAATCCTAATCTTCAGAAATTTAAAATATGAAAAATAGAATAATAAAAAAACCATGGGGTTCAGAAGAATTAATCTTAATAAATAAAGATTATTGTTTAAAAAAATTAATGATGAAGAAAGGACATAGATGCAGTTTACAATTCCACAAAAAAAAACATGAAACCATTTATGTATTAAGAGGTAGTTTAAAAATATATTTTGGTAAAAATAAAAAAAGATTAAAGAAAAAAGTTCTTAAAAAAGACGGAACAATTATAATTGAACCTGGCACAATTCATAGAATGGAAGCGGTTAATAACGCAATTTATCTAGAAGCAAGTACTCCACAACTAAAAGATGTTATTAGACTATCAGATGATTACAAGAGAGTCTAAAAATGATAACTTTAAAAAAGTTTGTATTCCCACAGCTGGTATTGGATCTAGATTAGGTGATTTTACAGTTGATATAAACAAATCATTAATTGACATAGATAACAAAGCTATAATTTCTTACATAATTGAAAAATTTCCAAAAAAAACTGAATTTATTATCCCATTAGGATTTAAAGGAAATTTAGTTAAACAATATCTAAAATTAGCCCATCCAAAAATTAAATTCATTTTTGTAAATGTAAAAAAATTTAAAGGCAAAGGTTCTGGTTTGGGTCATAGTATTTTGTGTGCAAAAAAATATTTGAATGAACCTTTTATATTTATTTCCTGTGATACCTTAATAAGAAATAAAATTAATTTAAAAAAAAATAATTGGGTAGGTTATTCTGATTTTGGAGACCCAAAGAAATACAGGGGAATTAAGGTCAATAAAGGGAATGTGCATTTTTTCTTAGAAAAAAATTTTAAAAAAAAAAAGGACAACAAAATATATATCGGTATTGCTGGCATTAAGAATTATAAAACTTTTTGGAAGTTAATGGAAAATAATAAAAAAAAATCTATTCCTTCAGGAGAAGTTTTTGGTTTAAGCAATTTGCAAACAAGAATTAAGGCTAGAAAATTTAAATGGCTAGATGCAGGGAATACTGTTGATTATCTTAAGATAAAAAAAAAGATTAAAAGTAAGAAAAATATTTTAGAAAAAGGTGGTGAAAAAATTTGGTTTGTTGAAAATAAAGTTATTAAATACTTTAAAGATAAAAGTTTAATTTCTAAAAGGGTCAAAAGAGCAAGTATTTTAAAAAAATTTGTGCCAAAAATTATTGAACATAAAAAAAATATGTACTCGTACAGGATGGAGGAAGGCAAAGTCTTTTCTGAAGTTAAAAGCAATAAAGTTTTTATTAATTTATTATCACATATCAAAAGATTTCATAAAACAACCCATCAAGTTAATAAAAAGAAATATGACAAAATTTGTGAAATTTTTTATAAAAAAAAAACAACCCAAAGAATAATTGATTTTGAAAAAAAATTTAAGATTAAAGATAGTTGTGCTTCTTTAAACAGTGTAAAAACGAGAAAGATAAGAGATATTTTAAAATTAATAAATTGGAAAGATTTAGTTAGAGGCAAATATTCAAATTTTCATGGTGATCTACATTTTGAAAATATTTTGTATTCTAGAAAAAATAAAAAATTTATATTTTTAGATTGGAGACAGGATTTTGGTGGCAATCTTAAATACGGTGATATTTATTATGATTTAGCAAAACTTATGCATGGATTAATAGTTTCTCATAAACAGGTTCAAAATAATAATTATAAGATAAACTGGAGAAAAAAAAATATTAATTTTTCAATTAAATCAGAAAAGATTTATAAAAAATATATATTCAATTATAAAAAATGGATTTTAAAAAACAATTTTGATCTACAAAGAATAAATATTTTAACTGGTCTTATATATTTGAATATTGCTGCTCTTCATCATTATCCATATTCTTTATTCTTATATGCTGCTGGGAAAAAAATTTTGACAGATATAGTATTATATAAAAAAAATGATATAGAATTATAAAATGAAAACTATTCAAAGAAATTTAGATATAGTTAATAATACAAACGATCTAGAGCATCTTCATACTTTCGAAGATTTTCCAATATTTATGGGTATTACTAAAAAAGATCAAAAAGAAGATAAAAAAAATGCAATGAGTTGGTGGATTAGTAAATCAAGTGGAATGATACAATTATCTCCTTTGATTCCCTTAAATGAATTATATTTTGATGCTCATGCCGCGGGTGAAGTTGGAAAAATTTGGGATCAACATCATACCAGTTTTTCTAATTTTGTTATGGAGCATAAAATAAAGAAAGTTTTTGAAATAGGTGGTGCCAAAGGAATATTAGCAACCAAATGCCACGAAACAAAATCTGACCTTGATTGGAAAATAATTGAACCTAATCCCCACCCAATTAAAAATTCAAAAGCTAAATTTATAAAAGGTTTTTTTGATGAAAATTTCAATCATGATTTAAAGGATACAACCATTGTTCATTCTCATGTACTTGAACATATATATGATCCTCACACTTTTTTAAAAATGCTAAGCGAAAAAATTGATAATAATGGAAAAATAATTTTTTCAATACCAAATATGGAAATGTGGCTTAAGAATAAATACACAAATTGTTTAAATTTCGAGCACACATATTTTTTAAATGAAACATATTGTGAGCTTTTTTTAAAATTTTATGGTTTTAAAATTTTAAATAAGAAATACTTTATGGAAGATCATAGCATTTTTTACAGTGTTGAAAAAAGAGAAAAAAACAGTTTATTTAAATTAACTGATAAAAATTTATATTTAAAAAATAAAAAATTATTCGTTGATTTTTTAAATTTTCATAAAGATTTAATTGACAATTTAAACAAAAAAATTGATGAAAATAAAAATGAAATTTATTTATTTGGTGCTCATATTTTTTCACAATTTTTAATTAATTTTGGATTAAAACAGGATAAAATTTCTGCAATCTTAGATAATGATAAAAGCAAACAATTAAAAAGATTATATGGAACTACTCTTGAAGTTGACTCTCCTAAAATTTTAAAAGATAGGAAAAACCCCACAGTGATACTTAGAGCTGGCGTTTATAATGAAGAAATAAAAAAAGATATACTCACCAATATAAATTCTGATACTATATTTATTTAATGACTAAAGATTATAAATAGTATATTCAATTCTTATGATAGAGATTTTAATGCCATATAAGTTGTTAATAAAACTTCTAATGGCGGGTACTTTTGGTTTTTTAATAAAATATGCACTTCAAAAAACAAATCAAAAATGGCTATCGACATACCACCACACATTAACTTTTATATTATTGCCAATAATTACTTGTGGTATAACAAATTCAATTAAATCTAATATTGCGCTCTCACTTGGATTAGTTGGAGCTTTATCAATAGTTAGATTTAGAAATCCGGTAAAAAACACTTTTGAATTAGTTTTATATTTTGCTTTAATATCTCTAGGAATAATTTGTACTGTTGATATAATTTTTGCTATTCAGTTTGAAATTTTAGTAGTGACAACAATAATTGCCGTTTACTTTATTGACAGATATTTTATTAATAAAGGTAAAAAAATTCATCAACTTTCTTTTGATGAGGGAAATCAATTATACACACTTGAGGTTGAGGCTAATGAAAAGATTTTATCAATTGAAAACAATCCATTATTGATTCAAAAAATATATATTAAAGATAGTAACTTATTTTCTTATAAAATGGCCTGTTCTAGTAAAACTGAAATTATCTCTATTGAAAAAGAATTGGAAAAAAATTCAAGTATAAAGAGATTAGAAACTGCATATTAACTAAATTTAATGTGGCTTAAAATTTTATTAATTTTTATCTTTTTTAATCTCAATATCTCCTCAGCATTTTCAAAAATCAAAAACAATTATAATCCAAAAATAATCGACAATAACAAAGAGTATTGCAAAACGAATAATTATAAATTCACAGATAACAAGATTTTATTAGATGAGGTAAACCATGTTTCGATAGATATAGATGATCAAAGAAAATGGTTTAAAAACATTTTTAAAGCAATTATTTGGCATGGTATAAATACACCAAAAAAATTTAGAAAAAATTTTAAAGCTAAGGTAAAAGTAAATTTTAAAGAGAATTTAGAGTGTGTTTTTAAGGCAAAAGTAAGGATTCATGGGGATGGAAAAGATCATATTCAAACAACTAAAAATGGTGAGCCATATGCAAGTTTACATGTAAGACTAATTGATGAAAATATTGATTCGATAATAAAATTTATATTATTTATTCCTCTTACAAGAAATTATGACAATGAAGTTTTTACATCAACTTTATTTAAAGAATTGGGTTTTTTAGCTCCAAGAACTAAGTATATCAATACGTACATAAATGGAGTTAATGTTAAATATATATTCCAAGAAAAAATCGCGAAAGAAATGATTGAGGATAATAATTATCCTGAAGGACCTATTATTGAAGCAAATCATAGATTTCTATGGCCAGATGAAAAAATAAATTTCATGGATGAAACTCTAGTTGAAGCAAGAGTAACCAATCAAAAATGGTCTATTAAAAATACTCAAAACATTAAAAAAACCACTCTAGCTTTATCAAAATTTAATGAGAGCTATATAGATGATAAATATCATAATTTTAATACAAACAGACTTGCTTATAAAAATAAAGAAGCACAAAATATGCTTAATGAATACAATGCTATAACAACTGCATTAGGTGGATTTCACGGTCTATCACCAAGAAATACAAAATACTACTATGACCCTATTAACCTAACATTTTTACCAATTTATTATGACGGAAATGTAAATATTTTAACTAACAACCCTAATAATACAGATTATAATAATCCTGATAACAAATTTAGTTATCATGCAAAAGCTGGAGCAAAGTCCTCAATCAAAAAAATAAAAAAAATTGACTTAGACAAATTGTTAGAACAATTAATAAATAATGGTTTAGATTTAAATAAAGAAAAATTAATTTTAGTTCAACAAAAACTAATAGAACGACTAAGAAATATTCAAAAATTAAATAAAAATGAAAAAAAATTTAGATCTGTAAAAGCATATTATTCTAAATATATAGAAAGAAATACAGACAAAAGATTGGTTTTTTTTGATAATGATTTTAATGAAATAAAAGTTTGTCAATTTGAAAAAAATAAATGTGTAAATGAACATTTAAGTATGAGAGAATTATCACTATTGTTTAGTGGTAAATTAATTAAGAATGATAAATTTTATATATTTGTTTCTAATAATTATAATAATTATTTAAATGGTACTTTTTTAGATAATTCAAAAATTATAGAGAATAATTTTCATAAATTATTAGTTGATAATACTGAAATTATTTATAGTAAAGGTATAAAAGTTGTCAAAGATGATGAAATTAAAAAGATAAATTTCATTCAAGAAAAACCATCACAAATCGTTTTATTCAAAAATGGCAAGATTAAAGATTGGGAAATAAATTTTTCTGGAAAAAAAATAGAAAGCTATATAACTAAACAAGGTTTGTTTTCTGGTTGTATCAATTTTTTTAATGTTGAATTTCTAAATGTAGATATGAATATTCAGAATACAGCATGTGAAGATTCTATAAATTTTATTAGATCGTCTGGAAGTATAAAAAATTTAAGTGTTACCGAAGCAAAAATTGATGCTATTGATATTGATTTTTCAAATTTCAAAATTGATAATGTTACTGTTTCTAAAGTTCTAAATGATTGTATTGATTTATCTTATGGTAATTATAAAATTGATAAAATCAATGTCAGTGATTGTGGAGACAAAGGGATATCAGTGGGAGAAAAATCAAATTTTGAAGGAAATGACATAAGTATAAAAAACTCACTCATTGGAATTGCAACAAAAGATGGATCCAAATCAAAAATAAATAAACTTAAAATCAAAAATACAGAACTTTGTGCAGCTACATACAGAAAAAAGCAAGAATTTTATGGTGCAGATATGATAATAGAAAACTTCTTGTGTGATAAAAATGAAATTTATTCTCAAAATGGATCTAATTTAAAAATAATTAATGAGCTTTAGAAAAGAAATTAAATTTAACTTAAATAAAGCAAATTTAAAAAAATTTCTTATTTGGATAGAAAAAGAGGGTGCTGAAAAGCTACATAATAAAAGAATAATCAGTTCTATTTATTTTGATAATGACAAATTCTCAATGTATCACGACTCAGTCGAAGGAATAATCCCAAGAAAAAAGATAAGAATAAGAAATTATAATGAAAAAAGTGATTTTTTATTTGAAAAAAAAATATCCTCTCAAGAAGGAAGGTTTAAAACTAGCAAAAAAATTTTTAGATACGATAAAATTATCAAATCTGGATATCTGGACAACCAATATGGTTTATGTAGACCAAAAATAAAAATCACGTATGAAAGAAGCTATTTTGCTTTTAAAAGTTTTAGAATTACACTAGATCAAAATATAGATTATTTAAAATTTGAAAAAGAGCCCAATTCAAAATTTATTTATAAAGATACAGAATTTGTTGTTGAAATTAAAGGAAAAAATGTAAATCAGGATTTTCTTGATAATTATTTTCCATTTACGTCAATTAGGTTTTCAAAATATTGTAGAGGTATTGATTTAATAAATAGCCACAAATAGATAAAAATAAACTTTTTACTTAAATAAGCTGAGAACTCTATCTTTTATCTTATTAAGCAAATTTTTATCACGAAAAATTTTGTATTTTAATTTTCTTAATTTGAGCATTTTATCCCTAGTTTGTCTATTTGGATATAAACCCCGACTTATTAATGATGAATTTTGACAAGAATGATCATCATCTATTGAAACAAATAACTCATTATTTAATACTCCATTTTTAAAATTTAAATTTTCAATTTCACTAAAACTTCTTTCAAAATTAAATGGAAGATTTTTATTATATTTTTTTTTTTCTATTGTTAATTCTAAATTTTTTTTAAAAAAATTCAGACTCATTATATTTACCAATGTTATTGGATAGAATGATTTTAAATCATTTTTGTTGATAATATTTAAACTTTTTTCATTCAAATCAAAAGTGCATATGTGTTTTAACTTTTCATGAGGAATATATCTAAGTATGACTTTATATCTTCCATTGTGAAACCAAGAGTAAACTAAATTTTCCACATTAGCTGAACACATTTCATTAATTGCATTATTAAATTCATTAGAGCTTTTGATACATATATGATCCTCTATCCAAATAAAAATTAATATTGAATTTATATCTTTAATGATTTCTTTAGAATCCGTGGCCCACCCTGCTTCTGTTTCTAAAAAAAATATTTTTATATCTTTATTAATATTTTCTTCTAAGAAATTTTTTACTTTGTGCTTATATCTGCCTCTAACATTTATTCGCCAACTATCAATATTAGCTTTGTAAAAAGAAAAAAATGAGTCTTTAAGTCTTAAAAACCTTTCTTCTGAATCAATACAAAAATTTCCAAAAACAGTAACTTTTTTCATATTTATTTTTTTATTAAAAATTCCTCAGATTTAATTTATTATTAATTAATTTAAAGTAAAATCTTTTAATTTTCTCATTTTATTTGATTTTAAACTTTAAATAATATAAGTATTCTTTTTAATTTTAATATTATAATCATGTACGATAATTTTTGGGCCAAAATTGAAAAAAATAAAAGACCTCCCAGATATATAAAAAAAGTCAAAGTTATTAACGCAAAAAAATTCTATAATTTTGTTAGAAAAAATTCTGAAAATAAAATAAAAAAAATAATTCAAAATTTATACGAAGGTGATTTTTATATTATTAGAGGTTCTGTAAAAAAAAAATTTATAGATAAACTCATAAAGCAATTAAGTAATTTTTCAAAAAAAAATCCTTCTTCTTATTACAAGATGAAAGAAAATTGTCCTAATTTTTGGAGAAAAGTAAGTGAAAATGAGGCCAAAAAATACTCATTTATGGCAATTAAGGATGCATATTATTTTTTTAGATGGAATAAAGAAAATTTTCAATTATGGAAAAATTTCAATAAAATTTGGTCTTATCTTAAGTATCTTGGTGGATTGAATTTTGACACTTATGAAAAAAATACGCCTAAAAATAGAATAGTTGATAGAATACAAATTGCTAGATATCCGGAAAATACTGGATTTTGTGAACTGCACTCTCATCCTCCTAAAAACCAAAGATTGATAATAAGCGTTTATATGTCAGAAATTAAAAAAGATTATTTGTTAGGTGGAACACATTTTTTTAAAAAGAAAAAAAAAATAAAAGTTGAACATAAAATTACTAAAGGTGATGTTGGTATATTTTATTCGACATTGTATCATGGTGTTGATCCAGTTAAGTTAAGCAAATATCAGAAAAGCAAACTAAATCCTGGTAGATGGTGGTGTGGACTTTATAGTCCTGAAAGTAATCATTTTAAGAAAAGACATACAAGTTCTCCTGCAAGAAAAATAAATTAATGAGTAGTCATTTTGATATTGGTTATTTTAAAGATAATAAACAGAAAAGTATTAGAAAAAGAATTGCGCTTAAAAGATCTATAACTAATAAAATTATTGCATGGGAATTAAATAAAAAATACTATGATGGAAAAAGAGAAAATGGTTATGGTGGTTTCAAGTATGATGGTAGATGGAAAAGATTTTTACCAAAAATCATAAAAAAATATAAATTAAATAAAAAATCTAAAGTGCTAGATTTAGGATGTAAAAAGGGTTTTCTTATAAAAGATTTACGCGAAATGGTTCCGGGAATTAAATGCTATGGAATAGAAAATCATATTTATCCAATAAGAAAATTAGTCAAAACAGATAAAAAAATAGTTTATAGTCCTTATAACAAATTGAAATTTAAGAGAAAATTTTTTGATTTAGTAATCGGCTTTAACTCGATTTATATGCAAAATTTAGGTGATACAATACAAACACTTAAAGAAATTCAGCGAGTATCAAAAAATAGCTACGTATCATTAGCGTCAGGTGAAAGTAATACTGAAATTAGTAAATTTTATAAATGGACTTTAATTGGAACAACTATATTAAAAAAAAAAGATTGGATAAAACTTTTTAATTATATAGGATTTAAAGGTGATTATTATTTTTCTGAATCGAAAAAATTAAAACTCTAATGAAATTTTCAGATTATCTAGTTAATTTTTTGGAGGAAAAAGGTTTTACTCACTCTTTTGGTATTACTGGTGGGGGTGCTATGCACTTAAATGACTCATTTGGTAGAAGTAAAAAAATTAGATCTATATTTACACACCATGAACAAAGTGCCTCAATGGCTGCTGAAAGTTACTTTAGAGAGGTGTCTAAGCCCTCTATCTTAAGCGTAACATCAGGTCCTGGTGGCACAAATAGTATTACTGGTGTAACTGGTGCATGGATTGACTCCATTCCAATGTTTGTAATTTCTGGACAAGTTGAAACACATCATACAATTAATAAAACAAAGACTCGGCAAATTGGAATTCAAGAAATAAACATAATTGATCTAATAAAAAAAATTACAAAAAAATCATTTTTTTTAAAAAACTTAAATGAAATAGATAAAAAATTAGAAGATCTCTATCAATCTATGTTAGGTGGAAGACCTGGTCCTGTATGGCTTGATGTGCCACTTGATCTACAAAAAGCCTTGATAAAAAAAAAAAAATTTATATCTCAAAAAAAGAGGATCAATAAAAACATAAATTTAGATAATTTTTTTAAATTAATAAATTCATCAAAAAAACCTATCATACTCGCTGGTAATGGTATTCATATTTCAAAATCAGAAAAAGAGTTTAGTTTATTTAAAAATAAATTAAAAATCCCAATAATTACAACTTGGAACGCCTCAGATTTAATTAATAGCAAAGATAAATATCATATTGGTAGGATGGGAATTTTTGGGGATAGAGCTGCAAACCTGGCAGCAGAAAATTCAGACTTAATAATTTCTTTAGGATCTCGAATGTCAATTCCAATTATTGGTTATAAAACGAAAAAATTTTCAGAAAATTCTCAAAAGATTTTGGTAGATATAGACAAGCATGAATTAAATAAAAATTTATTGTCCAATGTGTCAATGAAAATTAATCTTTGCTTAAGTTCATTTTTTCAAAATGTAAATAATCATAAAAAAATAAACAAAATAAAAGTAAAAAAAAAATGGCTAAACCTAACTAGTGATTGGAAAAACAAATTTTCAATTAATAAAGAAAAGTCTCATATAGCTTCCTTAAAAAAAACAAAACATATAAATTCTTTTGTATTTATTAATGAGCTCTCAAAGGCTTGTAATGGAAATGAGACAATAGTTACCGATATGGGTACTAGCTTTACATGCACCATGCAAACCTTTCAAATTAAAAATAATACTAGTCAACGACTGTATACTTCAAGTGGACTAGCGGCTATGGGATTTGGTTTACCAGGGGCAATTGGTTCAGCAATTGCTAATCCCAAAAAAAATATAATTTGTATCACTGGAGATGGTGGGCTAATGTTTAATATTCAAGAGTTCCAAACTATAAAAAGTTATAATTTACCAATAAAAATATTCATACTACAAAATAAAGGTTATCTAACAATGAAATTAATGCAAAAAAAAAATTTCAATTTGTATGTAGGTTCTGGGAAGAAAACAGGAGTTTCGTTTCCTGATTTTAAAAAGATAAGTTTTTCATATGGGATAAAGTACATTAAATTAAAAAATAAAAATTTAAAATCTCAATTGAAAAAAATAATAGATTTGAAATCTAACATAATTGTTGAAGTTGAAATGGATGAGTTTCAGCAATTAGTGCCCCGTCTTCAGAATAAGATGCTAAAAAATGGAGATTTTATAGTTCCAAAATTTGATGATTTGTTTCCACATATAAATGAAAAAAAACTTAATATTGAAAGAAACAAAGCAGATAATTTAAAAAAATGAAATTTTTAGTTGCAGGTGGTAATGGGTTAGTGGGCAGCAAACTGATCGAAGAACTATCAAAGAATAATAAAGTATTTGCAACTTATCGAAAAAAAAATAACTTAAAAAAGTTAAAAAACCTAAAATGGATTAACATTAAAGACCTGGGAGAAAGAAAATTAAAAGTTGATGTTATAATTAATTGTATAGTTGTGCATCCCAATTCAATAAATAAATCATATAATGATTATATTAATGCAAATGTTTTTTCTGCAGTAAAGTTAATTGATTTTTTTAAAAAAAATGATTCAAAAATTTTTTTTAATTTCTCTACAATTTCAGTATATAAAAAAGAATTGATTGGTTTGATTTCAGAGTCTGGTGAAAAGAATTATGAAAATATATTAAGTGTTACTAAGCTTATGTTTGAAGAAATTTTATTTAATAGTAAAATTAATTATATTAATTTAAGATTACCATCTGTAATCAACTTTGAAAATAATCGTTTTAACTGGATAAATAAATTTTATTGTGATTTAAAGAATAATAAAACTTTAAAAATTATTAACCCACAAAATATAATAAATGAGTTAATTGATACAAAAGAAATTGTTAGATTTATAAATCATGTTTTAAAAAATAAAAAAACAAAAAAAATGGAAACTATCAATTTTGTCCCATCAAACGGAATGGTTTTAAAAAAGATTGTAAAAAAAATGAAGCAAAAACTACAATCAAAATCGAAGATAAAATATAAGTATACTAAAATAAAAAAAAAAATGTACTGTTCAAGAAGAATTAAAGAAATTTTTAAATTTAACATAACTGATATGGAAAAAATTTTAATTAGAAACTTATGATCAATACAAAAGCAGCAGTTTTATTTTCAAAAAATAACATAAAAGTTATAAATCTTAAATTACCAAAGCTTGCTAAAACAAAAGTTTTAGTGAAAATAAAATACTCATCAATTTGCCATACTCAGCTTCAGGAAATCGAGGGTAAAAGAGGTAAAGATAAATATCTTCCCCATTGTTTAGGTCATGAAGCGACCGGCACAGTCATTAAAATTGGTCAAGAGGTAAAAAAAGTCAAAGCAAACGATAATGTTTGTCTCACTTGGGTCAATTCATTAGGGTCAATATCTTTGAACACAGAATATAGATCATTAAAAGACAACAAAATTATAAATGCCGGACCTGTAAATACTTTTTCTGAATATGCTATAGTAAGTGAAAGTAAAGTAATCAAACTTAAAAAAAAATTTAACTTAAAAAATGCAGTATTACTTGGATGTGCAATTCCCACGGCATTTAATTGTTTTTTAAATACTCTTAAAAATACTAACAAAGAAAATCTCTTAATAGTTGGTGCTGGTGGTTTGGGCTTGTCTTGTCTTCATGCTGCTAAAAAACTTAAGTATAAAAATATTTATGTGTTAGATCAAAATAAAATTAAACTAAATATAGCTAAAAAATTAGGTGCAAATAAAACAATTCATACTAGCAATATAAATTTTAAAAAAAAAATTAATCGATATAATAATTTTTTTCATAACATTGTTGAATGTACTGGAAATTTAAATATTTTAATTGAAACAATTAAATGTACTAAAATACTTGGTGGAAAATTTATAATAATTGGAAATTATCCAAAAGGTTTAAAAATTAGATTAAACCCTTGGGATATAATAGTTGGTAGAATCATATCTGGAGCCTGGACAGATAGTGAACCATATGAAAAAAAAATTGGTAAAATATTGAGTTTATTTAAAGGTTTTAAAGTAAATTATTTTTTCGGTAAAAAGATTTACAAATTAAACCAAATTAATGATGCTATTAATGATTTTAAAAGTGGAAAAGTAATCAGGCCGCTTATAAGGTTTTTTTAATATTAATTTCATTTAATGTTGCTTTCATCCATTGACCGACAAATTTGTAATGAGGTGATGTAATTAAGTTATCATCAACAACTGATGGTTGATCAACAAAATTACCTCCTGCATTTATTATATCGTCTTTCCAGGCATAATAGCCAGTTACATTTTTTCCTTTAATTATTTTAGCTGATATCAAAAGCATTATTGCACTGCAGGTTGCAGAAATAATTTTTTTCTTTTCATTAAATTCTTTGATAATTTTTAAAATAGTTTCATCAAGTCTTAAAATTTCCATTGATTTAACCCCTCCAGGCAAAATTAATAAACTATAATCATTTACATTTACTTGGTTGGGTAAAATTATTTTATCTTCTTCCTTTGGTGGTATCTTTGTTCCAAAATAACCTAGGGTTTGTTTTGCCTCCAAATTACAAGTAATAACTTCGAAATCCTCTTCTTTAAATCTATAAAATGGGTAAATAAACTCATGATCTTGTACTAATTTAGAAGTTATTATTAATACTTTTTTCATTTTGTCTTTTAACCTTTTGAAGCAATCAAGACAAGTAGTTTATTCTTAATTAAATAAAAATTTAAAAATTTTTTTATTGTCTCTACTCTTACTATTTCACCATATTTTAATACTGGTAATTTTTTTTTGTTAATAATTTCACCATCTAGAATTGCACAAGTAGAATTGTTTTTAAATCCTATTAAATCTTTATGATTAGAGACATATTTTACAGTAACTTTATTCTTTTCAAAATAATAAATATTAGAATTTTTAAGTTTTGGTTTTGAAAAAAAAATTTCTTTTTTATCAAAATTCCTAAAAAACTTTTTTTCATATGGCTTATCTTTTCTACCATAATTATCTTTAAATCTTAAAAGATCATTTTTTTCCACAGGAGTTTCAATTTCCAATGCTGTAGTTCCTTTTTTTGAAATTGACTTAAGTGAGTGAAATAAACCAGGCCTAATAACTAATCTCGATAATGGCGAAAAAGTTTTTATATTTTTTTTATAAAGCCCAACCTGTACATTCATTTTACCATTTAGAATTATAAATCCTGTTTTTTTTCGAGGGTGACAATGAAGTGAGGTAGATTTATTATAGTTTAAATTCAAGTATGTAATAGAGAGTTTTTTTTTATTTCTAAAAATTACATATTCAAAACCCCAAGGTTTAAAAATGATTTTTTTGTCAAAAAAGTTTTCTTTATTATTGGTATCCATTTTAATTTTTTTGAAATAAATTATTTTATAATTGATTGAACATTCTGAAAAAAATTATTCTTATTAAGCACAATTTTATTTCCTTCTGATAAACCATGCAAACCAGCAGCAATATGAGCTAATAATGAAATCTCTTTCAAAGTAAATTTTTTTTGTAAATAAAAATAAATAAAAGTCGAAAAGAAAGTGTCCCCGCAACCCGTTGTATCTAAAGTTGTTTCAAACACCGTTGGAATAAACTCTATCTTTTTTTTATGTAAAACATAGCATCCAGAAGCTCCAGAAGTAACTATAAAGGTTTTATATTGATTTAAAATTATTTGATTTTTGGAGATTATTTCTGGAATAGAAGAGGTCCTATTTCTAAATGTTAGTCTAAATTCAGCTTCATCTACACATAAAATTTCAGCTTTTTTATATTTTGAAAATAAATTAAAACCATAATTTGAAGAATTAGTTTGGCAGTTAATATAAAAGTTATTTGATTTATTTTTTAGAATATTAGAAAAATTTTCGTCTATATAGCCATATCCAAAGTCAAAAATTATAATATTTTTAAATTTTTTAGTTTTCTTTAGTAGGATATTTTGAAATTTTTTATTTTCATTATTTGTGTCAAAAAATTTTTGATTTTGATTGACCTGAAATAACCGTGCTTTACTATAAGCATCAATATATCTTTCTTTAATTAAAATTTTATTAACTTTTTTTCCAGATGTAATAAAATTTATATTTCTTGGTTTAACAAAATATTTTCTTAACATTTTCACTGTGTCTGTATTTCCATCTACTAGAAAATTCAATTTATTTAAAAAGTGACATAATAAATTTGCAACCAAGATTGATCCACCTCCATATTTCTGTGTTTTTGTTTTCATTGCTGTGATTACACCACTCTTCTGTGATTTTCCTTGTAAAGTTACCTTGGTATAAAAATCTAAAATCTGTTCCCCAACAAGTAACATTTTGTATTGTTTTTTATCATTGTTAAATAATGTTTTTATCAATTTTTCTAAAAATTCTTTTTTATTAATCCTCTTTAAAAAGGATCTCACATTTTTATTAACATAATTAAAATTCTCATTAAGAATTTTGCTTGATGATTTTAATTTAGATCTTGTTATTAAAAATTTTCCACCGAATTTTTTAATTTCTTGAATTTCTTTATTAAGATTATTTTTAGATCTTTTATTAATATTATCATAATCCAAACCTTTAAAATAAATATCAGGCTTTACATTTTGAATACTTTTTATTGCAGTTTCATAATTGCTAACTATCACTTCATCAATATAAGTAATTGATTTTAAAAATTTAATCCTATCACTCAATGTGAAAGCTGGTCTATTAGGACCCTTATTAACGAACTTATCAGCGGTAACTGAGACTATTAATTTATCACAACTTTGCTTTGCTTCTTTGAAATGTTCAATGTGACCTATATGCACTATATCAAAGACTCCATGAGCAAGACCAATCACTAAATTTTTTTTATTCATATATCGATATTTGAATTTTAAACTTATCTAATATAAACAAAATATAAATTAAATTTATGATAAATAAAGTTTTAATTCTAGGCATATCAAGTTTTGCGGGAGCAAGCTTAGGCAATCACTTGTTAAAAAATTCAAATTACCAAATTTTTGGTACATATAACAATAAAAGAAAGCTTCCGTTTGAATTATTCCTTAAGAAAAATAAAAATTTTAAAAAGTTAAAATTAATAAAGCTTGATTTAAAAAAGAACACAAACAGATTAAATAAGATTATAGCAATTATCAAGCCAAACTATATCATTGATTTTGCATCAATTTGCATGGTTAATGAAAGTTGGATTTTTCCTGAATATTATTTTAAAGTTAATTTATTCTCAAAAATTAATTTTATAAAAAATCTAGATAAGATAAAAAGCCTTAAAAAATATATTTACATAAGTACACCTGAAATTTTTGGCTCAAATAAGAAGCTAATTAAAGAAAACTCAATGAGCTTTAATCCCTCCACACCTTATGCGTCTTCAAAACTTGCTGTTGAGTTATTTTTAAATAATTTTATAAAAAATTCTAATTTTAAAATTATCATAGCAAGATTTTCAAACTTTTATGGCAGAGGTCAACCTATGCATAGATTAATTCCAAAATTAGTTTATTGCATTAATAATAAAAAAAAATTTTCGCTCCATGGCTCAGGGAAGACCAAAAGAGATTTTATATTTGATGAAGATTTTAATTCAGGTATTTTTAAAATAATAAAAATTGGCAAGATAGGAAAAAGGTATCATTTTTCAGGTAACAAATATATATCAATAAGAAATTTAATTAAAAAAGTGATTAAAATTAAGAAATACTCGTGGTCAAAATTAATTTCACAATCAAAGGAAAGAATAGGTAAGGATAAATATTATTTTTTAGACTGCAAAAAAACCAGGTCTGCGCTCAATTGGAAATGCAAAACTTCATTAGATAGTGGTATAATAAAAACAATTACATTTTATGATGATATATTTAAGAAATTCAACCAAAGTGATGTTATCTTCAAATTAAATGACTAAAAATTTTTTGCCCCAACAGTATTTAAGAGACAAAAAACTTAGTATAAAACATAATTATCTTTCTGAGCAATTTAAAGATTATAAAATAATTTTAAAAAAAATAGAAAAGATTATCATTCGAAATGACTTTACTCTCGGAAAAGAAGTCGATTTATTTGAAAAAAATATAGGTAAACTGCTTAAACAAAAATATATTGTTTCCGTAGGTAGTGGTACTGATGCTTTAATGTTAGGATTAAAATGTTTAGGTGTTGGAGAAGGAGATGAAGTTATAACTACACCATATACTTTTTATGCAACTATTGGAGCGATAGTCACGGCGGGTGCTAAACCAGTTTTTGTTGATGTTAAAGATTACTATAATATTGACTCAAAAAAAATTGAAAAAAAAATAACAAAAAAAACGAAAGCTATTATGCCAGTACACTGGAGTGGTAAAGTTTGTGAAATGAATGAAATTTTAAAAATATCAAAAAAATATAAAATTCCTATAATTGAAGATTCTTGTCATGGAATATTGGCAAAATATAAAAATAGACTAGCAGGAACTTTTGGTGATTTTGGTTGCTTTAGTTTACATCCGTTAAAAAATTTGAATGTATGGGGAGATGGTGGTTTTGTTGTTGTTAAAAAGAAAAAACATTATAGAAAAATGATGCTCTTAAGAAATCACGGCCTTCAAGGTAGAAATAAAAACCTATTGTTTGGATATAACTCTAGACTTGATACATTGCAAGCATGTGTGGCCAATCACTTATTAAAAAAAATTAAATTTATAACAAACATGAGGATTAGAAATGCCAATAAATTTGATAAAGAATTAAGGATGTTAGATGGTATAATCTTAAAAAAAAGAAATAAAAATTTTAAAGAAGTCTATCATTTATATGAATTTAGAATAAAAAATGTAAAACTCAGAAACAATCTAGTTAATTACCTTATTAAACACAAGATAGATGCTAAAATACATTATCCAGTTCCCATGCATTTACAGCCAGCAGCTAAAATCTTTAAATATAAAAAAGGAAACTTTCCTAATGCAGAAAAAATAGCAAATACCACCATATCGCTACCGGTACATGAATTCATTAGTGAGAATCAATCAAAATATATAATTAAAACTATAAAAAAATTTTTTCATGAAGGTTAAATTTACAGATTTTAAAAAAGAATTTGTTTATTTGGAGAGAGATCTAATTAATTCTTTTAAAAATGTTGGAAGAAAAGGTCATTATATCCTAGGTGATGAATTAAAAAAATTTGAAAATAACATCAAAAATTTTTTAGGAGTAAAATATGTTCTGGGTGTTGGAAATTGGACAGAAGGAATGATTGCAGTATGTAAAGCGCTTAATTTTCAGAAAAATGATGAAATAATTACTGTTTCAAATTCGTTTATAGCAACCTGTGGAGCGATATCTTATGCCGGATGCAAGCCAATTTTAGTTGATATTGATAAAACATTAAATATGGATGTAGATATTTTAAAAAAAAAAATCACTAAGAATACGAAAGCTGTTATGCCAGTACACTTATCTGGCATACCTGCTAACGTAGACGAAATAAAAAAATTTTGTAATAAAAATAAATTAATTTTTATAGAAGATGCAGCACATGCCTTTGGAGGTAAATATAAAGATAAATATTTAGGTACGTTTGGTGATGTAGGTATTTTCAGTCTACACCCACGAAAAAATTTTCATGTTTTGGGTGATGGTGGAATAATAGTAACAAAAAATAAGAAAATATTTAATAAGTTGTTATTAATAAGAAATCATGGTTTAAAAAATCGAAATGAGTCAATAGTTTGGGGAACTAACACTAGGCTAGATAATTTACAAGCAAGTTTTGGAAATATAATGATGAAAAAAATCAAATTGTGGAATAAGAAATATTTAAAAACTGCAAATTATTACTCAAGCAATTTAAAACACCTTGTTCAAACTCCTATTTTCGATAGTAAAATTTCAACACCTACATTCCATCAATACATAATCAGAACGGACAGGAGAAATAGTTTAAAAAAATTTTTAAATAAAAAAGGCATAGAGACTGCCATTCACTACCCCAAACCTATTCACAAACAAAAAGCTTACATGAATTATTATGGACATATAAAACTAATAAATACCGAAAGATATGCCAAACAAATTCTTAGTTTGCCAATTCACGCTCATTTAAGTGATAAGCAAGTCAAATATGTTGTTGATAATATTAAGCTTTTTTTTAAAAAAATTAAATCTTTTTAATAATTTTTTTCAACCATTTAAGTGAATGAAAATGAGCTTCTTGCTTCAAAATACCTTTTGAATATTTTTCGCTAAGCTCATCAATGGCATTACGAATATTTTTTCTGGGTTTAAAGCCAATTCTCAAAATTTTAGATGAGTCAAGCCTGTAACTTCTTGGGTCACTTTGATCTTTATAGATATCTATTTTTGATGGAATTACTTTTCCAATAAATCTAGCTATATCCAAAATGCTTTTATTTTCAAAACCAGCATTATAAATTCCAGTATATTTTTTGTTTTTTTTTAAGAAAAACCTATAAATATCACACATATCATCTATATGAATATTTGGTCTTACTTGTTTTCCTCCAAAAACTTTTATTTTTTTATTTAAAAGTGCTGAAAAAGTTAGAGCATTCACAGCTACATCCAGTCGCATTCTTGGTGAATAACCACATACTGTTGCAGGCCTAATTATAAAATTTTCAATAGACTTTGAATACGATAAGATAACTCTTTCAGTAACCATTTTTACCTTATTATACAATGAGATAGGTTTTAAAATAGTGCTCTCTGAAACTCTATTTTTTTCACTTATTCCATACACTGATCCAGATGATGCATAAATTAATCTTTTAGCTTTTATCTTTTTTAAAAATTCCATTAAATTATAAGTATTTAATGCAGAAGTTTCCCAGCTCAAACTTTTATCTAATTCTGCCATAGGATCATTTGCGATAGATGCTAAATGAATACAGCAGTCAATATTTTTTACATTCAAATTTGAAATATTTGAAATATCAGATCTGATATTTCTTAATTTTTTATGTTTTGGCAAATAGTCGCCAAACCATTTTGTATCAATACTTATTATATTGTGACCATCATTAAGTAATTTAGGTATAAGAACTGATCCAACATAGCCACAACCACCTGTTACAAGAATTTTCATTTAAAGCCTAGTATTGATGAGTACAAATATTGCCACATTAATTTTATATACATCATTCATCTTTTAAATCAAATTATTTTTATTTTTAAAAAAAGAATAACTAAAATTAATTTTGTATTCTTCATCTAAACGTTTCATTCCAGAAATTAAATTTATTTTTTTTTGAATTTTTTTTTCAAAATTTGATTTTTTTTCACCAACTTTTTTCAGTTTTTTCTGCATTTCACAAAAAGCATTAAAAATTTCATCTTTTGAATTATTTATTACTTTTAAATTATTTCTTTCATAAAAATTATAATTTTTATGAATATCTTTATCTTTTAGACTCATAATCTCTCTAATATTTAATAATTTTTTTTTGTTTAAACAATATATCTTTTTTGGAAGAATAATTGAATTTTGAGGTAAGAATAAAAATTTAGACAATTGCAAAGGTAAAAAGTTCACTAATAATATAGGTTTCCTTATCAGCCCTCCGATATCAAGAAACCCTGTTGCGCCTGTTACCATAAATTTACATTTTTTAATAAAAAAAGACATTTCTAATTCATTGTAACTTTTATTCGTAAAGTCATAGAAATTTTTATTACTTAATTTATTTATTGAAGCAATCTGACCTAATCTTAAAAAATCAATGTTACTAAATTCATCTATTATTTTTTTATAACTCAAAAAATCAAAATTTCTATGATCGTGAAAATTATTATCTTTTAACTTATCTCTAAATTTGTTCTCATAAGTTTTGTCTCTATTGTGTAAAACAACAAAATTTTTTTTTATATTTTTCTTAACTAGTAAATTTTTAAGTTTATATTTTTCTATATTATTAAATTCGAAATTTGATTTAATTGTATAATTTTTTTTTTTATTATAATTTAACTGATAAATAGGCTCGAGCATTAACTTTTTTTTTAAAATTGGTGAGTTGTTAACAAGCTTATAGAAGTATATTAATTTTTTAGAAATAATGTAATGCTTCAATTGATGTAAAAGTTTATTATAAATTAATTTGTTTGATACATGATCATCTTTAGCAATTAATAAAAAATATCCTTGATTTCTTTTTTTCCAACCTATTAAATAATCAAGTTGTATACAAAGATGCCCAACTCTTGCTGTATATACTCGAGTTATCTTAATTGAAAAAAAATAGCTTAAAATAAATATAATAAATATGATAAAATGAGTTAATATTTCTTTAATTATTTTCATAAATTTATTTCACTATTTAAGCTAGTAAGGATTAGAAGTACCGCAAATTTATAAAAGCGTCTATAAAAAATCTATTTAATTATTTTTCAAATAATAATTTAATAAAAATAAAATCATTTAGTTATTCTAAATTTTTCTATGTACAGGACATCTAAACCTGATGAATAAAAAGTTCTAATTGCGTCTGACGGTGTTTCTACAATAGGCTCACCAGCTAAATTAAAACTTGTATTGATTAAAACTGGCGGTAATTTTTTTTTCTTTAATGAAGAGAGTAAATTAAATAATGGGTGGTTTTTTTTTTTAACAGTCTGTATTCTAATTGTTCCATCTTTGTGTATTGTTTCTTTTAAAATTTTTTTTAAAGATGGAGGCGCAAAAATTGTTGATGTCATAAAATCATAATTACCTAAAATACCGTTAGATTCAGCAAAATCTTTCAACATTACGGGTGCAAAAGGTCTATATTTTTCTCTAAATTTAATTTTTTCATTAATTTTATTTTTCATTCCTTTAATACTTGGTAAACCTAAAATACTTCTTGCTCCTAAAGCTCTGGGCCCAAATTCACTTCTTCCTCTAACCCATCCTATAACTTTGCCATTTTTCAAATCTTCAGCGGCAGATAAAAAGGGATTACATTCTTTGTATTTAATTGAATTTTTCGTGAGAAATTTTTGTATAATATTTTTTTTATAATCAAGCCCCAAAAACATATCAGATATAGGAACATTTTCTTTTTTTAAGTGCTTGTTGGCCAAAAAGGCTGCCCCAACAGATAAACCTCTATCAGAGGAAGCTGGCATAATGTAAACATTTTTAAACTCTTTAAATAATTTCATGTTTGCCAATGAGTTAAGTGCACAACCTCCACTTAGGCAAATATTCTCATTATTATTTTTGTATTCTTTGACTAATCTTAATAAAATTTCTTCGTACTTTTTCTGAATAGATTTAGCTAAGTCAAAATGATACTGTTTAAATTTATCATTAGGTGATCTTGCCTTAAAGAATTTGTTTAGATATTTAAAATTTGCTATTGGCTGGAATATTGATTGGGTTTTCCAATTAACAAAAATTTTTTTGTTTGCTTTAATACTGAAAGGATCATTTCTTATTTTTATCAATTTATCTAAATTATAAACTTTTTTTCCATAAGCTGCCATTCCCATAACTTTGTATTCACCCTCAGCAGCAGTGAAACCTAAAAATTCAGTAAAAACAGCATAAATATTTCCCGCAGAACATTGTCTTTTATTTTTACCAATTATTTCTATTGATTTAATTTTTTCATTATTACCTTGGAATATTTCTGTAGAAATTCCATCTCCCATTCCGTCAATACTAATTACTAATGATTTCTTAAAACCAGATGAATAATAGGACCCCGCTGCATGTGCAAGGTGATGGGGGAAAATTAAAATTTTTGGGCAATATCCAAAAGAATGTAAGAAGCTGTTTTCAATTATTTTATGAAAATTTTTAAATGATATACCTGTTGTTGCTATATAATTAATATTTTTAATAGTTATTTTTTCTTTAGCAAGTAATGCTTTAATTGATTTAACAGGAAAATAGCAAAGGGATGTTTTAACTCTATTTAATCTCTCTTCCTCTATAGCTGAAATGATATTACCACTTTTCATCAAACAAGCTGATGGATCGTGATTATTTCCATTAAAACTAGCGTGAAATCCAAGTATATACATTTTCTATCCTTAAATTAATAAAACAATTTTTAAAAAACGTTTAGTTGCTTACGTTGTATTAATATCATCTAAGTGTATTATTTAAGTTCAAGTCTATTATTGAGGATATCAATAATTTTTAATAAATATTATAAAAATTTTTTTCAGTGCATAAATCAAGCCAATTGAGCTATTAGT
>CESM01069008.1_pt1 | contig 44627 bp, 43 predicted proteins | sample 361421 | NCBI WGS metagenome assembly CESM01 (sample SAMEA2622219, study PRJEB7988) | marine metagenome | isolation source: saline water (ENVO:00002010), including | reverse complement strand
TCCCAATTACTCACGGGTACAGTGCCATTCCACCATACTCCATTGTCTAATGTATTAGGTGTTGAAAGAGAATCCCAATTAGCAGGAATCCCATATTGATACTCTTGGAGGTTATTCAACAAATCCAAGTCCGGATCTGCTACGGAACCATTTAGACCAGAAGGTGAAAGGGGATCAAGCCCGTACTGCCACTCCCAGCCATCTGGTAAACCATCTCCATCTGTATCCCAATTAGAGGGAAGAGTATTGATATAAAATTCCAATCCATATGGTAAACCATCTCCATCGTCATCAGAAGAACCAATTGCTTCCCATGCCGCAAATTCAATTGCAGAATAGGTAGTAACTAGTAAAATAAATGAAAAGAAAATTGCTGAACGCTTCTTTTTTACAGATTCAAGATCCGCAGAAACGATGCTAATTGGCCTCACAGCAATCACCCTCTACCGCCTACGGCGGTTCATACGGGTCTTAAGAAGAATGGAGCGCCGTTCGGACGATGCTCATGAGAAAGATATAGGCTCATATCACACAAGTTCTATGTCATCATCATCATAGATCATGTCATCTACAGGCTCATCTGATACTACAGACTCAGGAGTTTCATCAATTCCTTCATCCTCATCCTCGACATCATCATCAGAATTTATTGCTTCTAAGTAAGCAATATGAGCAGCCCATTTTCTGCGATTCATTCGACTCTGTATACCTCCAAAAATCAGTAGAGTTGCTATAACTGCAATTACCACTGTAGATATACGAGGGTGAGTTACTTCATTAATCAACAATTCAATTATTGAATTAATACCAACTACCATCAAAACAGTTGTCTCTGCAGTATAAGTATCTGGCCAACTTTGTTCAGTATCATGTGGTTCTGCAGTTACAGAAACTCTGGCCTGTTCGCCATTATTTGCAGATTCAGGAACTGTCACCTCTAGCATGAATGTGACTTCCTCGAATGGTTCAAGTTCGAGAAGTCGGGATCCAGAGGGACCACCGATATCTACGCTCCAACCAGAGTTGTCGACCTCTGCATCAAGTAAGACAATTAAAGGACTATTTCCCTTATTTCGAACCTTTAATTGGAAATCATATACTTCACCTGGTGCTAATTCACGATTGGATGTGACTTGAACGATTTCAAGATCCGGTTCATCCGCATCTACTTCAAACACCATTGGCAAATCAAAGTAACGAGGTTCGTTATCATCTACATCTTCCATTATTCTCAAATATACTGTATGATTACCCACTATTACCTGATTAGTCAAAGTAACAATGACAAAAACCTCTGTGAAATCACCCGGTCCAAGTGACACCGTAGGTACTGAAGACCCGTTCTCATCTAAAATACGATAATTCCACTGTCCATAAGCCTGATTCCGATCAGTATTTTCAGACAGGCTGGCCGGGTTGATAATTCTCCATATGCTAGCTGATTCGCTACTCGTCATACTATTTGTTATACGTGCACGGAGGTTTACTTCAGGGACATCTGCAGATGAACAAAGTGAGACTTGGATATGCCCCAGAGGGGTGCCGTCGCAGTCTTGAGATACTTCTGCTCTAATTCCAAAAGTACGTTGTATGGTGAATGATACTGTAGTTCTAAGTGAGGCATTTCCACTACTTATTACTTCAATTTCAACCATACTAATATCAGGATCTTCCCTATCTGAAGATGGTTTGACATTGAACCTAAGAATCTGAGTTGAATGTCTTTCAAGAGGGGGTATGTGGAAAGTTCCATCTCCATCGTCCTCAAGAATTCGTTCCCCTGTGTCGTTGTCATAAATTTGTATGATTGATTTTCCACGTTGAAGAATATCTACTCTGAAATCATCAGTATCGAAACCTGTATTGAAAATTTCAAGTAGGAATGTATTGAATTGATTATCCTCAACATATCTTGGGATTGTGGGGTCAATATCTCCTGGTCGGGATGAGTTTGCAATTGGAATGTCATGATCTTCGTTCCAAATTGATACATCAGGCGGTTGGAATACCTCTAGTTTCTCTAAGTCAAGAGTTAGGACATCTTGGTGAACCACGGTCTCTACGCCTTCTATACTTGCTTCAGCGACTGCACGTATCTCAAGACGATCAGGAGTTCCTGTAAGGTCATCAGGAGATGTGATTGTTAGAATTGGATTAAGTATATCCCCTCCTGAATTTAGAGTATAGCCTCCGGGTGAGTCAAACTCAACCAACCAAGAGCTGCCTAAATCAGTTAGTAACTCTAACTCGACCGACATTGATTTAGTTGAGTCACCTCGATGTACCAATTGTAGAGGTACTGGAGTTGTTTCCCCTGGTGCAACATACTCTACTGTACGATCTTCACGATGATTAATTGCAACACCCCATTGTTTCATTTCAACGGGATCGTGTTCAACAATGAATGCATTACCTTGTATGTCAGTTATTTCTAACTCGACAGTATACTCACCAGATGGAAGACCACTGGGGTATATCCAGGTATATGATCCAAAAATACCCTGACTGGTATCTCTTATTCCATCATCATCTTCGGATACTTCATGATCTATTCGATAAATTCCATCAGGATCACGCATTAAAAGACGGATAGAATCCATGTCGTACCGGCCAAAGGCACTCTTTACATCAAATGTAAATTGCATAGTCCTTTCAGAAAGTATGTCATTAGGATACCACTCAAGTTCAACGCCATCTGATATTTCTGAGCCCTCGCGTTGGAGAACTACTTCGCTGTATGAAATAGCATTAGATTCAATTTCTAATTGAGAATATCGATTTGATTCACCATCAATCTCATTCCAAGCCACTTCAGCCTCACAACTACCTCCAAATGGACTTCCTCCAGACTCACATCCTGACATTTCGGCTGAGATCTCTAAGACCAACTCTTTATCCTTCATTACTACAAAACTTTCTTCATCATCATCAAGAATGATTTCGAATAATTCGTGATCAAAATTACATGAGTTGGTAATTCCTGGTTCGCATGCGTCTGTTTCCCAAGATACTGATCCTTTTACGTCATTATCAACACTAACTGAAATATCCCATGTAACCTGAGAATTACTTGGACCTTGGGCTCTTACAAATAAATTCACAGGGATATAATATTGTCCAGAAGAACTGCCATGCTTGGGGCGGCCAAATATCTGTAGAGAACTCATTAGTTCGCCCGTGCTAAATTCTAATGTTTCATCTAATGCACTTTCGGTGACTTCCCCTCCTGATTCTGGGACGCTTGTGGTGATGTATCCATCTCCACTTGCCGAAGAGTTAGCCTCGGCTAAATAAAGAGTATAAAGTTTCAAATCAAGGTCCCCTGATGCTTCCGCTTTGAAGTCATCAACTAATTCATAGTTAGGTGTCATTAACGTCATCGAAGGAGCGAACATTAGGGCTGCAATGAGTATTGCAAGACGCATTTTGAAGTGGCGTCGGAACGCGTTGCTGCTCTCAACCATCGTCTATCGGCCCTCAGAGGGGTGTTAAAGCGTTCCTTGAGCATGAGCCCCAAATGTATCGTTTTCAATACGCCCCCAAGAGGGGGCGTTAGAGCGCTCGGTTCAAGGAGTATGAGTTCTTCAAAGGGGTCGCAGGGGTACCCGAGCTGGTCAAAGGGGCCGGACTTAAGCTCCGGTGCTTAGTGCTTCGTGGGTTCAAATCCCACCCCCTGCACCATCACTTTATTCTGGTAATGGAGCAACCAAGTTGACCATCGCCTTCAAGGACGTCTAACTTAGTGATTACAACAGTCCCCGCTTCTACTATGCTAGGTAGAAGGATTCTATCAAGTAGACGATTTGCTAGAGTCTCAAGAAGTGCTGCACGTTCAGATTTGAGTGTATCATCTAAGGCTTTGACCAGATACTCATAATTAAGGACATTTTCTATATCGTCCTCTTTTGGCAGAGTAGCACCTGAGATCATAACGTGTATTCCAAATGAGACTCTTTGTAATGACCCTATTTCATGTTCATGGATTCCAATATCTACCTGGCGGATTACATCTTCTAGAAATAGCGTTGTAGAACCCTGATTTTGAGATAAGATTTGCATCAATGCCTCTGAATGAGATGTCATAATCCCCCCTCCGTCTCAAATACAACATCACGACTGCGGGAAAGGAACCTTTCTCCAGAATCAACAAAAATTACTTGTCCGGTAACTGAACGGGCATCAATCAGATAACCAACAGCTTCAGCTATATCTTCAGGAGATGGCCCATAGCCTAGTAAACTCTCGGATTGCGCTTGATTAAATCCATCAAGAGTTTGTTCAGGACTAGGTAATGTGTGACCCGGAGCCACGGCATTCACTCGTAAACTGGGAGCCAGGCCTCTGGAAAGAGATTCAGTCAGCCCCCATAATGCATAACGAGATGCAGTATATGATATGTGATCTGGATTAGGTGCTGCTATTTTCTGGTCAAGGATATTTACAACCGACCCAGTAAATTGATCAGGCAATTGATTAAATAAATCACGTGTAAGAATCAACGGTGCCTTGGCATTGATGTCCATATGTGCAGACCATGATTTAGAATTAAAAGTGTTAATGTCATCAAATTCAAATTTGGAAGCATTATTTACCACATGATGGATTGGCCCTATCTTAGATGATGCTCTAGAGATAATTGTTGCAACTTCATCTGACTTAGATAGGTCTCCCTTTACTGCACAAGCATCAACCCCTATAGATCGAATTTTTGCAACAATAGATTCGGCTTCTTCGACGGACGAATTGTGGTGAACTGCCACTGAGTGACCTTTTCGTGCTAGGTGAACAGAAATTGCTGCTCCAATCCTCTTCGCACCCCCAGTCACGAGTACTGCACTGCGAGCCATCTGACCGTCCTAACCTAGTCTCGTATATTTCTCCTTGTTTTGAATAACCTCATCTGATAGTATAAGGCGAACGATTAACGACGTATGTCCTCTCCTCGTGTTTGATGGGTGTGCCGCTGCCATTAGCTGATGACGTTGAAGCATCATCTGGAGGATGTGCTAGCATTCCCCGAATTAGTATTGAGCAACGCCGAAAATCAGAGCGTAAAAGACTCCCTAGTTGGTTTAGAACAACTCTACCCACAGGCATAGCACAAAGTAAATTCAATGAAACAAAGTTGAATGTTAAAGAACATGGATTAAACACCGTTTGTGAAGAGGCAAGATGCCCCAATATTCACGATTGTTGGAGTAGAGGAACTGCTACATTCATGATTGCAGGAGAGGTGTGTACGCGTGGCTGTAGATTTTGTGCAGTTGGCACAAAGAGAACTCCTCCTCCCCTAAACCCTAATGAACCTGAAGAATTAGCTGAGGCAGTTGATCGTATGGGAGTAAAACATGCTGTGATAACTGTAGTTAATCGAGATGATTTGCCTGATGGTGGTGCCGAGCACTATCGCAAATGTATCTTAGCAGTTCATGAAAGATGTCCGAATGTTGGATTGGAATTACTTTGTTCTGATTTAGACGGTAATTTGGAGGCTCTGGCTCTACTTCTAGACGAATTGCCACTAAGAGTATTTGCACACAATGTTGAATGTGTGCCCCGTCTTGATAAAATCGTAAGAGACCCCCGTGCATCATTCCAACAATCAATAGATATACTTCGAGAAGCAAGGCGCTTGAGACCTGATGTTGCAATTAAATCGAGCATAATGGTTGGCGTTGGAGAAAAAGATGGAGAAGTCCTAGATGCAATGAAATTACTTAGAAAGGCAGGTGTAGAACTAATTACTCTTGGACAATATCTTCAACCAAGTTGGAAGCATTTAGCCGTTGAGCGTTTTCCAGAACCTGCTGTTTTTGCTTCATGGGATAAGGCTGCCAGAGAAATGGGATTCGCTGCAGTAGCAAGTGGCCCATTAGTTCGCTCGTCTTATCGTGCAGGGTTGCTATGGGAAGAATCTGTTGGCGGAGAACCTGTTGTGACTAGAGACTCAACAGGGTCAGCTATTAGTTACCTAAACCCTAACAAGAATTTAGAAATAAGTATGGAGTTGGAATCATGACAAAGAAAAAGAAGGCTGTGACCCTTTATGTCCCTTCAGCGCCTTTCAGACCTGGAGATAAGGCGAATTTCGCACCCTTTGAAAATGAACCAGGAGACTTGCCAAGACCTGATCCTTCGAAATGCACTGCGGCTGAAACCACAGATCATGCGTATGGTCTAATCAGAGTACTAAACTCAGAAGGAAGAGCAAGCGGCCCGTGGGATCCAAACCTATCTCCTGATGAAATAAGAGAAGGACTAGAACATATGGTTCGCATGAGAATTTTTGATGACCGTATGATGAAAATGCAAAGAACTGGGAAATTATCATTTTACATGCGATCTTTTGGAGAAGAAGCTGTTGCAATTGCCCAAACTATGGCACTTAAGAGTCAAGACTGGATATTCCCCACCTACCGTCAGCCGGGTGCTCAATTTGTCCGAGGAAGAGACATGGTTAGTATGATTAATCACTGTATTGGTAATGAAGAAGATAATGTAAAAGGTCGGCAAATGCCCGTACACTACACCTATCGTGACGGACGCTACATATCAGTATCAAGTCCGGTCGGAACACAATTCAGTCAGGCAGTTGGAGTGGCAATGGCTTCACAATACAAAGGCCTTGACGAATGCTGCATAACATGGATAGGGGATGGTTCAAGTGCTGAAGGAGACTACCACTATGCACTTAATTTCGCTTCAGTTTTCAAGCCTCCTGTGATTCTGAATGTTGTTAACAATCAATGGGCCATCTCGACTCATGCTAATTTAGCTAGTGGAAATCCTACTTTTGCAGCGCGAGGACTCGCATATAATGTACCTAGTATGAGAGTAGATGGAAATGATTTTCTGGCCCTTTACTCTGTGACAAAATGGGCAAGAGAGCGCGCATCCCTGGGTTTGGGGGCGACCCATATTGAAGTCTTGACATATCGCGCAGGTGCACATTCATCAAGTGACGACCCTAGTCGATACAGACCCGGTGATGAGCATGAGTCATGGCCTGGTGGAGACCCCGTAGATAGATTAGTACAGCATCTAATTTCAATCAACGAATGGTCCGAGGGACAACAAAAAGAATTGGAAGAGAGAATAGATGAGGAAGTTATGTTGGCATATAAGGAAGCAATCACTTATGGAGATCTTGCGAATGGCCCATACCCCTCAGTTGACACTATCTTTACAGAAGTATACGAAGAAGTCCCATGGCATCTGAAAGAACAATGGGATGAAATGAAACGTTGGAGTGGTGATTAAATGACTGAGATGAATATTGTTCAGGCAGTTAACTCCGCGTTAGATGTTATGCTCATGAGAGATGATGACGTCATATTCTTTGGAGAAGATGCAGGATATTTCGGTGGTGTTTTCAGGACCTCCGATGGACTTCAAGAAAAACACGGCTCACACAGAGTATTCGATACACCACTTTCTGAAGGAGGGATTGCTGCAATTGCATTTGGGATGGGAATTAATGGATTGCGACCCGTTGCTGAAATTCAGTTTGCCGACTACATTTTCCCGGCTTACGACCAGATAGTCAATGAAATTGCTAAAGTTAGGCATCGATCAGGAGGTGAATTCTGGTGCCCAGTTACCATTAGAACTCCAGCAGGAGGAGGCATCAGAGGAGGGCACCATCACTCGCAAAGTCCTGAATCTCAATTCACTCACACGGCTGGAATAAAGGTAGTATATACATCAACCCCATACAACTCTAAAGGGTTACTTATCTCAGCTATAGAATCGAATGATCCGGTGATTGTTTTTGAACCAAAGCGGTGTTATAGAGGCCCATTTTATGGGGATCCACATAATGTCCCCACCTGGAAGGACCACTCGGAAGCAGAAGTACCTGATGCACATTATACAATACCATTAGGCGAGGCTAGATTAGCAATGGAAGGCAGTGACTGTACTGTTATTTCTTGGGGCGCCATGGTTCACGTGAGTGAGCAAGCAATAAAAGATAGTGGAGTAAGTTGTGATCTTATTGATTTACAGACCCTAGTGCCTTGGGACAAAGAGGCTATTGTCAAATCTATAGAAAAAACAGGCCGCTGTGTAATCGTACATGAAGCACCAAAAACAAGTGGATTTGGTGCAGAAATGGCCGCCAGTGTTCAAGAAAGATGCTTCTATCACCTTGAAGCGCCAATTGAAAGAGTCACGGGATGGGATACACCATTCCCACATACAAATGAATGGGACTATATGCCTAGTCCTGCCAGAATTGCAGATGCGATAAAGAAAACTATGGAGGAATAATAATGTCAAGCAGAGAATTCAAACTACCAGATATTGGAGAAGGAGTAGTGGAAGGAGAAGTTGTGCAATGGCACATTTCTGTGGGAGAATCGGTAAAAGAAGACGACGCATTGGTTGATATTATGACCGATAAAGCAACGGTTACAATCCCATCTCCATATGATGGAATAATTACATCATTACAAGGTGATGTAGGAGATATGATTGCAGTGGGTTCAACCCTAGTTGAATTTGGATTAGATGGAGAAGATACCTCAACCAATAAAAATAGCAAAGATGAAACTGATATTGCAAAGGAGGATGAAAATGAGGAGAAGACCCCCTCTCAACCTCAGTTAAAAGAACCAGTAGAAGAGGTAATTAAACCGACAAAAACAACGACTCAAGAGATAATTACACCAGCACCACCAGTGGCACCAGTTATCTCAAGCCCGCCTCCAATACCTGTAGTTAATTCTGAGAACTTGCAGGAAGGGAATCTAGGAAATAAGGCGCTTGCAAGTCCGGCAGTTAGAAGAAGAGCGAGAGAAGCCGGTGTAAATCTTTCAAATGTCAGAGGTAGTGGTCCTGCAGGAAGAATACGTCATGCAGACCTAGATGCATTCATAGCGGCAGGAGGGATGATTCAGGGCGCAGCACCCATTTCTTACTCCACCCGCAGGACCAGTATTGAAGAAATCAAAGTAGTAGGTCTTCGAAGGAAAATAGCAGAAGCAATGACTACATCAAAGAGGCACATACCTCACTTCTCATATTTTGAAGAAATTGATGTCACTGAACTTGAGAAGTTACGTCAAGTATTGAACTCCAGCAGAGATGAAAGTCAGCCGAAATTGACATATCTGCCATTTATCATGATGGCACTTTCTAAATTAATGCCAAATCATGCAGAATGTAATGGCCATTATGATGAGGCAAATGGGCTTGTCAGGCGTTATGGCGCCATTAATCTAGGTATTGCAACTCAAACAGATAGAGGTTTATTCGTACCTGTTGTCAAACATGTAGAATCCATGGATATTTGGCAGTCTGCTTCTGAAATGCAACGTGTCTCGGGAGCAGCGAGGGATGGATCTGCAACCCTAGATGACCTCAGCGGATCGACATTCACAATAACGAGTTTAGGGCGCGACGGAGGTCTTGGAGCAACACCCATTATCAATCATCCAGAGGTTGCAATACTAGGAGTACATAAGGCTCGAGAGATGCCAGTAGTTGTTAATGGAGAAATTGTAGTTCGTAGAATAATGAATGTATCAAGTTCATTCGATCACAGAGTAGTTGATGGAGCAGATGGAGCAGCTCTAGTTCAAGCGCTAAAAAGAATGCTAGAAAATCCCGCTCTGATTTTCATGTAGGTGTTTTTATGGTTAAAAATCGCAAATGTAAAGTGCTTATCATAGGAGCAGGACCAGGAGGATATGTCGCCGCTATTCGTAGCGCTCAGTTAGGGTTAGACACCGTAATTATTGAAGGTGATAAAGCAGGTGGCACGTGCTTGATCAGGGGCTGTATTCCAAGTAAAGCAATAATTCACGCCGCGGAACGATTCGAAGCACTCCAGAAGCACGCTGGTGACGGAGGCCACATGGGTCTATCAGTATCTACAGAACCTGAATTGGACATGCCCGCCCTGATCGATTGGAAAGATAACATAGTTGATCGTCTAAACAAGGGTGTTGAGGCTCTCCTCAAAAGTGCGGGAGCCGAATTAATCAAAGGTTGGGCTACGTTCAATGGGCCGAAAAAGTGTACTGTAGATACTCCAAATGGTGTTCTAGAAATTGAAGCTGAAAATGTCATTATTGCAACAGGTTCTAGCCACATCGACCTGCCATTCATGCCCTGTGATGAGGATTTTGTTCTATCTTCCACTGGAGCTTTAGATTTGCAAAAGTTACCTAAATCAGCAGCAATTGTAGGAGGAGGTTACATAGGCCTAGAATTAGGTTGTGCTCTAGCAAAATTAGGTACAGAAGTAACAGTAGTCGAAGGAATGAGTTCGATACTTGGAATAATGGACAAAGAGATTCGTAGACCTCTCGAAATCTGGCTCAAGAAACACAAAGTCACGATCTACACAGATGCTCTTGCTCGTGGCGCGGAAATCAAAGGTAAAGGTGCAAGTCGAAAGGTACACTTGACTTTCGAAAAAGATAATGAAGAAAATACAATTAAGGTGGATAAAGTACTAGTCACCGTAGGAAGAAAGCCGAATACTAAGAACTGGGGATTAGAAAATATGGGTGTCAGAATGGATACCGGTGGACGATTCATACGTATTGACAGGCAGTGTAGAACAAATATTCCAGGGGTCTACGCTATCGGAGATGTTGCGGGAGAACCAATGTTGGCTCACAAGGCATCTGCACAAGGAGAGATGGTAGCTGAAATTATTGCAGGGCACAATAGAGATTTCGACAAGGTTGCAATTCCTGCAATCGTATTCACTGAACCTGAGATTGTCTCTGTAGGATTGTCTCCAGATGAGGCAAAGGAAAGAGGGGAAGATATCATCACTGGTAAATTCCCATTAGCAGCTAATGGTCGGGCATTAACTTTGGAAGCAGAAAAAACCGCTGGATTCATTCGTGTTACTGCTCGAGAATCAGACCACGTAATTCTTGGAATACAAGCAGTTGGAAGTCACGTGGCTGAATTACATGGTGAATTTGTTCTTGCACTTGAGATGGGTGCGCTCTTAGAAGATATTGCGGACACAGTGCACGCACACCCAACTATGACCGAAGCATTTCATGAAAGTGTTTTGAAAACTCTTGGTAATGCCATACACATTTCCTGAGGAGATACTAATGAAAGAATTGAGAATTCTCAAAGCGGGGATTGTTGAATATCATATAATGGCAGAAAATATGAAGAAAATGCAAAAGCAAAGAATACTCGATGAAATACCTGATACTATTATCTTCGTTGAACATCCAGAAGTTGTAACAATAGGCCCTAAAGCCGTCAGAGAAGGAGTTGTTGTAGAGGGGTACAATACCTCACTAACTGATAGAGGAGGAGGCATCACGTGGCATGGACCTGGACAACTTGTAGTGTACCCAATAATCAAGTGGGAAATTGAGGAACAGGGTGTTCGAAAGATAATTACAAAATTGGAAGACTGGGCAATAAGTGCACTCGCAGATTGTGGAATTGAAGCATACAAGGATCAATCTATGCAAGGAGCATGGGTAGATGGGCACAAAATTTGTTCAATTGGACTATCATTCTTACACTGGGTTAGTAGACATGGTATGTCTATCAACATAAGGACTCCTGGAAATAGAGTTGAGGGTCTTGAAGGATGTGGGATGAATCTGGGAGTTCATACAAGTCTCTCGAAATTAGGATACACACTAGATAATGAAGGGAAAGAAATCAATATCTCTAGGATCGAAGATGCTTTACTAGCTAATTGTGAAAAAATAATTGCTAGAAAGGCGACATCACCAATTGAGTGGAATAAGAAAGTGATCACATGAAAATCCCACAAGGTAGCGAACTCGCGACGCATTGGTCTTTGGATCCTAATACTGTATTTCTTAATCATGGATCTTTTGGTGCCGCTCCTATAGCCATACTAGAAGAACAAAGTAGAATCCGTAACCTCATGGAAAGAGATCCAGTAAGATTTGTTGAGAGAGAATATCTAGATTTGTGGAATAATGCAAGAGAAAAACTAGCCTTATTTCTAAACGCTGATATTGAAGGTATGACCTTTGTAACAAATGCAACTCAAGGAGTTAATACCGTACTAAGGAGCCTGAAATTAAAACCCGGAGATGAGATAATTGTCCCCAATCATGCTTATCAGGCATGCTGGAATGCTGTAGAATTTGTAGCCAAAAGAGCAGAAGCAAAAATTGTGGTAGTAGATATTCCATTTAGAGTAAATGACCCTCAAATAATAATAGATCTAATCCTAGAAGCCGTTACTGACAGAACAGTTCTAGCTTTGATCGACACTGTGACAAGTCCAACTGGCATGAGGATGCCTTTTGAAATTCTAACTAAGAAATTACAAACAAAGGGAGTTGATGTTCTTCTTGATGCTGCACATGGGCCTGGACTAATTGAACTAGATCTAAGTGAATTAGCACCAGCTTATTGCACGGGTAATTGTCACAAATGGTTGTGTGCACCAAAGGGATCCGCCTTCCTACATATTCGGAAAGATCGGAAAGATTTAATCAAACCTTTGAATATTAGTCATGGATACTCATTTGAAGGCACGAAACAAGAAAAATTTGAATTTGAATTTACGTGGTCGGGGACACAAGACCCAAGTGCTTGGCTTTGTATTCCAAAATCAATAGAATATATGGAAGGACTTGTTAAAGGTGGGTGGCCAGAGATAATTAGGAGAAATCATTCACTAGTACTAGAGGGAAGAAATATTATCTGTGAATCTCTAGATACAACACCACCTTTTCCTGATTCAATGGTTTCTGCTCTTGCATCAATTGAGGTACCTACCAAAGGAGAGGTAGGAGCAGTTAGTTTGGATGGAGACCCATTTCACAATCATTTACTTGATAAATACAACATCCAAGTCCCCGTTATGCCTTGGCAACATCATGGGGTGAGATATTTACGAATATCTGCACAGTTGTATAACCACATAGATCAATATAGATACCTAGCTAAGGCGGTTTCAGAGAGTCTATGAACAAATGCAACCATTGAATAATAGTAAGTGTGGCGTAAGAACATGCAAGAAGCAGTCGTAGCAATAACTGGCGCTTCAGGTGCTAGATATGGAGTTCGATTAGTAGAAGCGTTGGTTGAAGCTAAATGGGGAGTGCACCTCATAGTTACGAGAGAAGGTGCAATAAATCTAGACTTAGAGTGTGGAATAACTCCTGAGGAACTTGCAGATAATCCTTCCATAACCCTCGAAGACAATAATAATCTGGCTGCTAGATCCGCATCTGGATCTGCCCGATTTGATGCATATATTGTTTGTCCAACTAGTGGGACTACTATAGGAAAAATAGCATCAGGTATTAGCGATAATCTTGCAACCAGAAGTGCTCTAGTAGCCATGAAAGAGCGCCGCAAGTTGATTTTGGTACCTAGAGAAGCGCCTTATTCTACACCTCATCTAAAGGCAATGGCTAACCTATCTGAATGGGGTGTGGTAATTATCCCAGCAAGTCCAGGATTCTATCATCAACCTAGCAGTATTGAGGAATTAATTGATTTCATAGTTGCACGTATACTAGATCAGATAGATGTACAACACAATCTAGGCAAGAGATGGTCTGGAGAAGAAACCTCTTCACAGTAATACGGTTCTACCCACGCTACAGAAGGTTGGGTTCAATAGGGTTCTATTGTCGGACTTGAATGGAGATAAACCTATGACACAATGGGAATCACTAACTGTGAAGGAGCTTAAAGAGCACCTTTCAATGTATGATTTACCAACTAGTGGAAATAAAAAAGAACTTGTTTCACGCCTCCAGAACATTTCAGATAAGAGTCGAATATTAGATGCAGAAGTGTTAGATGAATTACCAAAATATAGTGTAATTATGTTATTTGATAGAGTAAAGAGACTCCCTCTTTCAGTACTCGCAGTTGTTGGAATAATGTTGTTAGGAAGTTTAGGGGGTGCAGCGATATTTGCTGACGACATGGTAGAATGGATCCAAGGAACTCCGGATTACCAACTTATTGAATTCGACACCAACTCTGCTAGAGCATATGCAGAAAGTCTAATTGATCTGGGTGACCCAAATTGGGAAGGAAGAATGTCTGGAACTATATATGAACACAATACGGCTGAATTTATCAAATCTAATTTTACAACTATGGGGATTCCATCTACTATAGAGGATTTTGATGTACCTATGTTTGTCATAGATAGTGAAGAGCCGGAATTGTCAATATGTAATGCTGGAGATATTGGAGAGACATTTCCTGCTTTAGCTTGTGGTGCTACTGATGTCAATGCTGATTTCATTAATTTTCAGCATAGATCCGATTTTGTGATTCAAGGATATTCCGGATCTGCATTTATTCGCTATGTCGATGACATTGAAGTGATAGATATAGGCAATGGAAATGATAGTTCCAATTGGTCAAGTGCTGGGGGATCAGTAGTTATTGTCCATGTTACTTCCGAGACTGAATCGAATACTGGACTATTTCAGAAAGCTGCTGATAACGATGTCATGGGACTTATTCTAATAAATGAGAGGCAAAATTGTGATGAATTGGTATCCAATGATTGCATACCATACTTCAAGTCAGTAAGTATAACTTCAATAGATAGCATACCAATAGATCTAGGATTTGTTATGGTAAGTAAATCAGTTGGACAGGTAATTATAGAAGAAGTTGTTAATGGAAATGGAAAATTACAATTTATTACAAATGTGGAGAACTCAGGAGAAGCCACAATAAAGGTACCTTGTGGAATAATTCAGGGAGAAACTGACAAATTAATCATAATAGGTGCACATCATGACACTGTATACAATGGCCCTGGAGCAGTAGATGACACTTCAGGAACAGCTACTGTTCTTGAGATGGCAAGACAATTTGGGCTAATTGAGAGTAGCGAAGGACAACCATACTATACGATCTATTTCTGCACATGGGGTGGCGAAGAAGAGGGTTTGTTTGGGTCTACAGAATGGGTAGACAAGCATAGAAACAATCTATTTGACAATCTGAGATTGTATATTAATCTAGACATGAATCATGTTGATATTGAAAGAAATTCTGGTGTGACATTGTTTGGAAATAATGCAAAAGATGTAGATCACATAAACGCAATAACTTCGAAATTTAAGAAAAGTTATCCTGAAATTTCTAACCAATACAACATAGATATAAGAAAAATCCAAGATAATGAGATGCCTTACAACTCAGATCATGCGCCATTTGTGTACAATATAGATGAAGATGAAACAGATGGTAAGGAATATGGTAACGCGTTGGTTTGTTATGGTTCGGGGTCTTCTGAATACCATACATATCTTGACAACATGGATAGATTCAATGAAGAAAGTCTTGCCATATCTGGAATAATCTATGGATCTCTAGTATACTATCTTGCTTATGGAGATTAATTCTCTTCGAGGTGGCCTATTACCTCTTCATAATTAGGCTCAATTCCAGGATTCTCGGCGATCCAAGAATATGTTATCATCCCATTGGGATCAATAACGAATACTGATCTCTGAGATGCCACATAATCTGGCATCACAAATGATATCCCAACACCATAAGCATTTGTCGCTATGCGATTTGTATCAGAAAGAAGTGGATAACTTATATCATTAGCATCTGCAAAAGCAGCATTGGAAAATATACCATCTACAGAAATACCAAAAACTTCTGCCTCGACTTCTTCAAGTCTATTCATTGAATCAGAGAAAGTACACATCTCTTTAGTACAAACTCCAGTAAAAGCTGCAGGGAAGAAAAGAAGGACTACATTATTCCCCCTAGAATCAGATAGCCTAACCATCGTCTTATCATTTGCCATTAGTTCAAAGTCCGGTGCCATGTCGCCTACAGATACCATGCTCTGCGAAGAGATTAGAGATATGAACAATACGTGAACAAATCTTGGTTCTGAAACTATCACATCTTAGTTGGAGCCTCTATTCCTAATAGTTCAAGACCTTGTTTAAGAGTACGTGCTGTCAAATCACAAAGAGCAATCCTACTATCAAAAATATCGGGTTCTGAAGAAATTACAGGACAGAATTCATAGAATGTTGCAAATGCTTGTGCAAGTGAGTGTAATTGTGTAGCCAATTTGTGAGGAGAATTAGTATCAATTGCCTTATCCAATGATTCAGGGAATGAGAGAATCGCTTTGGCCAGTAAAACTTCATGTTGATTGGATATTGATATAGTAGATTCACGTATCAGATATCGGTCAATATTAGCTTTAGAAAAAATACTACATATACGCGCATGAGCATATTGTAAATAGGGAGCAGTGTTCCCATCAAATGACAACATTTTTTCCCAATCAAAGGTGTAATTGTTATTGCGATCTGTAGAAAGGTCCGCGTACTTAATAGCCCCAATACCGAGCATTCTTGCAACTTCATTTCTCTCAATTTCAGACAGACTCGGGTTCTTCTCGATAATTATTGAGGAGGCTCTTTCAACCGCTTCTATCAACAAATCTTTGAGATGTACGGCGCCACCAGTGCGGCTAGCTAATTTCTTTCCATCAGTACCCATGACTAATCCAAATGGGACATGAGTTGCACTAATTTTGTCGTCCATGAATCCGGCTTTTCGGGCTACTTGGAATACCATTGCGAAGTGTTGAGCCTGTTCCGCCCCAACTACATAAAGGAAATCAGTAGCACCTACATTCTCCACACGATCAATGATACAAGCAAGGTCTGAAGTGGCATAATTGTAGCCACCATCAGCCTTACGAATAATTAGAGGAAGGGGCTCCCCCTCTCGATTACACCAACCTTCTGGAAAAACTACCTGTGCACCTTGGCTCTCTTTTAGCAGATCTACTTCAGCCAGTCGGTTAACCACTTCAGATAGTGAGGACTCATATTTTGATTCTCCAGCAAGATCGTTATTGGTTAGAAGAACACCCATCATTTGATACACTTCGTTGAAGTGAAGTAGAGATTTATCAACTAACATTTGCCAATAAGAGATTGTTTCTGGGTCATTAGACTGCATTTTAACAACACGTTTACGAGACCGGTATGAGAAATCCAGATCAGACTCAAATTTCTCTCTAGCATCTTTGTAGAATGTTGCAAGATCTATCTCATTAACAGAATTATTTTCGCCGACATCTAGAAGATGTTCAATAAGCATACCAAATGGAGTACCCCAATCACCAATATGATTTTCACGAACTACAAGATGTCCTTTGTAAGTCAACATACGAACTAATGAGTCTCCAATTACAGTAGAACGAAGGTGTCCTACATGCATATGTTTAGCCACATTTGGGGATGAATAATCAACCACAATAGTCCTCTCCTCATCCATTGAAACACCGAGACGTTCGTCGGTATGCAGCTTCTGCATGTACATACTCAGCCACTTAGGATCTGCTGAAAAATTGAGGAATCCATTAACTGAAGAAGTAGTACATAATCCACTAAGATCATCACCTATGTTCTCAAATATTTGATCGGCAATTTGAACGGGAGACTTCTTTAGAATTTTTGAAAGAGAATGGCAAGGCATTGCAACATCTGCAAAACTCGAATCGGTAGAGGATGCAAGAAGTTCAGACCAGTCTTCTTCTTGAACATTCATATTTTCCATGATTGAAGATAATAATGGCCTAATTGAAAGCAATAATTCACGCATCATAAAACCTCAAGTCAGAGAATATCTCAACAGTGCAGCAATTCCGCCGAATGATGTCTGTAGTGTTGCCCCTTCCTCTGTATCCATTGAAATCAAACTTACCTTAGCAGAAGTATGGGCGGCTATATGAGTTAATTCGTCAATTATATCCATTGTTCTTTCAGGATCCTCACGTATATCAGCAGATTGACAATTGGGGCAATTCGGAATATCTGAATGACTTGTCTGAGTAGACTCCCATTCATGGGAGCACGGTTTACAAAACCAACCAACTCTTCTCTTACGAAGTCCTTCTGAAAGCAGGAGTGTATCTACAGCACCCTGATCTAGAGCACTTCGAATCATCATTTCGCCATATGTTGCCTTAGGATGAGATTGCATTACTTCTCTCAGAAAACGATCCACAAGCTCACGTTCAGCATCAAGTTCTATCTGATCCATCAAATTACCAGCCCTTTGAACCAACTCTCTAATTCCACTCTCATTGGAATATCCAACATCAAAGTATGGTTCTCTGATCAATTTCTTAATTTCGTGATGAAAGTAGTCATTCTTTACTACAAATTCCTTTGTTTGCCCAGGTCCTCCAATAATTATTCCTTTGAGATCAGTAATATTAGGTAACCAATAAGAACAAGCATGTTCTGTTGCGCGTTTAAAGAACTTATGAGCAGCCTCCTCAATTAATCTCTCAAATCTTTGAGCGGACTGTCCTCCTTGACGATGTTTACCCATTATGTTACTCTGTAATTCCTCTTGACAATGTATTCTTTTGCCACTCGCTATCCCATATGCGGCTTCACCTCTGTCAATTACGAACAGACCGTATGAGGTGCGATCAATCAACATCTCCTCGAGTTGGGTTAGCTCAAATGTTGAATCACAGCGATATCTGAAAGAAGTAAATGTCTCAGGAGGATCATCTATTACTACAGTCACTAACCTAGATTTATTGTTTCCTACAATAACATGGCCTACAAAAATAGCCAATCCATTTTCTCCAGCATTTTTGTATCGATTTAGAACCGCTATAGCAGATTCAATGGCATCTCCTACGTGTTTTCTAGTTGATTTTGACTTTATATTTGCAGCCTGAGCACCTTCCTGACTGAGTTGCCCCCTTACATCGTGGATCAGTCTATCAGGAGGTATTACAACAGTTACAAGTTCAGTACCCATGCCACGCATATCTTGAAGTTGTTCAAGATTCTTCTTTAGACGTAGTTTACGTTGCTGCAACTCTAACTCGTCAGTCATGCCTACGCCTCTAGCGCTAAGGCCAAAGACTGAGGCATTTCAATTCTCTTAAGCATAAATTGCGAAGGCATTGAAAGGAGTAGGCATTCTGGACTATTCAATGGCAACGATCGTACTGGCCCTTGGAGGTAGTCTTCTAAGGCCTGAAGTAGAGGATAGGCACTCATGGATCGAGTCTCTAGTAGGAATAATTCGTGATCGTGTTACCGCTGATGACAGAATAGGAATCGTAGTAGGAGGTGGGTCTCCAGCCAGAGATGGTATAGAACTATCAAGACCAATAATTCATAATGAAGGTAGATTGGATAAAATTGGAATCGCAGCAACACGCCTTAATGCCACAATAATTAGAGAGGCTCTAGCTGAATCTGGCATTATGGTTTCTGGAAGCATACCGCATTCCATAAATGAGGCGTCCATGTTATTTGATGAACGCCCGGTAGTAGTTATGGGAGGAACAGTGCCGGGACATACTACAGATGCAGTTGCAATTCGATTAGCAATAACAACACAAGCAGACCGATGCATAATAGCAACAAATGTAGAACGAGTCTATGACTCAGATCCACGTACAAATCCAGATGCAAAATCATTTGATCGTCTTACGCACAAACAATTGCAAAATATTGTCGGCCCAGCTGAACATGGTTCTGCAGGACCAAGTGGAGTAGTGGATCCTATGGGTGTAGCAGATGCAGCAAAAGAAAATCTAACTCTAAATGTCATAGATGGAAGAAATTTAGAAATCATAAAAGCAGCAATTATAGGAGACTCTTTTCCTGGAACCGTGATTGAATCGTAACAAGTAAAAACGAGGTGGTAATTTGAGTCGTAAGAAGAAAATTCAGGAAATGGCGACACGTACAGCCTCGCAAGCGCGTCAAATGGCCAGTAAAGATCGTAAAAGAAGTGCAAGAAGTACCTTAGCAAGTGGAACAAAACCACATCGTCATTGCTCCGTTTGTTGGGCACCAATTCCATTGGATTCTGATCCACCAGTTTGCGATTCTGAAGAATGTGAGAAAACAAATGAGAAAAGAGAAGGGTCAAGAAAAAGACTGACGATTATGCTCTATCTATTCCCTGCAATAGCAATTTTATTGGCATTAATGAGTACGATTTAGCGTCAGGTTCAACTCCCACAAGCCAGACGATCAACTATGAAGATGGTGCGCGTCCTTGGAGTTCTACCGGGATTTGTAGGATTCATTTGTATTATTATGGTCCTTGCAAGCCTTAATGGCATTGGACTTGATGATACAAAAGAAAAAACTCCTACTGTTCCTTGCTTAGAAGACGATGCGGGAGTATCATGTCCTGTTGGCATGACTGGTAATGATTTCCACGTCCCTTGGGGGTTTCATCTTCTTGATGTGAAAGTAACTATTGAATGGGATGAACCAGGCAAGGCCTGGATAGGCGTTGTAGATGCAAAATATGCAGATGAATGTCCTCCTGATTCTAATGGTCTAACCACCTGTGAAGCAGATCAGTTTGAATTTGAAGCAGGAGGGCCAGATGTAGTGAACTCTTTCACCTATTCATTAGAACCTGGCGATTACAGATTTACAAGCGGTGGTAGAGATGGATTCTCAAATGTTGATGATCAAATTGTAACAGTTAGTTCAACAATACATATGGCAACAACTGGTGAAATACTTCTAGGAATTATTGGCATTCTTCTGATGATTGGAGCTATTGAAATGATTTATCCAATCAAACTGTTTTGGAAAAAATTCGTTGAATCGTGAAATTCAACATAATAATGACAAAAATTTGTATCACCCCATGGAATTAATTGAATAATAGAGATGTTCTCGAGTGAATATGGCAGTTACCGAATGTGAAGCATGCGGATCTGAGATTCGCGCAGAAGGACTACCCTCTTCCTACGGGGGATTTGAGATATATTGTGTCACGTGTGGTGCCAAGTTCCATACAGACTAGTCTCTTCTTTTCTTTTTCTTTTGCATCTCTCTTTCCCAACGAGGAGCATGCATCTCAGCTTTCTCTCTTCTCTTAGCGATTTCTTCTGGAGAACCTATTGGCTCTATTTCTTCATTTACCCTAGGCCAATCATCAGGGAGAGCCAAAGGGTCAATAACAGCATCAGCATCTATAGTTTCAATTAGTTTTAATCTCAATTCTTCTATTCCAATTCCAGTAGTTGATGATACAGACATATTACCCTCCTCTATTTCATCAATAAGATCTGCCTTAGAATATACAATTATGATCTCCTTATCTGAGAGTAAATCACTCACTTCAGCAAGTAGATTTTCCTGATTTTCTAAGCTCATATCACTATCTTCAGTTAAATCAAGTAGAAATAATACTACATCCCCTATATTTTCAAGGGCTGCTATAGCCTGCATTTCTATCTGATTACGCTCAGTCATTGGCCGATCTAACAGACCTGGTGTGTCAACTAACTGGTAAGTTCTTCTCCTATGGTCAAAGTGACCTACATGAAGACGCTTTGTAGTAAATGGATAAGATGCAACTTCTGGTTCGCCACTAGACAAGACTGTGATTAAAGCAGATTTACCAACATTAGGAGCACCTGTCACTACTATACAGGGCTCGCTTGCATCAATTGAGGGAAGTTTACGGAGTATGTCACGGGCTTCCCCAAGCCACAAAATATTCTGTGATATCTGATCTATTATTGATGACATACGTCCATAAGCATGTCTTCTTTCACTATGAAATGCCTCAATATTACGATATCTGAGCATTTTCGACTGAGACTCCCCCGCTATGCTGCGAACTCTCTCGGCAGCCCACTGTATTGCACCAAGATTACGTCGATACTCATCCGCTCCTACAGCCGCATCTACAAGAGCTTGGTCAAAAGAGGATTGTGCATTCAAACTAGGCCATTTATCAACCCACTTGAGGAGAGTCTCAGCAATTGTATCACTGGATGCTTGAACCATCCTTGACATTTGTTTACGAACACGATGGTATTTATCAGGGTCTTCAACAAGATCAGACTGCTTACTAGCACGTTTGAAAGACTTATCTAGGACTTCCTGAGGATAAAGCACCGTCGGAATTCTTCGCCATTCTACAGAAGCCATTGGCCCACCTCTGTTAACAGCGCGTCGGCTGACACTTTTGAAACAGCGTGCTTTTCTAGGGAAAGTTACACGGCAGAGCATGGTCGGAGAACGGAGCGGCGGTAAAATAAACGATTTACCAGACTGGGCACGTGATTTAGCAAATAAATATGGAGCGCAGGATATTGAAAACAAAGATGATGTGTTCTTTGGACCACTTATTGATAGAAGAAGTGGACTTCGTAAAGATGATTTGATCGAATTAATTATTGATGCTAGAGCTATACCAACGAATTCAGATCCAATAATTCAAGGAATGCTTCTTGCAACCACACGTAATTCGGTAGAATTGTTAGACAAAGATGGTAAATTTAGATCAATTGCTAGAGAAGTTATAGTTGAAGTTAGAGTAGTAACTCATCTAAGACCACCTTATATTGAAGATGATGAACTTCTGACATTTGAAAAAGAAGATATGAGAAGGCGGTCTAATATTCATGAACAAGCAGAAAGGCAATCAGATGGAGGATCTGATGATAGTCACCTTTGGGGTTGATTAGATGAATTATGCGGATAAAGAATGTATTCCATGCAAGGGAGGAGTTCCTCCTATGGGTAAAAACGAAGCAGATAAAATGATGAGCCATATTAATTCAGATTGGAAACTTGTAGGAATACATCATATTGAAAGAATATGGACCTTTGTTGACTTTCAAAAAGCACTTCAATTCACTAATTCTCTAGGAGAAATATGTGAACAAGAAAATCATCACGCCGACTTTGAGTTAGGATGGGGGAGAGTTAAGGCAATGATATGGACACACAAAATTAACGGATTGACTGAATCTGATTTTATTTTAGCAGCAAAATTCGATTGTTTGGACTAGGGATTCATATGTCGAATGTACAAGATAATCTGAACAGTAGGAGGACAATATATCGTTTTTCGGATGAAGAGGTCAATATTTCAGACCTAGAGAGTGCTTTCAAAGCAGCAAGTAATGCTCCTTGTCACAAGCAAACACATCCATGGAAGTTCTATGTTTTAGGAGATGAAACTAGAAAGAAACTATTACCAAGAGTGGTTCAACTTTCTATGGAAAAGTCCACTCTTTTAGATGATGAAAATACGATTGATGCTAAGAATAGAGCAGTCTCAAAGATTATGGATATACCTGTTATAATAGCCGTTTCTTCGAAACTAAGCCCTAGTGATAGTTTTCGAGAAGAAGAAGATTATGCCGCAACAGTTTGTTCTTTACACAACCTTGTTCTATCTCTATGGGATCTAGGTTTAGGATCTCAATGGAGCACGGGTGCTATAACTAGAGATGAAGCGACATACATTGCACTAAATATATCTCAAGAAAATGAGAGAATTATTGGATTCCTAAAAGTAGGTTATCCTGAATTAATTCCAGAAATCAATAAGAAGAGTTTCTTAGATATTAGATACTATCTTCCATGAAAAATAGATCTAAAGCCGGACCGGCCTAGTAGCACCACAGGCCTGACACTTTAGAAGAGTAGTACGCTCTTCTTTGATGAATCTAGTATCCGGTGCCTTACACTGTCCACAAAGTATGAAATTCTTAACATAACCAACTATTTTTTCCTTAATTCTTTTTGGTGGGATTCTTCCTTTTAACATCACTCTGACTTGTTCACGAGTCCCAGATGTACCTAATTCATTGATCAGGTATTGATAGACGTGGTTCGCATCTCGATCCATTGAATCAACAATTGCTGAGAAGTTACGAATAATGGTCTGATTGCCCTCAACTAATATTTCTGGGCTAGGCATAGTCCAGCGAGCACGTTCACTGATATCCTTCGGAATTCTTTCACGTGCTCTATCAAGAAGCGCGTCATACTCGAAGTCACTCATTGAATAGAGCGGAGTGGGCCTTCCTTTTCACCTCACCGGGTAGGAAAACCCTGCCGTACCAACCGTCAAAGACCACCATTACAGCCGAATGGTTGTGAGCGGAGACATTGAAGTAAGAGTTGCGAGGGTTCACGAGGATGCAAAGTTACCCACGCGTGGCAGTATTCATGCCGCAGGGTGGGACCTGTACGCTTTGGAAGATACAACAGTGCCATATCGAACTGCAACACTAGTTAGAACCGGTCTACACGTTGCCATACCTGTAGGATATGAAGGGCAGGTTAGAGCTAGATCTTCCTTAGGGAAAAAGGGATTAATACCACCACATGGGATTGGTACAATAGATGCAGATTATAGAGGAGAATTATTTGTAATGATGACATGGATTGGAGATAGTGACTCATATACTGTAAAGAAAGGAGAACGAATAGCACAGATTCTAATTACTCCTATCCCCAAATCTGAATTTAAAGAAGTTGATTTTGCAGATTTGGGTGAAACTGAGAGAGGAGAGGGTGGTTTTGGTTCAACTGGTAGATTCTAATGGAAAGAAATTAACCCCCCATAGAACCTTTTCTGATCATAATATACATACGAATGCTTGATACGGATGTGGGTTGGGGGAAGAATGATGCCACTTAGCATAGACGAGCTTCGATCGAAAGTAGAGGAATATAGAAAAGAGGGTTTGAATGGACAACAAATAGCGGATGAACTATCACTTTCTCAAACTACAATTCAGTGGCTTTCATCATCAAACGTCCCTGCTGAAGAAGACACTCCTCATGACATTAGAGTAGGATGGCGGTCAATAGCCGTCAAAGCAGCTAGAATAGAGGCTATTGCATTTGTTTTCTGTGATATTATTGAAGAAGAAATAGGAGATGATCTCGATGGCATAGTGGGCATCTCAATTAATGGAATACCATTTGCTCAGGCTATAGCAGGTCAGATGGATCTGGAATTATCTGTTTCAAGAAGTATAAGTGAATCAAAAAGTGGGCATCTTTCAGAGGTTTTTGCAGGTGTTGAAGGAAAGCGAGTTGTAGTTGTTGATGATGTGATTTCAAGTGGCACTACTATGTCTAAAACTGTTCAACATCTTCGTGAAGCAGGAGCAGATGTCAAACTTTGCCTAGTGGTCGCTAATAAGACCGAAATGAATGATATTGAAGGAGTTCCGATGAGGGGACTCATTCGAGTAGTTACAGTCTGAGGTTGGATCAATGCATTGGGCGGACTTTACCGCACAGAAACTTTCTGAGATTCGGGAAGGCCCCTATGTTTCTTGTTCGGGAATTACCCCCTCTGGAGAATTTCATATTGGGCACCTAAGAGAAATCCTTTCTGCTGAAATGATTCACAGAGCCTGTCTTGATGCGGGGCTGAATTCAAAATATATCTTTATAGTTGATTCAATGGACCCATTACGTAGAGTATACTCCTTCCTTTCAGATGATTATGAGAAATATATTGGTTGCCCACTCGCTTTCATTCCAGCCCCTGATGTAAATGGAAAGCCGGATTTAGAGGGAGGTTCCTATGCGGATTACTTCCTTAACCCCTTTCTAGACTCACTAAAAAAGATAGGAGTAGAACCTGAAATAATAATGAACCATGAAATTTATGGAAATGGAGGGTTCTCTGAAAAAATCCATATCGCCATAGAAAAAAGAGATCAGATACGTGAGATAATTCATTCGATTTCAGGTAGAGAATTAGCTGAAGAGTGGTTCCCATATAATCCACTTGGATCAGATGGAAGTATGGATGGAGTAACTGTTACAAAATATGAATATCCACTAGTTCATTGGACAGATAGGCATGGAAAATCTGGATTTGCCGATATACGTAAGGCAGAGGGAAAGTTACCATGGCGTATTGATTGGGCCGCTCGTTGGGGAATACATGGTGTAACTTGTGAACCTGCAGGAAAAGACCACGGTGCTGCTGGTGGCTCTTATGACACAGGAATCCCAATATGTAGAATACTTGGTTTTGAACCTCCTGAAAAGATGGTTTATGAATGGATCCAGGTAAAAGGTGCTGGGCCTATGTCATCATCATCAGGAAATACAATTGGTCCTGTAGAGGCACTCAATATTGTCCCTCCTGAAATAATCAGATACCTGATCGCAGGTACTAAAATGAATAAACACATTGATTTTAACACAGGATCTGCTCTCTTTGAAATTGCAGATGAATATGAGAGATTAGTGAGATCTCCGCCAAAAGAAAATGAAGAAATGAGCAAGAGGCAGAAAGTTGCCGCTGCAACAAATATCGGTGCACTTAGGTTAAGTCAAATTAAACAAGGTGATGACCCCTCTAATTCAATCGCAGGAGTATCATTCCGTCACCTATCAATGCTTGCGCAAATAAAATCTGAGGACACTCAAGTATGGCAATCTTTGGTGAAAAGTGGACATCTAAAAGGTGAACCAAATGATGCACTAAGAACACGTTTGGCAAGAATGAGGGATTGGACAGGAAGTGCTCATTTCCCTGAAGATGCAAGGATAAATATTCAAAAGATAATAACGAATGAAATGAAAGAAAATATAAGTGAAGATCAGATTAAATTTCTTAAAATATTGTCAAATTCGCTTTCGGAAGTGGAATGGGATAATGAAGTAATAACTGAATCTATACAAGAGTGTGCGAATTTGAGTGAAATAAAACGTCGGGATGCTTTTCTTGCGATTTACTGGATTACGCTTGGTAAGAGTTTTGGACCAAAGGCATCATCACTAATATTTGAGATTGGGAAAGATGAAATTACTAAATTAATCGCATTAATCTGATTTTTTACCGCCTCTAAACCAAATTAATCCGAAGCCTGCTACGAATCCTGCGCCAAAGCTGCCCATACCCATCAATGCATCAAACAATGACTTACTTGCTTCCCCAACTAACCCTCCAAGTGATAATATAGAATCTGAAAGTTGATCCCAATTAACAGTAATTATGCCTGACAATTCCAAGAAGGCTAAAATGCCTACCTGAATTGCTGCAAATATTTTCAACACTTCCTTCAGAAATTTCACTAGAGCGGCAGAAGTTGCCCCAAGTGCAAGACCTGCCGCCCCCTTTATTCCGACATCGTCAACAAAGTCCATATTGACTAGGAAAGGGAGGTAAATGAAAAACTATTGCATCATTTAAGTGTAGAAATTTCTAGAAGACGAGGTTCTGGCATACCCTCTCTGGCTTCCGATATAGCCAGAACCTCCATTTTCGCACCGGCCATGGTGGTAACAAATGGAATATTGAGTTCGACTGCAAGCCTACGCATCATATTCCCGTCAAGGACCGCGCCTCCTGTATTACGAGGTGTATTTATGATGAGATTTATCTTTCCTTGACGCATGAGATCTAATGCGTCAGGCGTGAGTCCCTCGGTAATTCGATAACACGTATTAACATCAATACCCCCGGAGTCCCTCAAAACATGTGCAGTTCCTCTAGTTGCATATATTGTGAAACCCATATCTTCGAGTTCTTGGACTAGTGGAATCACATCGTGTTTGTCAGCATTCTTTACTGTGACATAAACACCTCCTTCTGTTGGAACGGGGAGTTCTGTAGCGAGGCGTGCCTTAAGATAGGCGGCTGAGGCTCTGACGTGACTACCCATTACCTCGCCTGTACTTTTCATCTCAGGACCAGGGGCAGGATCTAGCCCTCGTAACTTGATAAAAGGAAATACAGGAGCTTTTACACACACTGCTTCAGTCTGAGGTTCTGGAATATTGAGCTCAGATATTTTATCACCTAGAGAAAGACGTGCTGCTATCCTCGCCAGAGGCACTCCAGTGGCCTTAGCTACAAATGGGAAGGTACGGGAACCCCTCGGATTTACCTCTAAGACATACAGAGTTTCTCCACGGATAGCATACTGTATGTTGAAACAACCTCTGATACCCAATTCCACACCAATTCTTTTGGTCCACTCTTCGACCTCGGCTAGAATTTTCTTAGAGATATTCTGAGGTGGAATGAAACACGTTGAATCGCCGGAATGAATCCCTGCCTCCTCTAGATGTTCCATAATTGCGCCTATTAGGACCTCTTCACCATCACAAACTGCATCAACGTCAAGTTCTATTGCATTACCAAGATACTCGTCTACAAGCAAAGGGCGATCTGGTGATAGGAATGCTTCCTCCATGTAAGCATCAAGTTGCCTATTATTGGAAAGTATCTCCATCCCTCTGCCTCCTAGGACATAAGATGGACGAATTAAAACTGGATAACCGATTTTTGATACTGCGTCACGAACTTCCTCAGGAGTAGAGGCTGTGCATCCATTTGGCATTCTTAATCCAATACGTGCAGAAAAATCCTCAAATCGTTGTCGATCGCTTGCCTCGTCAACTGCTTCAGGAGTAGTTCCCTCCATGACTAAATCAAGTCCAAGGGTGGATAAATGAGGTAATCTATCAGACATAGGAAGTGCAAGATTTATTGCGGTTTGTCCACCAAATTGTAGAAGTAATCCATGAGCATTTTCCCTTAACAGAATTTCACTTGTATGTTCAAGAGTCAAAGGGTCGAAATAAAGACGGTCACTTGTATCAAAATCGGTAGAGACTGTCTCAGGATTATTATTGATGATGATTGCTTCATGGCCAAGATCTCGTATTGCCCCCACTGCATGGACGCAGCCATAATCAAATTCTATACCTTGACCTATGCGGATTGGACCACTACCAACTACAACGATTCTACGCTTTATTGATTCAAATACACCAGGGACATGATCAATGCCTTTAGAGATTGAACCGCCTTCATAGGTCGCATAATAGTATGGAGTTACTGCTGCGAATTCCGCAGCACATGAATCGACCATTCGGAAACGAGGATGAATGGAAAGTTCATGGCGGCGATTCATGACTGCATCCTCATTTTCACCTTCAGGTAATGATTTGAAGCCACTAGCAGAGAACCCTGCAAGAGCATCAGCAATATGTAGATCTGTAAATCCCATACCCTTCCAACGACGCATTTCATTCTCAGGAATAAGAGGCGCAGTCATCCCTAATTCTCCTGCTGCACGAATTTCTGTTTCAATGGCTGTGATATTTTCAAACCGATGTAGGAACCATCTCGTAATACCTCCTGATAAATCTCTAACATCTTCAATTGAATAGCCACGTCTAAATGCTTCAATAAGTGCAGACATGCGTCTGTCAGTAGGAATCCTCAACCAATCTTCAAGCAACGCCTCAGGCAGAGGTTGACTGGCTCTCTTATCCATAGATTCACCTCCCGATGAGTCTGCCATAGTAAGAGGTCTTGGATGTGGTTGACCATATTCAAGACTGGCCCATGCCTTAAGAAAAGCCTCTTCGAATGAGCGCCCTATGGCCATTACTTCTCCAGTTGATTTCATTGATGTGCCTATTGTACGATCAGCAGTTCTAAATTTGTCAAAAGGCCATCTAGGAATTTTAACAACACAATAATCTAAAGTTGGCTCGAATGCTGCAGTTGTACCCTCTCCTGTTATGGGATTAGGTAGTTCGTCAAGAGTATAGCCTACAGCAATGAGTGCTGCCATTCGGGCTATTGGATAGCCTGTGGCCTTACTAGCTAAAGCGGAAGATCTTGATACTCTAGGGTTAACCTCTATGACTCTGTATTCTCCAGTTGATTGTTCAACAGCAAATTGCACATTACAGCCACCCTTTATGTTCAGTCTGCGAATTAGTTTAAGGGCGGCGTCTCGAAGCATTTGATGATCTCTATCGGATAATGTTTGTTGAGGAGCTACAACAACTGACTCTCCTGTATGGACCCCCATAGGGTCAATATTCTCCATTGTGCAAACGATAATTGAATTATCAGAAGAATCTCTCATTACTTCATATTCATATTCCTGCCAACCAAGAATACTTACCTCAATAAGAACTTGGCCTATTGCTGAATGCAAAATTCCTTGACTGGCTATCTCAACTAATTGACCCATGTTATGAGCGGTGCCACCTCCTAAACCACCCAGTGTGAAGGCTGGACGTATAAGTAAAGGAAAACCGCCCAATTCATCAGCGGCAGACATTACGGACTCTATTGAATCACAGGCTATTGCCTTACAAACAGGTAAGTCAATCTCTTCACATACTTGCTTGAATAAATCTCTATCTTCGGCCTCATCTATTGAAACAAGATCGCAACCTATCAACTCTACATTCAATTCATCTAGACTACCATCATGAGCCAATGCTGACGCAATGTTAAGTGCAGTTTGACCACCCATCCCTGCAAGAATAGCATCCGGTTTTTCTATCTCAAGTATTCTTCTTACTACTTCAGGTAATAATGGTTCAATGTATATACGATCAGCCATTTCAGGATCATTCTGAATTGTAGCAGGATTGGAATTTATCAGTATTACCTCGTATCCATCTGCCCTAAGTGCCCTACAGGCTTGACTACCTGAAAAATCAAATTCTGCTGCTTGCCCAATTCTAATTGGGCCACTACCAAGAATAACAATCCTCTGTAAATCGTTTCTACGCGGCATTAATCCCCACCTCTAGATGGAATAGGTATTCCTGCAAGGTTATCTGCCACCATAGATGCAAATCGATCAAAAAGTGGAGATGCATCATGTGGCCCAGGACATGCTTCAGGATGATATTGTATTGTAAAAGCACGTTTACCAATTAGGTCAAGGCCTTCCACAGTACGGTCATTTGCATTAACATGCCTTACCTTAAATGGCGCATCTAGTTCATTATTACCACGATTTGAGCATGAACCACTGGGATGAGCGGCTAACATTCCTTTATCTGGATCTTCGACGGCAAAACCGTGGTTTTGACTAGTAATATAAACACGACCTGATTCAAGATCAACGACCGGTTGATTCGCACCTCGATGACCATATCGTAATTTGTAGGTACGAAGACCTGCCGCCAAGCCCATTAATTGATGACCAAGACAGATACCCATTACTGGAATGTCAGCCCTAACTGCAGATGCTAATGTGTTTCTAGCGGCAGTTGCAGCCCCGGGGTGAGCGGGATCTCCGGGGCCATTAGATGCAAAGAAAGCATCGGGACTCCATTCGAGAATAGTAGAAAATGAAGTATTAGCAGGGCACCAATATACTTCAAATCGGCGACATAATTCACGAAGAATGTTATATTTAATTCCACAATCTATTGCTGCTAATCTAGGTAGAGGTTTACCTTCGCTGTCCTTTGCACCGGGATTAATTACAAGTGCTTCATCACAGGTAACTTCGGCAACTAAATCATCGTTATCTGGAGAGGTCATCTGATCTAATCGAATAAGCATTTCTCGCTCCATTTCTGAAGGCCCAAATATACACAAAACAGTACCATGTTCACGAACTCTTCGAGTTAATTCACGAGTGTCTATACCCTGAATACCAGGCACCTCATGAGCAAGAAGTAAATCATGGACACTACCAATGGAATCTCGATGATCTGGAGTTTTCATTAACTCTTTACAAACAACTCCTCTAGGCCATACTCGTGCAGATTCTGAAGCCCCTGCATGGATTCCATAATTACCAAGTAATGGCCAAGTAAAAGTCAGAATTTGCCCTGCAAAAGAGGGGTCTGTTAGACTCTCTTGATAACCAGTCATACCAGTAGTGAATACTAATTCCCCCTCTGCTACAGAGGGTGCACCGAACAATTTTCCTTGATATCTTGTTCCATCTGCAAGGAGTAATAATCCATCTGTTCCTGAAGGTGGCTCAAGAAGGGGAAAATCGATCAAAATGTCTGCTGCGTCAGAGAATGAGAGGGGGGTTTTAACACCTGAAACACCTAAGCCCGGAATGAAGCCCCCGGCAGGAGCATTACCCGACATCAGCGATGCTCACTGAATGAGACACTTAATCATTGACAAGGGATCATTCGTCTTCTAAGTTTAGAACTCTCTTTCCAAACTCACTAGGTAATATTCTTATTTCGCCACCTGAAAAATGATCTGAAGCAATTTCACCTATCATTGATTGAAGAAATATACCAAGTGCAGAAACCTCAGAATGAGGTTGATTACCGATTGATACATTATGATCTGCGAGGTTGAAAACCTCACCAGGAACCTTCGTGCCTCCGACTACGATTACAATTGGGCGGTCACGAATAATTTTGCCAACTGCATCCCCCCAAGGCTCACCATACATAGTCAAATGTACGATAATACCTGGTTTACCATCACCTGCATCTTTAGAAAATCCACGAAGGAAACTGAGTGGCCTAGATTCATGTCGGCAGTCAAATTCACCACCAAAACGTTGAGTTACAGAACGCCATGTTTCAAGTGCTGATTCATCATTATCTCCTGCAAGAATAATTTCATTAGCCCCAAATGCTCTTGCTGTAAGCCCTAAGTGACTTGTTATTCTTTTATCCCTCTCCCTTCTATGACCAAGACGAAGAACAGAGATTCGGCCGGGCAGGTCACTCATGACTTCAGGCAAGTGGCATGCCTTCATCAGCATGACCCTCATCAGAGGAGGTATTCATTGTAGGAATCATCTCAACAGGCATATGGATCATTTGAGTACGGACCCATTGTAAAAGGACCGCATCTATAAATAAACGCGCAGAATAATGGATCATAGCAGCCAGAGCTAATAGTCTACCAGATGCGATCATTGCAGATTCCATATCTACATCGTCAGTAAGTATTGCAAAACCAATAGGTTCTACTATGTAATAAATTGCAAGGATGACGAGGACTCCACTTACGTTCGACATTGATGCCAGTCCTCGTTCTCTACCAATTGACCAGATGGTTGTAGCAACAAATACTAGCGCAGGAATCATAAGAGCAAGTTGAGCAAATTCTAATTCGCCCAACATAGATAGTGGTAAATCTTCATCTCCAAGGCTTGAAGCACCCTTGTTTACTGAGATCCACCAGAACAATCCAGCCATCATCAAGAGTACTCCTGACAGCCATCCTCGATTAGTTATCATATCTCGTATCTCATGCCTATCAATCGGCTGTAAACGCTGTAAGATAGATTCCATTAATTCAAGAGATTCATTAGAGGGAAGTTCCTCTTTTGCGGATGATGCAACACCAGTAACTGAGGCAGTTGTTGCAACATCGAGCGAGTCGTCGCCTATAACCATCGGCGGATTGCCGCTCCGTCACATCATAAAGGGTACGTCTGATGCAATGGATGAAATGGCCGACTCTGGACGATTGGTGGAAAGCCGAAACGATAGTTTTCCGAGTATTATGGGAATTCTAAATGTCACTCCTGACTCATTTTTTGAAGATTCTCGAGTTAATTCAGTAGAAGATGCACTGATAAGATCGGATCAGATGATCAAAGATGGAGCCGAATGGTTAGACATAGGTGGAGAATCGACACGCCCAGGTGCAAAACCTGTAGATCCGGAAGAGGAATTAAAACGAGTTGTCCCAGTAGTTAGAGCAATTAGAGAACGTTTTCCAAAAATAGGTCTATCTATTGACACAAGGAGGGCGAATGTTGCTAAGGAGGCAATTAAAGCAGGAGTAAGTATGATCAATGACGTTAGTGGTTTATCGGATCCTGAAATGAGGGATGTGGCGATAAAATATGATTTGCCGATTTGTGTGATGCATATGAAAGGACTTCCTGAGAATATGCAGAAAAATACAAATTATGATGACGTGGTAACAGAAGTCAAAAAATTCTTGAAGGATACTACTAGTACTCTACTAAATGAAGGATTTTCTGCAAATAAAATAATTGTTGATCCGGGCATTGGATTTGGCAAAGAATTACATCATAATACTGCTTTACTTTCAGCAGGTAGGGAAATTGTGCCTGATCAAAATATGCATCTAATGTGGGGAGTTAGTAGAAAGAGAATGTTTGAAGATTTACTATCGAGAAAAAGAACAAAAGATAGGTTAGCAGGTACTTTAGGAATTGCAGCAATGGCTCGCGATAAAGGGGTCGACATCATCAGGGTGCACGATGTCCGCGAGCATGTTGATTTGTACACTGCGATGAGTGTAGTGGAATGAGGAAGGGATTCAATGGCACAAAAATTTGTGGACGTAGATGAAAATCTACGGCTTATCGGGACAGCGCATATTTCCACTAAATCTGTAAACTTAGTTCGAGAACAAATCTTGGAGTATAAACCTGATTTAGTAGCGATTGAACTCTGCGAATCAAGATTAAAGTCACTGAAAAAACCTGATGAATTGGACAATGATGACTTATTGAAAATAATTAACGAGGGACGCTCCATGATGATATTACTACAATCGGCATTAGCTGCTCAGCAGCGACGTATGGGATTGGAAACCGGAGAAAAACCCGGTGCAGAACTTTTAGCTGCAATTGAAACTGCTGAAGAAAAAGGTATTGATTATGCCTTGATAGATAGAGATGTTGTAATTACTTTGAGACGTGCTTGGAGGAAAATGGGCCTTAGAGAGAAATGGCGTGTCCTGAATGCACTACTTTGGGATGAAGATGATGAAAACGAAGAATTTGACTTAGATGAGTTACTTGAAAATTCTGATTTACTTTCAGAATTAATGGAAGAAGTTCGTGAAGCCGCGCCTAATGCAGGAGCCGTCTTAATAGATGAGAGGGATGCATATTTGGCTGGAAAAATACAGCAAATACGTGGAAAAGGTAAGATTTTGGCAGTAGTTGGAGCCGGACATATCAATGGCATTATTGAAAACCTTGAAATTGCACCATTAGAAACAACTTCAAGATTATCTGAATTATCCAAAGAGCCACCTAAGCCAATATGGCCTAAGTTGGTAATGTGGGCAATACCGTTATTTCTAGCGACTGTCGTTGGATGGCTGGCCTATAATGGAGATTTTGCAGAATTAGAAAATACACTCTGGTATTGGCTTGCGGCCAATGCCATATTTGCAGGACTAGGTGTTGCTTTAGCCAGGGGGCATCCCCTTTCGATAATTGTCGGTGCAATATCATCACCAATTACTAGTCTGAATCCTACTCTGGCAGCCGGATGGTTTGCAGGCTATACACAACTCAAGGTTGCTGCACCAACTGGAAAAGATGCTGCAGAATTCCTAGAATTAAACGATAACAACGTTTTCTGGTCAAATAGAGTTGGACGGATTTTATTAGTTACCGCTCTAGGAAACGTAGGCTCTGCAATAGGTGCTTGGTTAGCAGGTGGGGCGATAATTGGAATGCTCATTGGATAATCAGGTGGAGATATAGATGATTATCTATCGTGGAATCGCTATTTCGCTGATTATCGGTATATTTGCATATTCGTTAGATATTTTACTAGTTAAAAATGAATTATTTACAATTGGTTCAAGCACTCTTGCATTCATAATTGGAGCAATCCTGGCTCAATTTTTGACTGGTCTGGAAGATGGTGGTAAGTGGATGACAACCAAATTAATGCCAATAGTCATTATTATGATTGGATTTGGATTGAATCTTGAACTATTTTTGCAACCTGAAGTTGGATACAAAGGTGTAGTGATAGCATTAATATCAGCATTTTCATGCCTATTATTCTGTTATTTCTACGGAGCTAGATTAGGATTAGAAAAAAATGCCGCCTTTGCAATGGGAGCAGGTGGGAGCATATGTGGTAATAGCGCTGTTTTGGCCGTTTCTGGGCCACTCAAATTAGAGGATAGAGATGTGGCAGTAACTCTATCTGTAGTCAATATAATGGGGTTTTTCACATTTCTATTAATCCCTATTATATCGGCTATTATTGGACTTTCTGAATTAGATTCAGGAATTTGGGCGGGTTCTACAATACATGCAGTTCCACAAGCAGTTGCTGCAGGAGAAGCAATTGGAGAAGACGCAATAATTGTTGCTACGGCAGTAAAATTGGCTAGAGTTTCTCTTCTAATTCTTATCGTACCACTTAGTGCATACATTGGTAATAAGATAAATCAAAAAAATAACGAAGAGAGTGAAAGTTTTTCATTGCCTTTATTTGTACCTGGATTCATATTAGCATCTGTACTCTCAACTTGGCTTATTCCAGAGACCATGTCAGAGAACATAGCAGATCTTGGCAGCCTCCTACTAATACCTCTACTTGCAGCTATAGGGTTCTTTATCAGTAAAGAAAGTCTGAATGAAGCTGGTGGGAAAATGCTAATTTTAGGTATTTTGTCGACATTATTGATGATTTTTATTAGTTATTCATTAGTAATAATGATGTAATATAATTTTCAGGGATTTTAATTTTCATCTATGCCCCATGAAATACTACTCCATCCTCTCTCATGAAAATAATACAATACCATCTTAGTAATTATTTCAAGAGCGGCAACAGTACTTGCAAGTGCAAAAGCCTCTTCTGAATTAATACCTAATTCATCACCGAACCATGTTGCAGAAAATAGAGTGAGAATGAAGGTGTCAGTTGTAGCAATTATTCTCCAAGTAATGGTCTTAACAAGACTTCTTTTCCTATTGGCATGGCCGACGTTATTAGTACCGACCATGGTTTACTCACTAGGATGCCGCAGATAAGTGCTACTAAAGTATGATTAATGCAATATTTTTCATATTGACTCTAGAATAATAGCAATTCCTTGCCCTCCGCCAATACAGGCAGTTGCAATTCCAAAACGCTTATTCTGACTTTTTAGTGCATGACCTAGTGTGAGAACTAGACGTGTGCCAGTAGCGGCTAGAGGGTGACCTAGTCCAACAGCACCGCCATTTATGTTGACGATGTCCGATGAAATCCCTAGTTCTTTCATGCACGCAACTGCTTGACCAGCAAATGCCTCGTTTATTTCCCAAAGGTCAATTTCTTCAATATCCATATTGGCCCTCTGAAGTGCGAGTTTGCTTGCAGGAACTGGACCATAGGCCATAATAGAGGGATCAAGTCCAACGATCCCCCAGTCAATAATTCGAGCTAATACATCATCGCCATCAGAAATTGCTCTTGATTCCGATTTTACGATTAATGCGGCAGCACCATCGACTACTCCAGATGCATTACCTGCCGTAACAAGTGAATCAGGGCCAAAGTGCGTACGCAGTTCTGCTAATGATTCAGGTGTAGTACCACTTACAAAGTGATCTTCATCATGAGCAGTTACGGATCCTGCAGGAGTGTCTACATTGACTATCTCATTCATCCAAATACCATTATCTACACTATTTTCCGTTCGCTTGTGACTAATGGCTGCAAAGGCGTCTGCCTCTTCACGAGTCACCCCTACCCGACGACATATCTCATCACTTGTTTGAGCCATGAATGAATCACAAGTAGTATCTAGAAGGTTAGTGAAAAGATAATCTTCCATATCTTTGGAAAGAACTTCTCCGTCTTTTGGAGATCGACCTAATCGGTACGTAGAACGCATGCCTCGAAGGACATGAGGTGCTTGGGAAAGATTCTCCATACCTCCAGCAACTACTACTTCGGCCTCACCCAACTTAATCATCTGAGCAGAAGATACAATTGATTGAATCCCGGATCCACATAGGCGATTAAGAGTAAGCATAGGTACCTCTTGGGGTATTCCAGCCTTAAGACCAGCATGGCGAGCACCAAATATTGCTTGAGAACTGGTTTGTAAAGCATGTCCCATAACTACATGATCTACAGATTCAGGTGTTGTGCCTGTTTTTCTCAGAGCGCCTCTAATTGCAATGCTTCCCAAATCTTCAGCTGAAACTTCTGCAAGTCGGCCACCGACTTCTCCATCTCCTCTTTTGCCGCCAAGCCATTCACAAAATGGAGTTCTAGCGCCGCCAACAATTACAACATGATCACTCATCAGTCTAGGCGAAATGGCCCTCATTGATGAGGGTGACTATCTTGTAAAGACAGTGTTTTATTCACTCATCAGACTTCATACTGCCCAGATAATCTGGTAGATCTACGCCTGCATTAGATGCTATATCATGTAGCGGTGGAAGAGACTTAACCAAGTTAGAAATGAAGTTGGATGTAGAACTTCCATCTTTATCTCCACCGGAGTCCCATACAGTAATACTATCTATCTTCAAATTGCGTATGGCTTCGACTTGAGCCTCAACCATTCCTTCGATCTTCTCAACCATTAGAAGAGTTGCTGCAGCCTTGGCATCCCCACCAGCACTATTTACTAGGCCGGCATATCCTGCAGCCTTAGCTTCCAATACCTTCTGAACACCAGTAGCTTCAGCCTCATATCTAGCGAGAATCGCATCTGCTTCACCACGTGCAACACGACGTTGCCTCTCTGCTTCTGCCTCTGCAGCAATCTCAACCTGTTGTTTCTGAATTTGTTCGCGAACAATGTCGCTTGCACGAAGGCGTTGCTCTTCTTCTGTATATCTAGCACGCTCAATCTCAGCCTGTGCTTGGGCCGTAGCAACTTCAGCGCGCTGTTTTGCTACCGCTTCGGCCTCTGCTAGATCTGCATCAGAGCCTGCGATTTCTGCCCTAGCGGTATTCTCACCAGAAACCGCCAATGCTTCTTGTTGACCAACATAAACACGCTGATCTGCTTCCGCAGTTTTACGTCCCTTCTCTGCCTCAGCAAGGTTCTCTGCGACTTCAATCTCTCGTGCTCGGTCTGCCTTAGCAGCACCAACAGCACCATCTCTCTCAGCATTTGCAACATCAACACGTGCATTCTCGACAGCAGTTGCAGCCGCCTTCTTTCCAATGCTCTCGATATAATCTGATTCATCAGTAATATCTACCAAGTTAACGTTGATTAAGTAGAGACCAATTTTCTGCAATTCTGTGTCTACGTTAGTTCTTGTAAGTTCAAGGAATGCATCGCGGTCTTGGTTGATTTGCTCGATAGTAAGTGACGCCACAGTAAGACGAAGCTGCCCGAAAATTATCTCCTTTGCCATCTCTTCAATCTGTGGTTGTTGTAAACCAAGAAGACGTTCGGCAGCATTAGCCATAATTATCTTCTCTGTTGAAACACCAATCGTAAATGTTGAAGGAACATTGATCCTAATGTTTTGCTGAGAAAGTGCGTTTTTCAGATCGACGTTGATAGTTATCGGAGTCAATGAAAGGAATGCATAGTCCTGTATCAGGGGCCAAACTAATGCGGCACCACCATGTATGGTACGGCTAGCCTTACCCTTATCGGTACGGCCGTAAACTACCATGACTTTGTCAGGTGGACATCGCTTGTATCTCTGCGCAAAGAATATCACAATTGCAACCAAGAATAGTAAAGTTGCAAACATCATTATTGAAATTAGTGTCGAAGCAGTAGCCATAGAGTATCTCTCCTATGGATCCGACGCAGTGTCCTCACCTAAGAAATATTTGCCGACACCATTTAGAAAAATGATAACGGATTTAATCATTCTTCACTATTGGATGATCTTTTTACTACCATCGTTGAGGCGACGTTATCTACTACTTGAATGAATTCTCCAGTAGCAATTCCTTGACCATCTTCGGACTTAGCATTGTAGGTCTTAAGAGCGCCACCCAGTTCTATCTGAATCTGGCCTACACCACCCTCTGGAATTCTAAGATAAACAGTTCCAGAAGTCCCTACTGCTTCTGAAATGTCGACATTCCCACTAGCCTCAAGTGCGAAGAATACTTGGAAAATCTTCCCTGTACCATACATTGATGCAGTTCCAGCAACACCTCCTACAAGGACTGAAAGAGCTTTGGTACTATCTCCTGCAGGATCAACCTCTAGAGTATATAGTCCTGCAAGACCAAAAAACATACAGAATGCCATAAGACCCTGGAATGTCAGAGCGTTAAATGAACCATCTGCACTCATCGCATCGAAGCCTTCCATTCCAAAAACACCCTCAAGAACGCCCTCAGCAACACCACCTAATAGTAGCAGAATAAACCAAATAAGGAATAAAAACCCTCCAACTAAGGCGAAGGCTGAAAACATTAGTTCTAAGCCAGAAGAATCTCCTAAAATTATGGTAACTGGATTGAGATCGTCAAGTGAGGCCATGATCCCTTGAATGATGGTACACATTTCACCTCTTCGGCTCAGAGATCAGTTATTTTTCAATTGTTGACGTCTTACCCACAATGCAACTGCTCGATCAAAATTCAATATAGGACCAACCATAAGGCCTGTGATTAGCGCTGTCAAAATTTGATTGACTCCAGATGAAAATAAATTTATACTTACCAATAAATTCCAAGTTAACAAAAAAATTAGAAACAAGTATATTGGAAATGTTATTCTCTTAACAAACGGCAGATAACTGGAACCGCCTTCTATATCATAAGCAGGATTATCAAGAAATTGATCTATTGCATCCTCAAAACTACGCTTTTTAGACAAATTACTACCTTCTAGATTGCCATCCATAAGAAAGCACTCAGGAAAGTCAGGCCGGTAGGTATTGAGTACCATAATGCTTTATTCACCTTAGGAGTTACGTCTACAATTTCTAATTCGCCATTTGTTTCATTGCGTACTAAATTTGTTTTCTCAATTTTATTGTATGTGTTTCTAAATTCTTTCTGATGTCTAGCTATGAAAATTAGAAAATATACACCTAATACAAGAGAACTGCTGCCAGTGCCCTGTAAAATTATTGCTAAAATATCTAAGACTGGGTCTCCACCAACAACACCTGCAAGAAGCAACTGGGCAAAACCAGCAAGGAACCATATGAGTGAGTCGACCCTTGCCATGAATACTTGCATCACACACTATTTGATCAATGCTTTGCCGTCAAGACTAGGATTTCCTCAAACTTTGAGGTCGTTTTTCCCATATTGCCCAAGTCCCACGAGCATGAGAAATTCGACTCCCTTCGGAATTAGTTATTACACCCTCAAGATGAGCAATATTTCTACCTCTTCTTACTACAGAACCTTCTGCCCTTAGTACATCTCCAGGATATGATGGTTCAAGATAAGAAAGGTCCAATTGAGCAGTTGCACACCATTCTTCCTTTCGAAGAGTTGTAACTAGAGTCCCGCCCATGGCAGTATCTAACATAGTAGCATGTATACCACCATGAGCAACGCCTCCTGCATTTAGATGATCGCCCCTTACAGTTAATTCTACAACACAACGCCCTTCTGTAAATTCAACAATTTCAAAACCTATTGTTTCGGCCAGCTTTGTCAACTTGGGAATACTCATATCGTCATCCATAAGAACACCTCATTCATCAATTCCTGCTACACCTGTCTGTACCGACCAGAGTCTTGCATATAGGCCATTAGCATCAACTAGTTCCTCGTGTTTACCTAATTCTGTAATCCCACCTGAATCGAGTACGGCAATTAGATCTGCATTACGAACAGTAGAAAGACGATGAGCAATTATTAGAGTAGTGCGATTATGAGATATTTTTTCTATGGAACGCTGTAATGCTGCTTCTGTTTCATTATCTACATTGCTTGTTGCCTCGTCTAAAATTAGTATTGGGGCGTCCTTCAAAACTGCTCTAGCTATTGCAAGACGTTGCCGTTGACCACCTGATAATCGGTGGCCATCTTCACCTATATCGGTCTCCCAACCCTTAGGTAACGATTCTATGAAAGTAGTGGCTTCAGCAATATTTGCTGCTTCCAATAAATCATCTTCACTAGCATCAGGTCGTCCATATAGAATATTATCTCGAACGCTCCCCGGAAATAATGTTGTACTTTGTGAAACAAGTGAAATAGAACCTCTTAGTGATTTTAGAGTTAAATCTCTAACATCATTTTTGTCCAAACTTACAGAACCTGCAAGAGGATCATGAAACCTTAGTAATAAACCAATTAAAGTTGTTTTACCAGAACCGGTAGATCCAACAAGTCCAACAGTTGAGCCAGCAGGTATTTCTAAAGAAAGATTATCCACTACTGATTCCCTCTCCGGATATGAAAATTGGATATTATCAAACTTGATTTCTCCTCTCACATCGTTAAGATCAACATCCCCTTCTACTAATCCCATGGGGGTGTCTAGTAAATCGAGTACACGAGTAGTAGATGCCATTGCGCGCTGATAAAGATCGAACGTTTGACCAAGACGAGTTAATGGCCATAGAAGTCTCTGTGTGATGAAAACTATGACTGAATATGCACCCACAGATAGAGTTCCATCTAGGGCTAACCATCCACCTACAAGCATATTTGCTGTAAAAGCAAAGAGAATAGCCATACGAATTAATGGAACAAATGATGCCGATAATCGGATAGCATCACGATTAGCATCACGATAAGATTGCGAAGCAAATCCTACTCTTTCGACTTCTCTTTCTTCTGCTGTAAATGATTTGATGGTAGTTATACCACTAAGATTGTTATTTAGAAGTGAATTAAGATCAGCAACCTCTTTACGAACCTTAGCATAACGAACACCAATACGGCGTTGAAAAATAAATGAACCAGCTACTATAATTGGAACCGGTATTACTGCGAGAATAGCAACTTCTGGGGCAAGAATAAACATAACAATTCCGACAACAATTACTGTTGTTGCAACTTGAAGTAAATCGTTAGCACCTTGGTCGAGAAACCTCTCAAGTTGATTTACATCATCATTCATTATCGCCATTAAGCCTCCAGTTGTTTGGCCTGAAAACCACTGCATCTCGAGATTTTGGATATGTTCATATGCATCCATTCTTAATTCGTGCTGAGCGGTTTGTGCTAGATTACGCCATAACACTCCAAACAAGTATTCGAATACAGACTCAAGAATCCAAATCACTACGGTTATCGCAACTAATATCAGAAATTGATCATTAGGATCAGGATAACCTAAGTCCGCTATTATTGATTCTTCACGCTGAGTAACTACATCAATAGCCATTCCTATTAGAATAGGTGGTGCAAGATCCCAGAACTTATTCATTATAGAACAAAATGAGGCAAGCCAGACATGAAGACGGTGCCTTTTGAGATGCGAAGAAAGCCGTAACAAGGGGTGCCTAGTTGTCACCATAAAGATACCAGACCTACGGCGGCGCTTGAACCTGACCGAAAGAGTAGTTGTTTTTTTGAATGAAGATCATTCTGCTACAGACGCAGTTTCGGAATTAGGAAGATTCGGATTTTCATCCCTAATTTCCTGCTTACGGACCTCGGCCTGAAGTGTCAACAATTCAAAATAGGTATTCTTAGCCTCAGTATATCTGGTCATCGCTTCCTGATATGCCACCTTTTCCATATGGTAAGTCTGGCCATCTCGAGCCGCCTTATCCATGCGATATAGCAAATAGAAAAAGAACATAGTTGGAAGCCAAGCACCTACAAGAAGAAGCCAATTTGATTCGGCATCGAATGGTCCCATACCCATAAATTCAGTCTGTGCTCCAACAACCATTGTAGTTAATATCGAGATAGGCCATAGGAGGATGTTAACCAGTAGTAACACCCACTCATACATCTCGTATTCAGATCGTCCGCGTGGTCTTTCAGGTCTTGGTAATGCTTCTGTTGGGTCTGTCATTTCTATATCAATCCATAAATTCTTATCCACCCAAAATTCGGGAAATTCATCCGTTATTGAAGGGATGGAATTGGAATCAACTGCTAATGGCAAAGAGTCGGATGTTTTGAACTTCTTGCCAAATCTGGGTAATTGGAATAAAAATATGAATAAAACTGTAAAAAATGCAACGGTAAGAGTTTCTGGTATTTGGAAATCTGCTAACTTCGCTCCCTGGGACATAGGATATTGTATCCGAGCAAAGAAGGGAATTGATAATGCGACGAAAGAAAGTACTTTTGCAAATTTTATTCTAAAGAAGTAAAATAGTGATGAAAAGAAAAGCAATATACACGTTAAATCCATTGCCTGAGTGGGATCTGAAGATACAGCATTTTGGAGAGGAACAGTCAGTATAGCACCTAATGGATAACCCCAAATGAAGATTAAAGCAGTCCCTAGACCACTAAATCCAGACCAAGAGCAGAAATCAACTAGCAATTGATTTGCAATTGTTCCTTCGGTAGAATAAGAAATCCAAACAATAGTTCCAAACAAAATGTATGCAGTAAGAGTATATTGAATGTGGTTAATTATCGCCTTAGCGATTCTATTCAGGGCACCTGTGATTCGGCCTTGAGCTGTTTGGAAAGATTTTCCAACGTCTTTTCTAAAAGGTATTTTTTGTGAGGAATGGCGCACATTATCTCTTATTGTACGTATCAAGGGTTTGTCGTCTTGATTATTTGATTTAGAAATCTTATCCTTAGGTTTAGGCTTAATCTGATTGTATTTTTCTTTCGCCTCGTGACCCTTTTTATTTATCGAGGATGCTAAACCAGACAATTTTTCCGTAGCTGAATCGGAAGCATTTCTAGATAAAATGTCAATTTTCTCAATTGCCTTCTGCAATCTCTCTTCAACAGAGTCAGTGCCTTCAGCCCCACTCATTCAGTATCCGTATTACTCCGGGTCTAATGAATTATTGGCCGGATTAATGGTTGAAAAGATACAACTAGTAAATATCGGACCAAGAGTTAGCCCAATGATCGAATACACGAGCATTCACATCTGCAGTTGAATTAGTTCTTATCTCATAGAAATCACCTGCTGAGAACCAGCCATCTCCAGAGTAATCCCACCATAATAAGTTCCACCAATTACCATCATCATCAGTAATATTAGTTGTAAATTCATCTAAATTTAACTCGGCAACAGTTAATTCGACATTATTTTTAGTAACTATTCCATGGAAGCTTAGTTCCTCAGGATTAACTTCAGAAGTAAGAGTGCTTGGAACATAACCACTCCAATATGTAATGTTGTCAACAATCAATGGTGCTACAAAAGAGAATTGAATTGGAGTACGAGTTAGATTATCATTTAACTCAACTTTTACATCGTCACCTGTAGAAACTCGAAGGATAAATGTTGAGTCGTCGTCACCATATACT
>CESM01022321.1_pt1 | contig 44818 bp, 33 predicted proteins | sample 361421 | NCBI WGS metagenome assembly CESM01 (sample SAMEA2622219, study PRJEB7988) | marine metagenome | isolation source: saline water (ENVO:00002010), including | reverse complement strand
GTTGGCACCCCTGAAATCGTAGATCCTTACGGTTCATTTTTATACGTTCGCTGACGTGTGCCTGTGGGCGAACCGTCCACTTTTGGTGGATTTCGCCCCCTTTGCCTGTATTATTAAAGAGTCAAAAGAAACGAACCCAAATGCGCTACACAACTCCATCAGGTCGCGAGTATTACTTCCCCGAGTCAATCTCTCGCGCTGAAGCACTAGAACGCATGGCACAGTATGCAAAGAAAGCAGAAAAAGATGAGCGTTCTGGACAACAACTATTCGACGACATGTTCGGAGGTTGATTAACATTATGCCAACTGATTTCCCAATCTACAAGAAACAACTTCCACAAATTTGGTTGGAAGATGATAAGTTTATCATCGAATCATCTTCATTTCGATATGTGATTGCAGATGACTTGAAACTCTTGTTTAAGTTATGCAGACGATTTAAGTCCGATGCAATTGCTCAAACCTACGTCACTAATTGAATCATGAATTACACTCTCAAGCAACTTCAAGACCGTGTGAATAGTATGATCAAAGAACAGGGAGAAGATGCAGAGTGTGCCGCATGGATTTATACTAAGAATGATTGTCATTTGAAGGACAAAGATGGTGAGATTGATTATGATAACACCGTAGAAGATCCTGCACTGATTGCACGTATCTTTGATGATGTAGGAAACATTGATTACATCTATCAGGTGATTCAAGAGAGTGTCGATGAAGTCGTAGAAGAGCAACTGATGCAGTATCAGCAAGAATTAGTGGAGGTACAATGACTATAAATCGTGATGAATTACAAGAGCAACTTATTCAGTGGGACTTGAATCAAATGTCGCTAGATGATTTGCAAAAGTATTTTGTGGACATGCAAAATGCCGAATTGAATAGTCTGTCTGATGATGAATTGATTGACGAGGTAAATCAATATAACCCTAGTTTGCTGCAAAAGTAAAGAGAAATAAACCAGTTGGGGAACCGTCCACTTTTTATGGATTTCCCCGCCTGTGCCTGTATATTAAAAGAGTCAAAGGAACACCCCTCACATGCAACTCACAGCAAACGGCGCCCACATGGTTGTTGACTTCTATCCCGTCAAGTATTCCGATGGAACTATCAGCGAGCGTCTGATGTATAAGACGGTTACATTCTGCGACCGTGTGCAATCTAAGTCCTACATCAACAAAGTATCGTTTGAAAAAGAGGTTGAAAATCGTATCGAAGGTTATAAGTATGAGGTGACTGATATGCACCTAGAACCACAACTTTTCAACTCTGCCCTTATTCAAACTCGCTGGTGATATGAAAGTAACTCAATACTTACTAAGTGGAATCTTTATCTTTGTTGGATTAACATGTTACATGTTATTCTTAGCAGATCGAGATTCTAAAATGATGGACTACTACGAATCAACAACTATTCAAGGATCAAAATGACTCACACTTCATACACTGATCGCTACTCTTCTGATGAACATTTTGATGGAGATTGGGATGACATAGTGTCACCAGATGAGTATGATGATTATATTGATCGAGTGCAGTATGCCAAGAGTAATGGTTACAAACGTCCAGCACTTTATGTGCCACGTCAACAACGCCGAATGAGTATTCTATCAGAGTATTGATGCAAACTACTGAAATCGACACAATCATTGATAAACTTAAGGATGCTATCCGTGTCTGTCATGAGATAGATAGTTCGGATACTAATCCTGATCGGAGTTATCCTTTCGCTGCAGGATATGCTCGTTCATCAATGCAATCAGCGGTCCAATCTCTTCAACAACTAAAACAAACATGACTGACCTAAATGTGACTGACATTAGCGACAATGATAGATTTCCATATCGCCAACATCTTCGCGGTTTGTTGTGTGACATAGTGGGAGAATATCTTGCTAGTGAGGAAGTTTCTGCTGATGATTTGATTGATGATTTTCGCGCCGAGATTAAATCATGGATGGACTATCATCAACAAAATGAAATGAAAGCATCACAAATGTACTGCAAATCTGCTGGGTTTGCGAATAGCAAACTATGATCCAGGTGTGCCAATCGGGGAACAGCACACCATCGGTTGATTTTCACGCCAAAACCTGCAACAATGGCAGTATGCAAAAAAACAAATTCAACGATCCCTGCTCCATCGCCATTGAGACCGATGAGGCGCTGATGGCGATCCATAACCCCTACGTGGCGACCCTCGTAGAGATGGGATATGATCGCGCTGACTGTGAGATGGTCGCCGCTGCTGGTCGCCCTGATCCTTCCTATCCTCGGACAATCTACGGGCGGACCTTTGACACCAAAGCAGAGTATGATGAGGCGCTTGCTGACTACCTGAACGGGATGTGACAACCCTAGAACCGTCCACTTTTAGTGGATTTCTCCGCCACTTCCTGTATATTAAAGGAGTGGAGGGGAAACGACCTCACCGCACTCTTAACCCTCTCTTTTCTCTCATCATGCGTAAGATCGAAACTCAAATGTGTGCCGCTGTTCAATCTAACTCTGATTGGCAGTCTGCTAACACTTCAGTTCATTTTGATCCTGAAACTGGCGTGTCTGTTGTACGTCTCCACGGTAACAAGATTGCCGAGGTTTCTGACAACGATATGACAATCTTTGATGGTGGTTGGCAAACAACCACAACTAAGTCACGTTTGAATGCACTTTGTGATGAGTTTTGCATCGCTGGTGAGGGAGTATTTCAAAAGAATTACAAGTGGTTTGTAAGAAAGTTTGCGGGTGCGGTGAACGGTAACAGTGTATTCACAACCGAAGATTTCAACAACGGTTACATCTTCTCATGATTACGACTGCAAACGCTTCAGATTGGGACGACTTTTGGAACGGTCCCGATATCAATGACATTCCCACATTTCGCAAAACTAACATGACAAAACTTCAACTTGACACGGTTCGATCATACTTTACAGAATCAGAGTGGGACACACTTTTTGATGCTATCTGTGAGTTTCAGGATCATGGCGATGAAGAGTCTGAAATGAGTTACAACATCCAATCCAAAATGCAGGAGTTATTTGTCAATGTTTGAACTACAATTGGAAGCGATTGAAGTGATGGAAACTATCGAAGATTCCGTCGAATTTATTTGTTCTGAGAATCAACTATCAGGACAAAAAGTGTGGACAATGATTGCTGCACTTGCTGATGCTAAACTTGCACAATTCCCAACAGACTAATTCACCTTTATTCTTCTGAATCAATGAAACTTAACGAATCACAACTTAATACATTGAGGACTGATTATTGCAATCTGATTATTGACTCCATGGACATGGATTCGCTTCTCGGTTGTATGTTTGATATGATGATGAAAGAATATTCTACATGTGGACAAGATGAACTTATCGATGAGATTTTGAATCTTTATGATCAAGAAGTTCTCGATAGTTTGTTACCTAAAGAAGAGGTGATTAGTGAGTTAGAAGTTAACACGCCACAGATGGGAATGGGAGTCGGTAAATGACAAGTATCGTATCCGCTTCTGATGTTAAAACAAGAGAAAAACATTATGTTGTTCGTTTCTCAAATGGCACTTATGTTTGGTCGAATTCAGTGATAGGTGTTTTGCCATTCTTTCAGAAGTCGTATTCACATTTCCCTGGTGAAGATCCTCCGTCTCATTATTACTATCCATGAGTATTAAAGTCTATGATGATTTTCTAGATCCGCAAGAGTTTTCCGAACTGAATACGATTGCTTTGTCTAGTGATTTTCCTTGGTACTTTAATAGGTGCATTACTCATCACACAGAGGAGAGAACATTCGGTCAATTCACTCATACTTTCTATCGAGTGAATGAGGGAGTGATTAGTGAATTCGCCTCTAAGTTTGTGGGTTTTTTGAGGACACAGATTGAAAATGTTCATGCTGATTCTGATGTGATTATCGTAAGTTCAAAAATGAATTTGAACGTAATGCGAGATGATCATTATCCCATTGGCACATTTCATGTTGATCGTGTCATCCCTGGTGATATTCACAAAACCGCAATCTTTTACCTGAATACAAATGATGGGTTTACTAAGTTTGAAACGGGGAAGATTGTGAAGAGTGAAGCGAATCGTATTGTTATCTTTGATGGTAACATTAATCATCATGGATATACATGCACTGATGCTCAAACTCGTATTATCTTAAATGTTAATTATCTTGTATTGCCGTGAAAAAAGAAACATCGTCAACTCGACAAGTGTTTAACTATTATGGACAATTATCAATCAAATCACAAGATCGTTTGTATCAAGAAATCGTAAAGTATTATAGGGATGAAGAGATGCAAAAGATTGACAATTGATATTTTCTAATATAAAATAGTACAGTCTACTTCTCACTCCACAATGCTTCTTACTAACACTCAACTTACACGCTATCGCGTTACTATCGATTTCACCGTAGATGATACTAACTGTGTTCATCCTAGAGATTGGAACTGGAAAGAACTTTTACAGTTAAAAGGTGATGAAAAGGTAAGGGAATTATATGTAGAAAACCTCGGTACATATAACACTAAGAAAGGTAAGCGAAAGGAGAAGAAGAATGGATGAGGAAGAGTATGCAATGCTGATTGAATCAGAAGAGGAAAGGTATAGAGAAGATAATAAAGATGAGTATGATTATGAGTACGCAATCGAGGTAGAATACGACAGCGATTAGTGCTCAAATACACTGCAAAGTGCCTTCGGATATGCTTCAGAGTATCTCCGAAGGTTCTTTTTTATGCTATTAATTAAATGGTTAATTAAATGTAGTTGCGTGTTGTATCTCTCGTAGATGTATGCGTGAATTAAGTGCTCTCAGAGTAGTGATCTTGGACCGCAGGCTATCATGAATCCCAGAAAATGTCAAGACCTCCGAGGCACACTTATGGACCCCTTATAAGGGATTCTGATGGTAGCAAATTACTTGACAATCCTTGGAGCATTCGTTATACTAACTCTGTAAGGGTTCAAAGGACAGTGCTTAGCTTATAGCTACCATACTTTCAGTCCCTATGAGTCGTTCTGTATACACTACGTGAACTGTCCACTATTCTCCCATGAGCAGTCTAGATCGTGTATATTAAGAGAGTCAAAGAGATTTGCTTCACAAATGACTCAGACTACACTCAACGTTGCTACTGCATCCCGTGGAGATCTTTTGATTGCTGATGCTCGTGGTGAGGTAAAGTACACCGTGCTTAAGACTCAACGTCCTCGGAAGGATTTGCTTGTTATGACACAAACAAAGGGTCTCCGTACTAACACTAACAGAGGTAAGATTAACACTAAGATGGCTTCAGTTATCTGATACACATTCAAGAGGGAGTGCTTGACATTCCCTCTCAAGTCTGGTAGGATAACAGTAGCAAATAGCAGGGTTTTTGCGGTTGTTATGTGTTATGTTATGTTCCGATGGGGGGTGTTTTAATAATAGCTAACTACCCTAACCTACAACGAACCAAAATCGAGAGAGTGATTACGAGTTCATTTAAAAAATTTTTCAGGTATAAAAAAGTACTGTAGGGTCGAGCATAGATAAGGAGACTATCGAGGAATTATGCCAACTTATAATATTAACGAGATGCTCTTTCATGTATATGAGAAGAACACTGAGGGTCAGACGAGGGTACTTAATTGTTGTCTAACAGTAGATGAACTCGAAACCAAGTTAGAGAACAAAGAGATTGATATAAGCAAAGTAGAAATAGAGTGTCTACCAGCTGATCCAGGGGCTTGTGAAGATGCAAGTTATTGATCTACCAAACTTCGGTATTATTGAAGCACAACTCACTCAAGAACAGATTGATTGTCTCTACAATGATTTGATTCGACAAGCTCCTGAGGGATGGGAATTTGACGGACATAAAATTGTCAAGGGAACAGAAGTACCTCAGTGGGACTTCGAGTGGTCTGAAGAGACGTATGAGAAGTTTATGGGAGATTGTCTCGGTCCTTGCATCAACACGTATGCCGAGAAGTATGGTAAACATACTCTGATGTGTACCTCACAGATGCATGGAATTAATGTAAGTCGGTGTTGGGTGAGGTGCAGCAAGCCAGGAGAGTATCTCTCAGTACATGATCACAGCGCTCTGTGGTCCTTTGCAGTGTGGTTGAACATTCCATATGACTATAGAGATGAACAGAAGGACAACGAAGCGTTCAGACCTTATGCAGGGGACTTCCAGTTAATCTATCCATCAACTACAGGTATTATGTTGAAGAAGAATTGGAGACTTGATAGAGGTATGGAAGGTCGTATGATATTCTTCCCGAGTCAGATTAGTCATATGGTGTATCCACATCACACCACCAGCGGCGCGGCGTTCGACGGTGAGTATCGTGTATGTGTTGCAGGTAACATATCATTAGATAGTTATCAAGTATTAGACAATGTTGCTTCTTAAAGTATTAAATGTATAGATAGGTTAACATTGTTAATATAAGCATGAATGTAGAACTGGAACCTTATCATCTAGACTTGATAATTGAGACGATATCGTATAGACTAGAGGAGGACAGTCAATTACATTTTTTACCTGATGTACGCTCTGATCTAGAAGAACTACTTGCCACTTTTGAAGATGAATGTTTATAATGTATTTGTCGGTGAAAACATGATTATTCATGAATGCCGAGAAGAAGATTTAGAGCATAAGCTTGTATTCGTCAGAGAGTATTTCGATTGGTATAAAGATGATGACCTCCGCAATGAGATGTTGAAAATCGTCAAGATTGACACCTCTAAATAAATCGTGACCATTGCAATGATTGGTTTGCTGTGGTAGAATAATTTTGTAAAACATTCTAAGTTATGGCTAAAGGATTTACTGTAAAAGCAAAAGCTCCTACTCCAAAGAAAGTAGAAGATGATTTTGACCTCGCAGCTGCTAAAGAAATGGTAAAGGGCAAAAGCATTGTCTTTTGTCTTCCAGGACGCGGCGTCTCGTATATTTTTCTCAAAGCATTTGTTCAACTATGCTTTGATCTAGTTCAAACAGGTGCAAGTATTCAGATTGCACAGGACTACTCTTCCATGGTTAACTTTGCACGATGCAAAGTACTCGGTGCTAACGTTCTCCGTGGACCCAAACAGATTCCCTGGGATGGTAAGTTGGAGTATGATTACCAACTGTGGATCGACTCGGACATCGTTTTTGATGTTGAGAAGTTCTACCGTCTTGTGTGGATGAAGAAGGACATCGCAGCTGGTTGGTATATGACTGAAGATGGTAAGACCACTTCTGTTGCACACTGGCTTGAAGAAGATGACTTCGCTAAGAATGGCGGTGTGATGAATCACGAAACTGGTGAATCCATCTCTCGTCGTCGTAAGCCTTTCACCGTTGACTACACAGGTTTCGGATGGGTACTGATTAAGAAAGGAGTCTTCGAGAGTCTTGAGTATCCCTGGTTCGCTCCTAAGATGCAAGTCTTTGATTCTGGCGATGTTCAGGATATGTGTGGTGAAGATGTTTCCTTCTGTCTTGATGCTAAGGAAGCTGGTTATGAGATCTGGTGTGATCCAGGTATCCGTGTTGGACATGAAAAGACCCGAGTTATCTGATGCAGTATAAAGTTATGGAGTTGGGTACTGATGGGTGGGGTATCAACAACCCCGTTCTAGATCAACACCTAACTAAGGAGCAAGCTAAAGAGAGACTTGAACATTATATAAGTGAAGGAGTCTCACCTCAAAGACTCCAAGCAACACCTCAATAAATCCTGGCGGCGCGTTTCTCTGTGCCGTCTCTCTAAAAACCTCTAAGTATTACTAAATAATGGCTGTAAGAAAAATGTCTAAGGAGGGTTCGGCTTTCATCGAATCTCAACCTAAGAAAACACGTCAAGGTAGTGGACAAAATACTAAGTATGCCGCTACATCTGCAAACAACAAACGTAAACGCTATCGGGGACAAGGAAGGTAATGGCTGATTCTGATCCAAGAAACTCACCTAATGCAGAAGCTCCTGCAGTCGAAGGTGCTCAACAGTTTGGATATGATGTTGCTGCTCAAGCAAGAAAGAAAGCAAAAGAGTCTAGAAACGAAACTAATCCAAATTCACCTCTTGCTGCTGGTTAGATTATATGAGTTCACTAGTTGTTAATCTACCCTCACAAAAAGTGTGGGTCCGTAAAGAGTATCTAAGAGACTTGCAAGACGGGCATGGTGAATTTGTTGAAGGCGTCTGGGTGTCGGCTAAGTCGATACCTGGACGTTCTTTTTATTTTGAAACTTATTTGCCTGAATATGGTGCAATGTTTGATAAATTGCCCATCAGTGCATTTGTTTCAGAACCAAAGACACCTGATCCTGATCTAGATCTGCCTAATTTGCAGTTTTGGAATTGCATGGACTATGGAGTAATCAATGTATGCAAACAATTTGTAGCATCTATGGACTGGCAAGTCCGAACTAGACACTTTGGTAACCTTATGGGTACATATATTTGTACTCTAGACAATTATCATGGTGATCCTGATGTAATTGATTACTCTACAAGTGAAATTCCACAGGAACATAAGTCATTTAATGTACTTGAATTGGAAAATGGACAGTTTGCCTTGTATCCAAACAACAGATGTCGCATCTTTGACATTAGTCTAACCCCCCAAGAGCCAAAAATACCCGACTTTAAGGTCTCTACGGAGTACTATCAGGTAGAAAACGGTATTGATTGGGGTAGATTGGGTGATACTGATGAATATTTCTGGGAAACACCCGAAGAAAAGGATAATAAATAAAAGGCGGAGATATAAACTCTAGAATAATGGCTCGATCCATCAGTAAAAAACGAGTATCCAAAACTTTTAAGGATATCAGTTTGTCATTTGTACCACATCCTGTTACAAATGACCTAGGATCGTTTAATGATGCAGATGCAATTAAAAGATCTGTAACCAATTTAGTTAGAACTAATATTGGTGAACGATTCTTTCAAAATTTAATTGGTTCTACCATTGAAAATTCCTTATTTGAGCAACCAACAGATGATCTTGCTTCTGGAATGGAAGAAGAAATTCAGTACTTACTCGCAAACTTTGAGGAAAGGATAGATAATGTAGAGGCTAGAGTATATCATCCACCAGATTCCAATGATATGAACGTTCATTTAACATATACCATCATTGGATTGCCCTTACCAGTGCAAGATATCGATTTTATCCTACAATCTACTAGGACATAATGTCATTTAATCAATTTACAAACCTAGATTTTGATAGCCTTAAGGTACAAATTAAGGATTATCTTCGTGCGAACAGTAATTTTACTGATTTCGACTTTGAAGGATCCAATTTTTCAGTCTTAATTGACCTTCTTGCATATAATTCTTACATTACGTCATATAATACCAATATGGCGGTCAATGAATGCTTCCTTGACAGTGCTACTCTTAGAGAAAATGTTGTTGCACTGTCGAGAAACATCGGATATGTACCTAGATCAAGTAGATCTTCCCGTGCAGTCATCAACTTCTCTGTTGATTTGGGTTCAAATGACACTAGAATCGTAACTTTGAAGGCGGGAACGGTTGCATTAGGGTCTCAGGTAAACGGACAATACATTTTTTCAATTCCCGACGATTTTGTTACTACCGTAGACAACAATAATATTGCATTTTTTGATAATTTGGACATTTATGAGGGAGTTTACCTCACAAAAACTTTTACAGTAGATTATTCTGTTCCAAATCAACGATATATTATTCCAAATGCTAATGTTGATACGTCTTCAATTCGTATTCAGGTAGAATCTACAACAAATGAGATTTATCAGCTATACGATAACATTCTGAGAGTCGATTCTACGTCCAGATTGTTCCTTATTCAGGAAATTGAAGACGAAAAATACGAAATTCTATTTGGCGACGGAATTTTAGGTAAAAAACCACCTGCTGGTGCTAAAATTACTGTAAGTTATATCGTTACCAACGGCAGTAATGGTAATAATGCTTCTAATTTCACATTTACTGGTATTCTTAAGGACGATACCATCTCAACTATAACAGATGGCATCTCATTGATTACTACTCAGCAGAAATCTTCTAGTGGAGATGATGTTGAAAGTGTAGATTCCATCAAATATCTTGCACCTCGTATATACGCGGCACAGTACCGTGCAGTGACGGCAAATGACTACAAGGGTATAATCCCCTTCATATACCCTAACGTTGAATCTGTGACCTCCTACGGGGGGGAGGAGTTGGATCCGCCTGAGTTTGGTAAAGTATTCATATCTGTTAAACCAAGAAATGGTTCTTTCCTATCACAGATAACCAAAGATCAAATTTCAAGAGAACTGAAACAGTATTCTATTGCAGGCATCAAACCAGAAATTGTAGATCTGAAATATTTGTACGTAGAGACTAATTCAGCAGTTTATTATAATACTAACTCTGTTTTTGATCCTGCTACACTAAGAACTAAAATTTTCAATACCCTCACTGCGTATTCTAAGTCTGATGACATAAACAGTTTTGGTGGAAGATTTAAGTACAGTAAAGTTGTTGCTCTTATTGATGATACTGATAATGGAGTTACCTCTAATATTACTAAGGTTAAGATTAGAAGAGATTTGATTCCAGAACCTGGACTATTTGCAACGTATGAATTGTGTTTTGGTAATGCTTTCTTTGTAAATTCTAAAGGGTACTCTGTACGATCCACTGGATTTACTGTAGATGGCATTGGTGGAACTCTTTACCTTGCTGATATCCCTAGTACTTCTACTAGAGGAAGAATCGTATTCTTCAAATTGGAAAATAACGAACCAGTCATTGTTAAGAATAATGCTGGAACAGTTAAATATGATGAAGGAGAGGTTCTTTTGGATGTGGTAAATATATCAGGAACTTCTTTGAATAATGGAACAGTTCAAATAGAGGCAATTCCCGAGTCCAATGATATCATTGCTTTGAAGGACATCTATTTGCAATATGACGTTGCAAATAGTGAGGTAACTGCTCTCGTTGATGTTGTTTCTTCTGGTGAGAATACTTCCGCTACTTCATATGTCGTGACTTCCAGCTATTCCGACGAAGGATATATCAGATCGTAAAATGCCTGAACAAAACAAAGTTAAGATCTCTCAATTAATTGAGTCTCAGATTCCTTCATTTTTGAATCAAGAGTCTCCTCTTTTTACTGAGTTTTTAGAACAGTACTACATTTCCCAAGAACATCAATCTGGTGTTACAGATCTTGCTGTTAATTTGCCAGAGTATAGGCAGATTACCGCATTTAACAATGAGAGTTTAATACCATATAATGTTCTTCTTTTAGATATTTTTTCTGCGGACGATACAATTACAGTTCAGTCAACTGCAGGATGGCCTGATCAGTACGGACTTATTAAAATTGATAATGAAATTATTACATACAAGTCCAAGACTGAAACTCAGTTCTTAGAGTGTAGTAGAGGTTTTAGTGGAATTAGTAAAATTCAGCAGGACGTTAATTCTGAATTTTTAGATTTCTCCATCTCCGAAGCTGATGAACATAGTGCTGGGTCGTTAGTATATAATTTAAGTAATTTATTTCTACAAGAATTCTTTGCCAAGTTTAAGAAAGAATTTTTACCTGGGTTTGAAAACAGATCTTTTGTTGAAGGCACCTCTGTCCAAAATACCCTTACTAGAGCTAAGGATTTTTACTCGGCAAAGGGAACTGATGCATCATATCAAATTCTCTTTAAACTATTGTATGGTGAAGAAATTGAGCTCATCAAACCAATTGATGATACTATTACTTCTTCTGCCAATGTCTATTTCAAGACTAAGAATATTCTTGTAGAAAATCTTTTTGATGGAGATCCCTTACGAACTGTAGGTAACTTCCTGTTCCAAAATGTGACTGGTATTGGAACAGTAAGTGCTTCGATTTATAATGTAGAATACAGACCTATTGATGATAAAGATTTCTATGAAATCTCTCTAGACGCATCTTCATTCTCTGGAAGTTATCAAGTTCCTGGTAAAACAAAAACACTACAAGGTATTCCTCAGTTCTCGGATAATATTCTGGTTGACTCTACTGTTGGATTTGATAGAGAGGGATCGCTCTTAATCAAACCTACAGTAGATTCAAACTTTATTGAAATATCATATACAGATAAAACAATTAATCAATTTTTAGGTGTCAGCGGTATTTCCACTGACTTGGTATTTGGTGCAGAAATTTTTGAAGATAAACTAGCTTTTTCTTATGCTGGATTTGGACAAACATCTCAGGTACAACTAAGAATCGTTAATGTCATTGATAACATTGACGTAAGTGATACTGCCAATATGGTAGTTGGTGATAGCTTAAAACTATCTACTTTTGGTTTGGATAAGGGAGAAGACTCTCAGTTTAATAGTTGGATCTATAATATCCCAACAATTCATAATATTAGTTCTGTTGACCAACTCAACATCAATACATTCAGAATTAATCTTTTTGATGATGTTGTCTTCTATATTGGTGAAAAAATTGTTCTCTCCAATGACAATACAGAGATAACTGGTGAGATTAGAATTATTGAATATGATGCTTCTAGAAGTGAAAAGAGACTTAGTAATAAAGTTGTAGTTTTGGTGAATGGAACTCTTCCAATAGAACCAAAAGTTCTTAAAAAAACAATTGTAAAAGCTGAGCACAATCTAGGTAGATTTCCAGGAATTAATAAGTTCCCTGTTGGAATTCAGAATAGTTATCTTTCGGAGAATGGAGATGACTATTTTGTAACTACTGCTGGTATTCCAAACTATCCTCTATTTGCAACTGATAATAAGAAATTTGTTAAAACTGATATTAATGAAACTACTGATTCGGATGGAACCCCAATCAATGGTGGCGGATTTACCTATTTGATGAAGTCTGTAGATGCTGATGATACTAACACTCCCATTAAACATGATTATGCAACGGGAGATAAGATCTTCTGGGACAATATTGACAACAGCGGAATACAAACAGGAATTTATTTTGTTACTGCTGTAAATGAAACGGAGTTCTACTTATCTTTTAGTGGATCTGATGTATTTTCTCAAAAGTATATTCCATTTAACATAAACTCTACAGGGCAGTATGTTGTTAAGTCTGGTTTTGAGAATAAGGAGATACAACACCAGAAAATTTTAAAGAAGTTTCCATATGTACGGAAGGAACAATATTTTGATGATCCAAATGCTAGAGATGTTAAAAACAGACCTGTTGGTCTTCTAGCTAATGGTGTTGAAATATATCCACCAACAGTATTTGATGAACAGATTTATTACGGTGATATTGTTAATATTAAAGTTACAAATACTGGTAAAAATTATGATGTGATCAATGGTCCAGACATAGTAGTTCAGGATCAAGATGGAAGTGGGTGTAAAGCTTTTCCAACCGTTACGGGATCATTCCGTGAAGTTAGACTTGTTTCTCCTGGAATTGGATATCAGAAAAAACCAAAGATTACTGTTGAAGGTGGAAACGGTAGTGGTGCTGTTCTGGAATCTAATTTCGTAAAAGGAAAAATCATTGTTAATTTTAAGGCTGATGGAACATCTGTAAATTCTAACTCAGAGACTATCGATTTTCCGACAGTTCATAATTTTGAACTTGGAGAAGAAGTCTTTTATGACTCTAAAAACAACACTCCGATTGGTAATTTGATTAGTGGTGCTACTTACTTTATTAGGATTGTTGACAGTAAAACAATAGCTTTACACACATCTTTCCAGGATGCAGTTAATAATACCAATACAGTAAATATTGGAGCTCCAAGTTTTGGTTTCCATAGTTTTGTTTCTACGAAATCCAAAAATACGATTACCAAAATATATGTTAAGGAACCTGGAAGTGGTTATTCAAATAGAAAAGTAATTGTTCCTTCTCGAACAACTGCTGCAGGAACAAGATCTGGTATTGATACCTCCGACAATTACATTTACGCAAGAGGACACAACTTCGTTACTCGTGATGTCGTAAGATATTCCCATACAGAAAATGCTATTGGTGGGTTGAGTAGCACTACAGAATACTTTGTAAAAACTATTGATTCTAATAAATTTAAACTATATGATGTTGGAATTGGTACTGCGAGAGATATTACTAACTTTGAAAAGAATAAAGAAGTATTTCTAACTAATTTTGGATCAGGCGAACATACACTCTCTTATCCTCCAATTGTTGTAAAAGTAGAATCCATTTCTGCTATTGGTTCAACTACTATTATCCAACCACAACTGGATCCAGTAGTTCTTGGTAGTATCGATAATGTGTACCTACAAGAAGGTGGTATTGGATATGGATGTACAAATATTATTGATTTCCATAGAAGACCTAATGTTGGAGTTTCTACGGTTGTCTTTAATGCATTACTGAAACCAATTATTATTGGCGGTCGTATTGTTGATGTGCAAATTCTTGCAAAGGGTAAGGGTTTTAGAAAAGACTCTGATATCTTTATTCATGGTTCATCTGGTGATTTTGCTCAAATCAATCCAATCGTTGAAGATGGTGGTATTGTCGCTGTCCAAATTCTTGACGGCGGAGCTGGATATGAAAATGATGTATCCTTAGAACTTAGAAATAGAGGTACTGAAGCTAAGTTTATTGCTGATGTCCATGAATGGAAAATTAACCAAGTAACGAGAGCTGCTGAAAATATTAATCCAGAAGATGGATGTATATTAAAACCAACTACTAATCCAAATCTTGGACTCCAAGCCGTATCAATGTATCCTCCCAGAAAGTTGAGATATCAACTTGGAGATAATATTGATGTAGGCAATCTTGAATTATCACAAAATGCTATTCATTCTCCTATCTTGGGATGGGCATATGATGGTAATCCAATTTATGGTCCATATGGTTTTGAGAACCAAATTGGCGGTTCAATAGTTAGACAGAATAGTGGTTATATTCTCAATAATCAAAATCTTGATGGTATACGACCTCCAGCATATTCATTAGGTTATTTTACAAATGATTATTTGTTTAATAATTCTGGAAGTCTAGACAAACATGGCGGAAGATATTGTGTAACTCCACAATTTCCAGATGGAACGTATGCATACTTTTTCAGCATTGACGTTGATTCTAGTGGAGTTGCTGAACCCAAATTCCCATATCTTATTGGAGACAGATTTAAAGACCTTCCAGTACCAGATAATTTCAATACATTCTTTAACCAAGATCTTGATATTTCTAAAGAAAAATTATCTAGAAATATCGGACCATATTATTTGTCCTTTGGAAACTCCAAATATGATCTGATTGATAAGGTAGATGATTCATATCAACAGAAATTCTTTGTAACTAAAGTAAAAACTTCTGGTATTGGATCTGTTAGCATCTTTAGTAGAGGTTCTGATTATAAAGTCAATGATCTCTTGTCGGTTAACAACGAAGGAACGGATGGATCTGGAGCCAATATTGTTGTTGACACTATTCTTGGTAAGGATATTAGTGAAATTAGTGTAGGAGTTTCAACTTACAAGGAAACTGAACTTAGAATAAGTGGCAGAAGTGTAGTTGGAATAACCACAGTTCCACATGACTTCTTGGATAATGAATCAGTTCATATTTCTGGAATAACAACTGCTAAGTTTGCACCATTTTTTGGCAAACAAAAAATTACTGTACCAAACCGTCGTGTAGGACTTGCAGAATATCTTCCTAATATTGGAGTAACAGGAATAACAACCTTTATTTCTGTTACAGATACTGTTGGGTTTAAACCTGGTGATCATATCGGTGTTGGAACCGAAGTTATGGTTATTACTGAAGTTGATAATAAGTTTAGGAGATTTAGAGTCAATCGCCAAAATTATGTTGGCATTGCAATTACGCATCCTGTCTCACCAAACTCCGTTTTCTTGAAACCAGTTGAGTTTGAATTTAGTGCTGCCACAGTTGATAAACAATTCTTCACTTATGCAGTACAACCAAATAGAAGTATATACTTCTCACCCGAAAACACCGTGGGTGTGGGTTCTACGGGCAGAATCTACGATATCATTAATACTGGTATTGGAACAGTTTTAACACAAAGTTATGATACTAGATTTGTACCCGAAAGAAGAATCTTTATCCCAAATCATCGTCTTGCTACTGGACAACCATTAAGATACAATGTTGGTACTGCTGGAACTTCCCTAGTTGTTTCAAATACAGCTATTGGAGCTACTTCGGGCATCGGAACTGTTAAATTAGAGGATGACTCTATTGTATATGCAGTTAATTTTGGGCAAAACTATCTTGGAATATCTACTGCTGGGTTTACTACAATTGGAGATGCATTATACTTCTTCGATATAGCAGCCAATATTGGATATGCTCATTCACTTACTACCCAGTTCCCCAGAGTTAATGCAAGAGTTGAAAGATATTTTACTAGCGTTGTCACTGATACTAATCATGGATTGGAAAGTGGTGATATTGTAAAATTCAATACATCACCAACTCAGTCAGAAAATATTAAACTTAGATTTGATCCTCTTATTGGTAAGATTACATCGGACAGAGTAAGCTTCTCTAGTACTAGTATTTCTGCAGATTATACTGCTATCGATATTGAAGATGAAACATTTAAGAGTGGAGATAAAGTAGTATTTTATGCGTCTGATGGTAATCTTATTGGTGGATTGGAAAATAACAATACATATTTTGTTCTCCGTGAAGATCCACAATTTATCAAACTTGTTCAGTATAAGTCGGATATTGTAGATTCAAATTCAATTGTATTTTCTTCTGTTGATATTGGTACATATGAAATTGCTAAGATAAATCCAGCGTTATCTTTTACGGAAGGTAATCAATTTATTTTTGATGTTTCTGATGTGTCTCTAAAAGACATGAGATTGGAATTTTATTCTGATGCCAATTATAGAAATAGTTTGGAAGTTCAAGGAACTGACCAGGGTGGATTTGCTATTACTAGAAATGGTATATCTGGAACCACGGATGCTACAATTATTATTGACAGTAAAAAAGATTATCCAACTAAGAGTTTTTACAATTTAGTTCCAGTGGTCCCTTCTGACCAAAGAAAACTAAGTGTTATTTCGGACAAAGATGTTATTGGTAATAATAGCGTCACTCTTAATGAAATAGTAGTTAATGGTGAGCAACGAATTACTGTTAGTGGTGATAAAGAATTTACATACAATCTTGATCGCAGACCATCAGAAACACAGACTTATGTTTCTAGACTTGGTGTTAGTACAATTTTCTATGAAACATCATCTACCTCTGCTGTCGGTCCAGTTTATTCTACAAAAACAAACTTTTCTGGTAGAGGATACAGAATTATTCCATCTACTAACGGATTTGTGAGTACTTCTGGTAAGAATGCAACGGTCAAAATTCTTTCCAGTGATATTGGTAAAATTGATACTCTAGAAAGAGTTAAGGATGGATTTGATTATCCAACAGATCCTACTTTGATTCCATTCCTAAGTGTACCAGCTGTAATTGACGTTGCAGGGGTTCAGAGAATTAATGAAATTGAGATTTTGGATGGAGGTAGAAATTATTCTCAACCACCCAACTTGATTATACGTGGTAATGATACGATTGATCTACAATCTAGAATTAATGGTGGAGCTGTAGACAAAGTATTCATTCTTCAAAATGCTTTTGAATTTGATGAACCTTTGAGCATTATCCCAACACAAAACTCTAATGGATTTGACATTGATCAAATTACTCATGTTGGAGATACTGTAACTATTGAATTACTTCTTGATGCTCAGTTCAATCAACCAGTCAGAACGGGATATGGAACTACTGATATTGAGTTTCCGTTTAAAGTTGGAGATTCTATTTTTATTGAAGGATGTAGATTAAAAGCCGATTCTTTTGCAGACGGCGAGATTAATTTCAACTCGGAAAACTTTGATTTTAAGTTCTTCACCGTTACTGGAGTCAATACTTCTAGTTTTACACTTTCGTATAGTGTTGCTGGAATTAATACAGGAACCTTGGGATCTTACGATGATGATTTTGGACTAGGTTATGTCGTTAATTCTAACGATATGGCAAAGTTTAGAATGAGTCTTATTAATGATGCCAAATTCTTATCTGAAGAAAAAATCACTTCTAAGAAATTTGAAGGATTTGTATCTCCAGGTGGTTGGGATCCTAGATTGAGTCAACTTAGACTCTCTGATACTTCTGGAATATTATCTGTTGGAGATGAGATCTATGGAGAACAGTCCACTATCATAGGTAGAGTTGAAGCTGTTAATAGATTTAATGTTAGAAGTACGTTGGGAGTTAGTAGAGATAAAGTCGCAAAAAATGATAATACCACTGGAATTCTTAACGAGTTTAGTCAAAGAATTTCTGATAACTTCTACTATCAAAAGTTTTCATATTCCATTAAAGGAAGAGTTCCATATGATACATGGAGGGAATCTGTAAGATCTATTGTTCATCCTTCTGGATTTAGAGAATTTTGTGATCTTGAGATTATTAGCCAACCAACCACCAATATGAAGGTTAAGTCGGCTACTAATTCTGTAAATCTCTTAGTTAATATTGATAGTGACATTTATCTACAAGAAAGACAGAACTTTGCTCTAGTCACTGAAGATGATATGGCTCCAGATGGAAGTATTCAAAGAATTTTCTTCCCAGAAGGTAGACCTATTAAGAGTTACATTCTGAATAAGACTAATAAAGTTCTATTGATGGATGATATCTCTTCTGGTTTCAATGGAGATCACGATAGAACTGGAACGTTAGTTGGTAATATTGGATTTAAACTGAGAGCTAATGGTCAACCATTATTTAAAGCAACTTTCGATGCATCCAATAGTTCAGTTGTTGATCTTGTGGATAACATCATTACTATTCCTAATCATAACTTCCAAACAGGTCAGGAATTGAATTATAGTCTAGAAGGTGGATCTCCAATTGGAATTGCTACTACATCTCACATTGCTGGTCTTAGAGACATTGTAATGAGTGTAGAAACAGCATTGGCTGGCAGTGGTGCAATGTTTGAAAATGGATATAACATAGAAATTCCAGAACATACTGTTACTGGTGTTGGTACTGTAGTAAATCCAATTGTTACATTTGTTGTATATGGATTTGGAAGTCCTGATGGTGGTCTTCCTGGCATTTCTACTAGAGGAACGGGGGCTAGATTCCAAGTTAAATTTACATATGACCAAAGTACAGGTCAACCACTTTCTACGAATATTACCCTGACTCAGGGTGGTAGTGGATACTATGTTGGTGATAATGTGAGTATTGCTGGTACTCATTTGGGTGGAACTACTCCTGCAAACGACCTAACATTCCCTGTATCACGCATCACTGGTACTCAAACAGGTGTTACTACTACTTACCTTAACGTACCATCCACAAGTGATTTAAGCGGTACTGGCGCACGTTTTGACGTTACTAGAGATTCAAATCTTGATGTTGAAAGTATTATTGTTGTTAGTGGTGGTAGTGGATATGTAAGTACGGAAACAATTTCTATTGCTGGAACTTATATTGGTGGTAGTGGTTCTAATGATGATCTTCTCTGTACACCAGTAGAGCTGGGTGGAACATCTATTCCAGAAAAAGTTTTTGTTCAGAAAATTGATGATGTTACATTTAAGATTAGTGGACTATCCACTGCATTGCCATTGAATTTTGTTGGATATGGAACTGGAACTCATAAGTTTAGCGTTGCTGACCCATCTACAAATGCATTAATCTTGATTGATAATATCATCCAAAGTCCTCTTAGAAACAAAAAACTTGAGATTGGTATTGGATCTCCAATTGGAATATATGATCAAAGTATTGTCGTTACTACTGGAATTACGTCTTTGGCACCAAATGATGTGATTAAGTTTGGTGATGAATTTATGAAGGTTAAACAAATTGGTGATGGAACATTTGTTCAAGGTAGAAGAGCAGAAATTGAAAATACTGTAGACAATAATTTCTTCTATGATGTCAATAGAGTGAACTCCACTATCACTAGGTTTAATGAGACTGTTGTAACCCATGATGATAGACCTCCGTATTAACTATAAATAACTGAAAAACTATTTGAGTAATGGCAAAGCAAGGCATTAATACTGGTACTGCCCCTAATGATGGCACTGGAGATACCCTGCTGGCAGGAACTCTAAAGATCAACAGTAATTTTGATGATCTTTACAATATCTTTGGAGACGGAACCAATCTTATTAGTTTCGTCTCTTACGCTAGTACTGCAGGGTATTCTACCAATGCAGGTATCGCATCCACATCTACATATGCTCAGACTGCAAGATATGTAACTGATGATATTGACATCAATACATCGGGTATCCTGACATCTTCATATGCTGACATTGGTAAGATTACCATTCAACAACCAGGAGCGATTACTGACGGTCCAATTGAGGTTGGTTTTGCAGCTACAATGTTCCGAATACGATCTGACGGTATGGTCGGCATCGGAACATCTATACCAACGTCTCAACTTGAAGTTGTATCTTTCTCCGATTCTAGACCAGCACTGTGGGCGATTGCAAAATCAAATGGTCCTTCCTTTAGAGCTTCAGACCAAGATATTACTCCAGATAAGACTTTTGTTGTTACAAAAGATTCCAATATAGGTATTGGTACAAATGTTCCAGCTCCTAACCAAAGACTTGATATTCGTGGGAATGTAATTGCTGAGGGAGTTGTCACTCTTGATGGAACAACTAATTTTAATAGTGATATCACAGAAACAGTAGTAAATGACTTTGGTGATAATATTACAGTTTCTGCGGCAGGAACTTTAACTGTTGATCTTTCTCAAGGAACTGTAGTTCTTGGTGGAATTAGTACTTCGGTTACGACCTGGGACTTCACTAATGTTACTGCATTAAATAGTAAGGCGACTACAGCAACTCTTGTTATCAATTCTGGTGTTGGATACACCTATGGTGATTCAGTTAATATTAATGGTGGACCTATTGCTGGTGGTATTAGGTGGGTTGGAGGAAACCCCCCACCTGCTTCCCCAGGTGAAGATATTTTAACATTTAGTATAATTAGAGATTCTTCTGGTTTAACAAGAGTTTATTGTAGTAGTTCCATTAATATTAGCTGATAAGATAAATGCCAAGAACCACACCTGGATCGGGAGCTATTCTAAGACCAGTATTCAACTCCTCTTACGGTGTAGAGAGGATTGAAGTAATTGCTGGTGGAAATGATTATACTAAAGCAGATCCTCCTAAAATTGTTATTGACGGAACTCAAATTCCTGTCGTAGAAGGTATTTTTTATCCAGTTATTACTGGGGTTGGTACGATTAGTGAAGTAGTCATTTTTAACACTGGTGCTGGATACTACCCAGTATTCTCAACAACTACTTCATCCCAAGTTGTTGTTGATAGAGGATCTTTTGGATCTATTTCTACTATTCATGGAACTGGTATATCTTCGGTATTTGTTGGTGACTATAATATTGTTGAAGATGATATCTTTTTTATCGATGCTCCTTATGGTAAAAGGGGTCCAGTAGGATTAGAAACGGGATCCACTTTCAATGGAAGATTATTCTCAAGAAAATTTGATGCATTTGAACCTCAAGATAAAAACTTAGTTCTTGATGATATCTCACTGGAATTTACTGGAATTGCTGGAACTAATTTTAGAGTAACAGAAAATCTGGGCATAGTATCTTCTTTGTTCAATAGTGTTAATACTGGAGTAGAGATTAATAATAATCCGTTTATTCTCATCAATAATGTTGTTCAGACTCCAAACTTAGATTTTACATTTAATAATGCTTCTGACAATCAATTAAATTTCTTAAGTGGTGTACCTAGAGCGGGAAGACTTGATAAGGTTGGAATTGATACTGGTTGTGGATATTATATTCCAGTAGAAGCTGCGGCAGTTGCTGGTGTAAATTCTTCTGGATCTGTTGATTATGTTCAACTTCGTGGTGGTGGACAAGGATATAGAAATCCTCCCAATGTTCGTATTAGGGCTACAAACGGTATTGGTGCATCTGCTACTGCAGTTCTTGGAACCAAAGTAGATACTCCTGTTGGAATTGCAACGGCGGTATTTGATATGTTTAGTGGTATTGGAACTTTTACCACTGCATCTCCGCATGATCTATATGATGGAGATAGAGTTGTAATTACTGGTGCTGGATTTACATTTACTCCACTATCTGCGGTAAGGAATATTAATGAGTTTGGATATGATTATATTACTGGTATTGCTACACTTAGTGTCTATGGTGGACATTATATTGGTACTGCATCCAATCAGTCCAGACATCTATTAATTAGGGGAATTCAGGTAACTGATGGTATTAGTACCTTTACTCTAAGAGAAGATTCATATCCGATTATTTCTATTGGGAATACTGAAGAAGCTAAGATTAACATTGGTATTGGAACTACGGGACTCCAGTATGTAAGCGCTGGTACAGTTCAAGCTGGTGTAGATACCAATATTCTTGAAGCAAGAAATGTAATCGGTTTTGATGTTATTGATACGCCGACCGATGATACTTTTGAGGTATTCTTAGGAATTACTACTTTCCCACATAACTATGTGACTGGTGGAGTCGTTCAGAGAGACCAGACGGGTATTGTAACAGCGATTAACCTTACCTCTGGTGGTACTGGGTACTTTCCTGCCGCAAGGGTCGTATACAGTGATAATACGCAGGAATCAGGAATCACAACATTTACTGCTCATGGTGAACAGATTGGAGTTACAACAAATGTTGGTACTGCTGAGTATGATCCTGTTGTTGGAATTTTGACTGTCAGATTTAGTGAGGATCATGGCCTTACTAATGATGATGCAGTAAAACTTGAAGGATTGGTATTTGATACTATTAATGGACCTGTTACTTTCCCTAGAGGATTGAAAAAGTATTTTGGATTTACAGTTCCAAATAATGTTGACATTAATATTGATGCCACAGAAGAAATGTATGATCTCACAAGAAATGTGGGAGTCCATACAGGACAAACTCTTACAGGAACTATTACCCGCTATAAGGGTCACGGATTGAAAACAGATGACTTTGTTGTTGTCAGTGGAGTTGGCCAAACTACAACTAGTTCCGTAGACTTAAGACTTTCTGATGTTGAATATGATAATGTTAGTGGAGTAGCAACTATTACTACGAGAAGAAATCATAATTTCACAAAAAATGATTTTGTAATTGTTAGTGGAATTGCATTTACTTGTGATTATTCACCACAGATTGGTATCACTACTGCTGAGTATGATAATATCAGTGGTATCATGACAATTACCACTGCTTCTCCACACGGATATACTGAAGGTGGTAAAGCAGGAAGTGTTGTTCTCAGTGGACTTGGATTTACTTGTGACATCGATAATGGTGCTTCCATTCACTATTATCCAAGACATAGAGATGAATCATATCAAAAGTCTATTTCTATTGCTTCGACAACAAACACAACAATTACTTTAGATGTAGGTAAGTCCCCAAGAAATGAGTCATATCCACATACATTTGCATCTGCAACAACAGGATCTGTAGTTTCTGGTGGTGACTATGAACATAGTTTTGTTGGATCTGCTTCCAGTGCCATTATTCTTGGTGGTGACTATGATTATAACTTTGTTAGCGCAACATCCGAATCTATTGTTGTTGGCGGTGACTATGATCATACTTTTGTAAGTTCTGGATCTACTGCACTCTGGAGAGGCGGTGGATATCCACATACCTTTGTTAGTGCGGGAGCTACTGCTGTCATCACTGGTGGAGATTATACATACACGTTTGTTCCTGATAATAATAATGGTGGTGCTATTGCAAAATACACTTGGGCAGGACCATTCCTAACTCCAATTGCAGTGGGGTATATTCCATCTACGGGAGTATTGACACTTCAATTTAACCAACCACATTTCCTAACTACAAATGATACGGTTGGTATTGCAACAGGATCGTTGACATTCACATGCGATATGGATGGCAATGCAACTGAACATCTCTATCCTAGACGTAGAGATCCTGTTCATAATAGATCAGATATTCCAGTTGCTAGTGTTGTTAATGCAACTACGATTACGGTAAATGTTGGAGCTACTCCTATTGTTTATCAACAACCAACTAATGCGGTATATGATCCAGATATTGGTGAAATAATAATTACTGTTCCAAATCATGGACATGTTAAGGGCGAAACTATTAAGTTGACTGATAATTCGTTTACATTTACTTGTGAATTGGATGATAATCAGACTCAACACACTTATCCAAGACCTACTGACCCAGCTGGTGGTGGATATGCTTCTACTACTAATGCTGTTGCAATTACAACCCATACTGATGATACATTTACTATTCCTGTTGGGGCTTCCCCATTGCAGTATTTTCCAGCTACAGGAGCACAATATAATGCAACTTCTGGTATTCTGACAGTCACTGCACCAAGTCATGGATATGTTAATGGTGATTTTGCCAGATTTACCGATAACTCTTTAGTATTTACTTGTAGTTTAGACGGGAATGCAACGGAACACCCTTACCCAAGACCCACAGACCCAGCATCTGGAATTGCACTTACAATTAGTAATGTAACGACAAATACGTATGAGGTTAACGTTGGGACATCTACCAACTCATATATTCAAGTTACTAGTGCAAGTTATAACCCCAAGACTGGTATTATGTTGGTTGGGACGGGTAATACTGCTCATGGATTAACAACTACGACTGGTAATCTATTGATCCAAGATGGATCAATGACATTTACTTGTGATTTGGATAATAACCAAACTCAACACAGTTATCCAAGATCAACTGACCCTGCATCTGGGGCAGGTCTCGCTATTGTGGGATATTCTACAAATACATTTGATGTTAATGTTGGAGTGTCAACGCATATCTTCAAATCAGCTACTGACGCAAAATATACTGCTTCTACAGGAATTCTTACGGTAACTTGTCCAAATCATGGACTCCGAGTTAATAGATCTTTCAAATTTACTGACAATACTCTTAGTTTCACTTGTGGAATGGATGACCATTCTACGGTTCACACATATCCAAGGTCAACTGATCCATATTCCGATACTAGAGTTGTTGTTACTGCTAGAACTGACGATACGTTTACGGTAAATGTTGGTCCAACTACAAGTTATTTCTGGGATGTTAGTGACGCTAACTATGTTCCAGATACTGGGATCATCGAGTTGACTGTTGGTGCAGGACATACGTTATTTGCTGGCAAACCTGTACGAATTCAACCAGAGTCTTTGATCTTCACATGCACCAAAGATGGTAACTCTACAGAACACAGATATCCTCAAAAAGGCGATCCATATTGGATCTCTGCAGGTATTGCATCTGTATTGAACACTACAAACGTTAGAATCAATGTTGGTCCCTCTACAACACCATCATATTATGTCGGTGGTGGAACTATTCAAGGATCCATTGTTGCTCCTAGAGAACAAAATAACTCTGATAGTGGAATGGATTTCTCATTCTCTGGTGCCTTTGTAGAAAAGGTTGGTGGAGCAACTACGTTTAGTGTTCAAGTTGGTCCTTCTACGACACCACACAACTATAATAGAGGTGGTACGGTCACTAGAGCACAAAGATTTGCAGATTCTTTGGATGATGCATATGATGGATTATATGTTGGTGAAAAACTAACGGGAGCAACTTTCCGTTCTAATAGTGGAATTGTAACTGAGAAAAATTACTACGCAACTCCAGGAAGAGTTCATAAACCAGTTCGTGTTGAAATTACTCCACCAGATCCGTATTTTAATAGGGATTTGATATATGCTGAAGGATCTACTGGTATTGGAACTAATGCTGTAGTTGAATTTAGAATTAATGCTGATGGAGAAATACAAGAATATCAAATTACTGAAGAAGGAGTTGCATTTAAAGTAGATGACATCCTAACCGTTAGTGGAATTTCTACAGACCCAAGGGTTGGAGTGCATACAGAATTTACTCTTAAAGTTCTTGAGTTGACCAATGATAAGTTCTCTGGATTCTATCCTGGACAATTTATTCTTTTCGATGATATTAGTCAGTTCTTCAATGGACTTAGAAGTAAATTTACCTTATCTGTAACTACTGGCGGACAAACAGAAATTCTAAGTTTGAAGACACTTCCTGGAAGTGATATGGATATTAGTAATAATATATTCATTTACATTAACGATATTCTACAAGTTCCTGGAGAATCTTATATTTTCAAAGGAAGTAGAATTATTTTCAGTGAATCTCCTAAGTCTGGATCCAAGTGTTCTGTATTCTACTTCCGAGGATCTAAGAGAGATGTGGAAACAATTAATCCACCTCTGACTGTTAAAGCAGGTGATACTGTAACTATTAAAGAGAATAAAATAAATCTATTTGATCTAGATCAATTCCCAAGACAAGGTAAGAGAATCGTTGCTTCTGATATTCTTGAAACATTTGCATATAAGAGCGTCGGTATTGATACTGCTCCAACTGCAGAAAGACCATTGACATGGAAGAAACAAAGAAGAGATAAGATTCTCTCAGGAACCTTAATTTCTAAGGCTAGACCAAGTTTGAAGTCTAGAACTACACCAACTACTAGAATTATCAGAGATGTGGGTGAAAGTGATAGGGAAATATATGTAGAAAATGCGTTCCCAATCTTCTCGGATATTGATTTGGTAACTCAGTCTGAAAGAAATATCTTGATAATGGATGACCGAGAGATTAGGACAGCAATTAGTACATCTAAAGTTGCTACTTCTTCTAGTGTTTCTAGTATTTCTATTTCCGATAGTGGAGTTGGATATGCTCTCACGTCACCAGGCGTAACTATTTCTTCTTCTTTAATTAAGAGAAAGGATCCAATTTCTGATTGGAGTTTTGATGATATTATCACTGGATTTGGACCAGGATTGTATGATTGGAAAGAATTGGCTTATGGTGATCAAGTAATTGCTGTTGGAACAAGTAGTAAATACATCAATACAAAGAGTGGAACTTTCTGGGAAAGGGGAACCGTTGGATTTGGTGGAACGATTACGATGAATACCGTCGCACTCGGCAAATCAACTTCATCTCCAATAAACTATGTAAGAGCCTCTGGAGAATACTCCAAGGTTGTTAAGGGAGTCTCTGTTGGTAATACTTTCACGGATTGGCAAGAAGTTCAATTGATTGAACAACGACAAATTCCTGCAATTCAGTCCACGTTGGATTTTGCATCAGAATACGAGGGAACTTTCAATAAAATTATCTTTGAACCAACCAGAGATGCTTGGGTTACTGTGGGAACTGGTGGATCTATTTTTACTGGAGTTGGTATTGGAACTACAACGATGTATAGTCGTTTTTCTAGAACTCTAGAAGATCTAAATTCAATCGCATATGGAATGGGTGAATTTATTGTTGCGGGAAATGGTGGAATTCTCCTTTCCTCAAATGAAGGTTTAGTTTGGACTCCATTATCCAGTAATACTCCAAAAAATATTACGGATATTGTATTTGATGGGGATAAATTTGTCTTTGTTGGTGACGGTGGACTTATTGGCATTTCATCTGACAAAAACTTCTGGATGATTTACAGTGATCCAAATGCTACAAATCCAGCTACATTTGACTTTGATAGAATTAGGTATCAAGATGGATTCTATGTTGGAATTGATACTTCTGGAAATTTACATTATTCATTCGATTTGGCTAATTGGACTCTCCGAGAGATTGACCACTCCAATATACTTTCAGATTTAATTAAAACTGATTATGGTATCAATGGAAGAACTGTTGCGGTTGGATCTGGATCAACTGCTTTCTATGCAGATCCAATTATCAATAGAGCTACTGCAAGATCTTCAGTTACCAATGGTATTGTTACTAGTGTCACTATCGAAAATGGTGGATTTGGATATGAAGTGGGATCAAACCCACCAGTGATTATTGAAACAGATCGTACAGTAAATGAAAAAATTCTCTCTATCGATGCCGTTGGTGACTTTGGTGTTATTGTTGGTGTAAACACCAATCGACCTGGAATTGGATTTAGCACTCCACCTACTATAGATTTTGTACTTAAATCTGATTTTTATGATAATAATAACCTTGGATATGGGTATTCTTCATTGAATACATTGGGCGTAAGTTATTCGGAACTATCTGCGGGTGATTATTTTATCATCTATGATAGTCCATTGGTAGTTGGTCATGCATTAACTGGCATCACTACTTCTATTGGAGGATATTTAAACTTCCCACTTAACAAGATAGCAGAAATTCCCGCAGGAGAACATCTACAGGGAAGATTCTTTGTTGAAAAAGTAACGCCTGTCGATGTTGTATCTGGACTAGTTACAGTAACATGTGCTTTCCAACCAAAACCATTTTCGTCTATTGACATTGAGGTCGGTCTTGATCCAAATGGACCATATTTCTTAGACAATGAATTTGACTATAAACCATATTATGGTAAATATACTTGGGGCAGAATTACCAACTATCAAAATAGAGCTGGTGGAAGTCCCAAACAATTCTTTGTTAATTCAGACAATGGATCGACTGGATTATCAACTGCTGCTGTGGTTACTAGAATTCAACCTTTATCTTAACCACTAAATACTAAAAGAAAAAACGTCTAGTTTTCATCAAAATGCCTGCCATTATATCGGAACAGTTTAGAATTCTAAACGCCGAAACCTTTGTAAAGAGTTTCGTTGGCGTTGGGTCTACCGTAAACAAATATTATGCATTCATTGGGTTACCCAATGCTTTTGAGGAAGAGGCTGGTGGAACAAGTGACTGGTCTACTAATACTCCCGCTCCATTAGATGGGTTCCTTGAAGAACATCAAATCAAGGAATCTATTATTGCAATGAAGAAAATTACGGACAAAGATGTTCGTAGATTGGTCCGTAAAGTCGAATGGATTGCTGGTACAACTTATGAAATGTATCGACATGACTATACAATTTACAATACAACCCCAATTACAAAACAGGGTAATTTGTATGAATCGAATTACTATGTTGTTAATGAAGACCTGAAGGTCTACATTTGCCTTCAAAATGGATCTGATCCAGAAAACCCAAGTGGTAGACCATCATATGATCAACCAACTTTTATTGATTTGGAATCAAGAGCCGCAGGTACTTCTGGTGACGGTTATGTTTGGAAATATTTGTATACTATAAAACCATCTGAAATTGTAAAGTTTGATAGTATTGAATATATCCCAGTTCCCGAGGACTGGGGGCTGCGAGGTGAATCTGTAGCAACCAGAAATAATTCTATTGATGGAAAAATTGAAGTTGTAGTTATTGACACTAGAGGATCTAATTACCAACCAATTTCCACATCATTCTCCAATGTTGATATTTTGGGTGATGGTATTGGTGGTAAGGCAACCGTAACCATTGACTCCTTTGGTAAAGTATCTGAGGTATTCGTTACTGATGGTGGATCTGGATATACTCATGGATCTATTCAATTCTTCCCAGGAGCTCCTGGAAGTCAAGAAGGTGGACCACTAGAAAACCTTACTAATACTGGTATTGGTACTACTTCTATTAGTAACTTTAGTGTAATTATTCCACCAAAAGGTGGACATGGATATGATGTCTACAGAGAATTGGGTGCATATAGAGCTCTTCTATATTCTAGATTCGAGACTATTGAAACCAACCCAGATATTATTGAGGGTAATGATTTTGCTAGAGTTGGAGTTATCAAAAATCCAACAATCTTTGGTAGTAACACTGAACTTTTGGAGACCTCTCAGGTTAGTGGACTGAAAGGGATTAAGATGGGTGGTATCACTACAGCGACAACATATGCTGTAGACTCCGAAATTACCCAGACAGTTGGTGTTGGATCCACTGCTATTGGATATGTCGCATCTTGGGATAACATTAGTGGAGTTCTTAAATATTACCAACCAATGGGTCTTGCTTCTAGTGAAACTGGATATAAGATTATTCCATTTACGGCAAGTCCTGATGCGGGATTTGGGTTGACAATTGCTGGGGAAACTGTCACTGGACCATTACTATCAGTAAATACTGATTTTAACGGTGTAAGTACCTCAATAAATAATAAGACATACCAACTTGGTCTTAACTTTGTTGCTGGTATTGCGTCTGCTGAATACAACACTAAGTCTGGCGAAATTATCTATATTGATAATAGAGCCCCTATTCCTAGATCTGCAAGTCAGAAAGAAGACATCAAGATTGTTCTGGAGTTCTAAAGAAAAATGCCACAGAATACCAACTTAAATTCATCTCCATATTTTGATGATTTCAGTGCGTCTAATAATTATCAGAGGGTTCTGTTTAAGCCTGGACTCCCAATTCAGTCCAGAGAATTAACTACTCTACAGTCAATTCTGCAGAACCAAATTGAAAAGTTTGGTAAGCATATGTTTAAAGAGGGATCTGTAGTTATCCCTGGACAAATTGCATATGACGATGAGTTTACCTCCGTCCAGATTGATGAGTCTCATTTAGGACTTCCAGTTTCTTTGTATTTGAATTCCCTAAAAGGAAAGAGAATCAAGGGAGAAACTAGTGGTGTTAAAGCAAAGATTGAAGATTATATTACGAATTCCGAGTCCGAAAAAAGCAATTATACGTTATACATTAAATATGAAGGTGCTAGTGAAAACGATTTCTCTGGTACAACTTTCACCGATGGTGAAAATTTAATCGCTCAAGAAGATATTGACTACACCCTTTCTAGTATTAGAACGGGAACTAGTTTTGCTACCGCAATTATTTCTAATTCTACTGCCGTAGGATCTGCTGCAAAACTTGCCAATGGTGTATATTTTATTCGTGGATTTTTTGTAGATGTACCAGATTCTACAGTAATTCTAGATCAATATGATGATGCACCAAGTTATAGAGTTGGTCTAGACATTTCCGAAGAACTTGTAACTGCTTCGGATGAATATAACGATTTGTATGACAATGCTAGGGGATTTTCAAACTTTGCAGCTCCTGGTGCAGATCGACTAAAAATTTCAACAAAGCTTATTAAGAAGTCTTTGAATGATTTCAATGATGAAAATTTCATTGAATTGCTTAGGATTGAAGATGGGGATATTCGGAAGTTCAGTAATACCACTACATATGATTTAATTACTGATGAGTTAGCGAGAAGAACATATGATGAGTCTGGAGATTACTATATTACTCCATTTGGTATTAATGTTAAGGAAACACTTAATGATAGGATTGGTAATGATGGAGCATATTACTCCAATCAAACTACCCAACAAGGAAATATTCCCAATAAGGATATAGTATCTCTTTCAATTGGACCTGGAAAAGCATATGTTCGTGGATATGAAGTAGAGACTCTGAATACGAGTACACTAGATATTCCTAAGCCAAGAACAACAGCAAATGTTACCAATGAAGCTTTGCCTTTTAGTGTAGGCAGAACTATTGAAGTCAATAACGTTTATGGATCTCCTGCAGTTGGTCTTGGAACAGAAGGACTTTTAAATCTCCATGGATCTAGAACTGCAACCCCAGGATCCACTAGTGGACTTCATGTTGGTGTTGCAAGACTCTATGATTTTAGATTGAGAGATGCTGCATATGCAAATGAAGGTACTACTTTTAGAGCATCGTTGTATGATATTCAAACTTTTACATATTTGCAATTAAATGCCGAGTCATCTATTAATGTTCCTGCATTCATTGAGGGACAGAATAGTAGTGCATCTGGATATGTATTTTCGGCTTCATCGAAGAGTAAGCAACTGGTTTTGTATCAGGTTAATGGAGAGTTCCAAAATAATGAAGAAATTCTTCTAAATGGACAACGAATTAATAGAAGTATTACTGAGTTTGATGATTACGGTATTCAAGATGTCTATCAAATCGCATCTGCTGATGGAGTAGCATTTACTGCTGATACTAAGCTGACCAATAAAATTAGGTTTGCAGAACCTGGAAGTGAATATACAATTAGTGTTGAAAGTGCGGGTGTATCTACAATTACTTCTCCTAATGCCAATTTTGGTGCAGTAAGTGGTATTTCTACTGGTGATGTGATCGCATATAGTAAAGCAGCTACTGCAACACCGTCATATGCTGTCGTAAAGCAGATTGGTACTAATGCAAGAAGCATAATTGTTGAAGCAACTACTACCGTAACCAATGTAAACGTAGGTACTCTTCCAACTAGTGAGATTACTGCAAGTGACGTGAATAAAGTCACTTTGGAAATTCTTAATAGTGGAAGTAATACTTTATATGCAGAACTTACTGAACCAAACGTTTCTTCTGTAAATCTCAACGACGCTGAGATTGTTTTCAAGAAAACATACTATATTGCAGTTTCTTCTGGTGCATATAGTGCAACATTGGAATCCGATTCAAGTCTAACTTTGGAACCTTATGATGCCGAAGATTATAACGTATCCTTCGATTCTACTGGAACAACTGAGTCTCTTTCTGATCAAAAATTGACAGTTTCTGGTAGGACCGTCACTCTTTCTCAGATGAGTGAAGATGGTGCCGCTACTCTTACCGTAACGTGGAAGAAGAAAAATCCTAAAGCTAAAAACAAAGTATTCAGCAGAGCTAATACTATTCAAATTTCCAATTCAGCTACAAATACTTCTGGAATCGGAAATTCCAGTGGAAATGATGGGTTAACATTCTCTGAGGTTTATGGAACTAGAGTCCAAGATAAGAGAATTTCTCTAGGAATTTGTGATGTAGCACGAGTTGCTGCTGTTTTTGAATCTTCTTCAAATAGTAGTCCACAACTTCCAAAAATTATCCTAACGGATTTGAATGCATCTATCACCAATGCACTTAAAGGTGAATCCATAGTTGGAGAAACCTCTGGGGCATCTGCAATTTTTGTAGAAACTAATGGAACGAATGAAGCATCATTTATCTACGAAAACGAAAGTGTATTCCAAAGTGGGGAAACTGTAGTTTTCCAAGATTCCAATATTACTGCTAACGTACAATCTTTTCTTTCTGGAGACAGAGATATTAAGAATAACTTTGAATTTGATCCTGGTCAAAATGAAGATTATATAGATTTCTCTTCTCTTATTAGAAAAAATTCTGCAAATGCTCCAACTAAGAGATTAACTATTGTCTACGATAGTTTTGTTATTGAAAATTCTGATCCTGGAGATCTAGTTTCAGTCGATTCTTACGATGCTACTCTTTATGGTAATACTCTTCCATATATTGGTGAAATTCCAGTCTCTGATATTATCGATCTGAGACCTAGAGCTGTTTCTGTAGCTTCTACTTTATCTCCCTTTGAATATAAGTCTAGAGAATTCAATCCACTAACATCATCGACTACTCACGTATTTTCTAGTAATAAAAACATTAACTTAAGTTATGATTATTATTTGGGTAGAATTGATAAAATTTTCTTAACAAAAGATGGAGTTTTTAACAGAGCAGAAGGAGTTCCTTCATATGATCCACAAGTACCAAATAGTGTAGATAATGCTCTAGAGATTGCTACCCTTGAGATGCCTCCATATCTCTATAGTGTTGATGATATTGAGGTTCAAGTTGCTACCCACAAGCGATATCAAATGAGAGATATTGCTAATATTGATACTAGACTTACTAATGTAGAGTACTATACAAGTCTTTCTCTCCTAGAGACGGAAACTTCTAGTTTGACTATTAAAGATCCAACTACAAATCTTGATAAGTTTAAATCTGGATTCTTTGTTGATAACTTTAGATCCAAACTAGGTGGAGGAGCCGTTTCCGATAGTCAGTATAGATGTAGTATTGACACCGCAGAAGGAGAGGCAAGACCCGAACACTATACGACATCAATAGATCTTTTGTTGGGATCTGAAGCTATTATTGGTGCTAGTGCTGCAGGTTCGGCAACTCCAGATGCAGACTATAGATTTGTATCAGATCTTGGGGATGCAAATGTTGTCAAGAAAGGTGATGTTGTAACTCTCAAATATACTGAGAGAGAGTGGCTTAAGAATAAGTTTGCTACTAGAAGTGAAAATGTAAACCCATTCCATGTTGTAAATTGGATTGGAGTTTTGGAATTGAATCCAGCAACAGATACTTGGATTGATACTAGAAAAATTCCTAGTATGACCGTAGATATGGAAGGCAGCTACAATGCCATCCAAGGAATGGTTGGTGGGACGGATAGTAATACTGGATTATCTCCCATTCAGTGGGGTTCGTGGGAAACGACCTGGACTGGTAAAACTAGGACCAAAGGTCCTGTTATTCTGAAGAAGAAAAATAGAGTCAAAGGCTCTATGAGGAAGAAGAGAAGAAGAGGAAAGTTTGTACGTGGTAGAGGTATTCCCGTTACTACTACTAAAAGGTGGAAACAGAAGATTACTAAGATTAGAGAAATAACCACTGTTAAAACTGGAACCAAATCTAGATCTGGTATACAATATAAAGTTGAAGAGTCATTTGACTCGAAGAGTTTAGGAAGTAGGGTCGTTTCCAGCGATGTTGCTGCTGTAATGAGATCTAGAAACATTGAATTTGTTTGTAAGAGACTCAAGCCCAATACAAGACTCTATGCATTCTTCGATAATATCGATATGAATGCCTTCATTGTTCCGAAACTTATTGAAATTGAAATGGTAAGTGGAACCTTCGGTGTTGGTGAAACTGTTGTTGGAAATGGAACTAACTCTACAAACAAGAGTATTAGGTTTAGATTGGCTCAACAAAATCATAAGTATGGTCCGTATAATTCTCCTACTCAGACGTATGCCAGCAATCCATATAATGTTGCGAATAGTATCTCTGGATCATATTCCTCAACTACAGGGTTACTTAATGTAGACACTGCGTCTCTTGAACTTCAATCTGCATCTGGATTCTTTGGATGTCTCGATAAGAATATGACCTTGGTTGGTCAGTCTAGTGGAGCTATTGCAAAAGTTAAAGATATTAGAATTGTTACTGATAGAGCTGGTGTTGTAATCGGATCTTTGTTTATCCCTGATCCAACTGTAGCATCTTCACAAGTATTCAATACTGGTAGTAAGACTTTTACACTGACTTCTAGTTCGAGTAACCAGACTATTTCTGGATTTACTGATAGTTCTGCTGAAACGACATTTATGTCTACAGGAACAATCAATAACACTCAAGAAACAACTCTACGAATTCGTAATGCTAATGTTGAAAGAGTTCCCTCAACACAATCTAAAAACATAACCAGAAGTAGAACTAGATTAAAAGCAACAGTTAAATTTAAAAATAGAAAGAAAAAACAAACAAGATGGGTTGATCCACTTGCACAGTCATTTGAAGTTCCAGATGAGAACGGAGTTTTCCTCACTAGTTGTGAAATTTACTTCAGAACAAAGGATGCTTCTGAATTGCCCGTAACATTGCAAGTCAGAGATCTGGAACTAGGTTTACCTACGCAATCAATTTTGCCTTTTGGTGAGGTTGTTCTTGATCCATCTGAAGTTGTTACTTCAAACGATGGCAGTAAAGCAACAACATTTACCTTCGATTCTCCTGTATATTGCCAAGGAGGAAATGCATATGCTTTGGTTCTTCTTTCTGCTTCCAATGAATACACAGTATTCATCTCTAGAATGGGTGAAGAGGATATTTCTACTATAAACAGCGCGGACTCTGAGAAGATTATTGTTTCCCAACAACCACTTCTTGGTTCACTATTTAAATCCCAGAATGGTGCTACATGGGATCCAAGTCAGTTTGAGGATCTGAAGTTCAATCTTTATCAGGCTCAATTTAGTTCCACAAGTGGAACTGTTAAATTCTATAATCCTGATCTAGACATTGGCAACAAACAAATTGTTACACTGAGTAATAATCCTCTTAATATGTTATCCAATAATACCGTTATTGGTCTTGGTAAGAGTTTGACTTCTAATGAAGTTGCTGGTCTTGTTGCGGGTACAACCATTGGACAAGAAAATAATGCAAACTTCTCTGCAAAACTTATCAAGGTTCTTGGTGCTGTTGGTATTGGAAGTGTTCTCGATCTAACGAGTGCAGGAAGTGGATTTGCAAATGGAACTCCAACGTATACTGATGTTCCTCTAGTTAGTTTGACTGGAAATGGATCTGGTGCAAAAGCAACAATTGTCGTTGGATCTAATATAGTAAGTTCTGCTACTGTTTCTGCTGGAGGCACTGGATATTCTATTGGTGATGTATTGACTGTAAATCCAACCAATACTGGTGGATTTGGTTCCAATTTACGACTCTCTATTAAAAATGAAGTGGGTATTATTAGTGCCTTCAATACACTAGTTGTTGATAGAGTTCAAGGCGTTCCAAATGTAGATGCGTCCTCTGCGGTTGTTTTTACAACAGGTGCTGGATCGACATCAATTATTTCCGCAACTTCTATTCAATATGTTGATAGTATCAGTGATGGACTGACATTTATGGTCAAACATAGTAACCATGGAATGTATAGTCCATTGGATATGGTTGTACTTTCAAATATTGAAACTGATGTAAAACCAGAGAAACTCACTGCCAAATATAATTCTTCTTCGACTGATAATCTTTCAGTAACCAATGTTGGAGTTTATACTAGTTTTGAGAATGTTCCTGTCGATTCAAATAATCCTGGATATTTGAAATTGGGTGATGAAATTATCAAGTATACTGGGGTCACCACAACCTCCAGTGCAATTACTGGTATCACTAGAGCTGTTGATGATACTACTTCTGGAAATTATTCTGTAGATGATCTACTTTTCAAGTATGAACTTAATGGTATTTCATTGAGAAGAATCAATACTTCGCATAATCTTGGTGAAGTAAACATCACTAAGTATCCAATTGACGTTGATTCTTATTGGTTGAAGGTTGGTATTTCCAGTAGAGGTGTTGATAGAAGTCCTGGAAATGCTACTGGATTACCAGAATTATATTGGAATGAAACCAAGTCTGCTGGATCTTATATTGCGGAAGGCACTAATACTGGTTCAGGTAATGTTCCAAGAGCTACCCAAAATATTCCTTTCAATATAGTGAGACCAAACTTCACTATCTTACAACCAGATGGAACCACTGTTTCCGCATCCTGTAGGACATTTAGTGGAGATAGTCCAGATGGAAACATGGGGGCATTCATTGATCAGGGATTTGAACCCATCTCCTTGGAAGGCGATAACGAATTTACTTCACCAAGAATTGTTGCATCTAAAGTAAATGAATTGACTAGATTGGAGAATTTCCCTGGAAGAAAATCATTTGCAATAGAAGTTACTCTTAACACTGAAGATGAATTTGTTTCTCCGCAAATTGATTTGGACCGAGTAGGTGCTGTCTTCATTATGAATAGACTCAACAATAAAGTTGATGACTATGCAACTGATAAACGAGTGAATTCTCTTGATAATGATCCAAATGCTGCCATTTACTTAACTCAGGTTATTAATCTTGATAAGGCTGCAGATGGATTGAAAGTTATGTTTGATGCATATAGACATCATACAAATGACATTAGAGTTCTTTACAGGGCATTCCGTGTTGATGCACCTTCGGGAGATCAACTATTCCAGTTGTTCCCTGGATATAAAAATCTAGATCTTGCTGGTGGAATTATCGATCCTACCAAAAATGATGGGTTACCCGACAAGTTCGTTCCCCCATCTGATGGATATGATGATATTAATCCATATGAATTCAATGTCTCAAACATTCCACAGTTCAATGCATTCCAAATTAAAGTTTGTATGTCTGGAAGTAACTATGCTTACGTTCCAAGATTGAGAGACTTCAGAGTTATTGCTACAATTTAATGGATAAAATAAAAGTTGAAAATAGTCACTCTCTATATCGAGACAACGAGACTGGAGCAGTGGTAAATTGCAATGATGGTGCATATGAGTCGTATATCAAACAAAAAAGAATTGCGGCTCAAAAATCATTAGAAATAGATGAATTAAAAAATGATGTCAGTGAACTTAAGGTCATGATGAAACTTCTTCTGGAAAAATTGGATAAATAACTAAAATCTTCCTTTTTGTGTAATGGCAGCTAGAAATGTCAATTTAGTCATTGAACAAAACGTTGATTTTGAAGCAACCTTTACTATTAAGAATGCGAATAATTCGCCATTAAATTTGACTGGGTACTCTGCTCTAGCGAAGATTAGAAAACACCCAGATGCGACAAAATACACGAATTTTGTTATCTCTTTCCCAAATAGAATCAATGGTGTCGTAAAAGTAGCCCTTGCGGTAACTTCTACTGGAACTTTGGAGGGAGGAAGATATGTATATGATCTGGTACTTGTTTCTCCAAACAATTATAAGACTCGACCTATAGCAGGAAATGTTTTAGTGTTACCTGGAGTATCATGACTGATTACTTAGTAAATTTAAATAGTCCTGGATCATATTCAGTTGGAGTTGACTACGAAATTCCATCGAAGTCAACCCAGAACACCAACCTCATCATTGATGACATTAATGGTCAATTTAATGGTATTGGTGTTACTTTTTCATTAAATAGTGGTGGCGATACATATAGTCCATTAAATGACCAACAACTGATTGTTTGTAAAAATAATCTGGTCATGGAACCAGGAGAAGATTTCACCATTGCTGGTGATCAACTTATTTTCTCAGTTGCACCAGTTGTTGGTGATGACGTATTCATCATTGCTCTTGCAACTACTGCGGATCTGACAAGATCAGTTAATTTTGTTATTGATAGTGGATCTCAGGATATCTCCCCAGGAAGTAAAGGCAAAGTTACTGTCGATGTTTCTGGAACAATAGAATCGATCAAAGTGTTGAGTGATCAAACAGGAGATATTGTTTTAGAGGTATCAAAATCTAACTTCCAAGATTTTCCTACATTTACAACAATTACTGATAATCAACGAGTTCAACTACAAACCCAAAATAAGTATGTTGATGATGTACTAAATAACTGGGATAAGGCGATCGTTGCTGGCGATATACTAGATTTTTCAGTAGTCAGCTCAACAAACATGCGAAGGTTGTTGATCTCTTTAAAATTAAAATTATAAATAAGTATAGTTCTTAAAGTCTAACCCTTACGAGGAGTTGTTTTCGATGGCATTACTAGTCCCCAATATTGGTGAAATTGAGTCTCTCCGTTATCTGATTGCTCAGAATAACTTTGTTGCAGACTTGGAGGATACCTCACCAAGAAATCTCGTTCTTAAACTATTTACGAGTAACACCACCCCTGCTGAGGGTGATGTACCTTCCCAGACTGCATATTTTGAACCATATATTGATGGAAACGTCAATGGTTACGGAACTACTGCAAATACTGGTTACCCCCTTTGCGTCGATAATAGAATCGACCAAGACTACACCGCACAGTACGGTGTTCTTCTAAACGGATCTCGCTGGGTTATTAAGAACGTTGGTAGTGGTACAACCGCAACCTATCCCGAACAGACTTTCACCTTTACTGGACCTGCTGGTAATATCTACGGTTATTACGTAACTAGAGCAAACAACATGCCTGTATCCGTACAGGGTGTTAACCATGCAGCTAGTGTGGGTATCGGAACAACCGTCACCAAGGGTAACAACACTGATCCATGTATTGGAGTTGTTGGTAATAGATTCTTCACTGTTGACCCACAGGTCTCTATCAACGATCTAACTCTTGGACAGTATGTCGCTGGTAACGCGGGTGTTCAGACTGGAACGCGAATTATTGGTCTCGATCGAGCCTTGCAAGTTGTCTATCTAGACAAACCACTGATTGATAACATTCAGGTTGCAACTGACCCATCGGTTACCTTTAGTTTCGGTAAGATTGCTATTGTCAACCACGGTCTTCAAAGAGGAGATATCCTTTACGTTGCTGCTGGTGCAGGTAATACAACTCTTGAATCTAATGTTTATACCGTCTTTGACGTACAAAACGCTGACGAGTTTGTAACCACACCGTCCCTAACCGCAACATCCAACGGTGTTCTTGGACTGAATACTGCGACCCTGTACTCCAGCATCATGTACGCTGAGAGATTCACGAATGGTCCATACAACATTCAGAACAACGGTGACCAAATTAAAATCACCCTGAACGTCGCACTTGACTGATTCATATATAAAATAGAATATTTGTCATGGTGGGGATTGCTTTATTATCAAGGCAATCCCCTTTTTCATCAAATGATAAGAATTAAACTATGGCCGTTTATGTCTACGATACCAATAAGGTAGATATATTCGTTTCGGAAGATAAGGGTTCGGTAACCACTTCTGCAACGAGTACGGCTGACTATGGAAACATTTCAGACACTGCTGACGATGATCGCGGTGCAGATAATTTCAATCCTTGGTATTTCGGATTAATTACAGACCTAGCGGATGTCTTGCCATTTGGTAAGTTTGATGTTGGTGGAAACGCATTACCACTAATTTCTCCAGCTATTCCTGGTTCTGGACTATTCCGCATAGAAGATATTGCAGAAGTATCGTATGTAACCCCCTGGAGAGGGTCTGGGACCCTCTTCGAGATCGGTGGAGGTCTGGAAAGACTTGTCATCCCAGACTTGGGTGCCGCAGGACCATCTCCGTCCATATATGGACAAGCAAAAGAATCGAATACATTTGTTGCAGTCGGATCTGGTATACTCGCTCAACTTTCTGATAAAGGAGAGACAGCCAAATTTAACCGATATCCTTGGGACGCTACAGGTACTCTTACCCTCAGTGGATATAACGGTACATTATTTCCAGACGACTTTATCGCTGTCATTAAAAATGTCGCGAAAGTCAAAGGCGTTGCGCCGACTCGTGTCATTTATGACTATAGTCTGGATCCAGACACCAAATTTGATGCCGAAAACTACGGATTCGTATTCAATACATCAGGTGGTAAGTTCTCCGATGCGGAAGATCTAACCTTCGATAGAATCATCACTAAGAACAAGGATAGATCCTTTAGTGATGATGATCAACTTGAATATGAGAATTTAGGTGATATTACTGTTACTACTCAACAGAAAGATCTTCCTGTTGACATTCTGCCAGATGATTTGGTTGATTATCAAGTCAACTATCAGAGAACACAGATCCAAGGTAGTGGTAGTGGTATTGGTCCTACTGGTGGATTTGACATCGGTAGACATGTTAAATTTGGCACTGGTAGTGGATCAAGAGAATTCTATTGGAGATTTGACACTACAAACTCCGATTATATTAAATTATCTGTCATTAGAGGCAGTGATACGAATGGTGGTGAAGATCCAGACACTACTCAAGAAAGTCTATATCTCGATAGATGGACTGGAAGTAGTTGGATAAGAATTACTACTGTTTGTGCATATAACGATACTACGTTCAATTCCTTAAAAGAAGTATCAATTGCTCTCACTGCACAAAACAGAGGTGATTACTTCTATAGACTCAGACAAGATAATTCAAGTAATAATGCCAACTGGGATCATTATGGTGTTACTAGCATCACATATGATCTTCGTCAAACATTCCCAATTGATGTTGAAAATAACGGAGTCATTGAGAGAAAACTCGGTGGCGGATTGTTCATGCACGATTACCAGGCAACTGGTATCAGTGCATCAGAAGCCATTCCATTCGCATATCTTGGTACTGGATCTCTATTTGCACTTGGAGAACTCGATCCAGAAAAAGATGTCGATCAGGTATTTGGATATGCAGGTTCTGGTGGATTCAATGTTACTGGAGAGAACTTCTTCAGTCAGGCTCCACAAAGTACAATATTCGGTCTCGAAGGAGAAATTTCTTTCAGTGGATCTTGTGTCGAAAGATTTGTTCCTGCAACTGTCGATAATACAGTACTCTTCAATCACGTTGGTTCTGCTAACGATAAGATTATTTGGCAGGCTGGGGAACGTAAGATCACGATCAGACCAATTGGATTTGGATCTGTACTTCTTTCTGATACTCCACCTACATCTACGGCAACTCTGTTTGTATCTGGTGCAGCATCGAATCTCGAAAGAACATTTGCAGATGGCAATGTAAGTCTATTCGATATCAGTGGAGATGCTGGCAATCCACTGAGTGCAAGATTCACCCCACACTTTAGATCTGCAAGAGGGGATATTATTCTCCCAGATGAGGATTGGGGTCTTATTGTTAACTCGGCTACCGAGTTTGAAGATTGGGGTTATATCCGAGAAGTTGCAACTACTTCTCTCGTATTTGGAGATATTCTTTCTCCATTCAATTACGTTCAGGTTGGCGGTCAACATTATCCAAGTACAGATACATTCTCTGTTGGAGAGTCTTCGCTCACCAAACAGACACTTGGATTTACTGGAATTGCAACCTTCAGAATTTCCGAAGATTCCAGTCTGGAAAGAACGTTCGATTACGAATCTTCTGGTATTACTGGTATTGCCACCTACAAGGCTGGTATCAATATCTTTGGTTACAACTGGTTCAGTCAGGCTCCACAGAGTACAGTATTCGGTCTCGAAGGAGAATTCACTCTTAGTGGTTCTGCTAACGAGTCCATCACTCCATTCATTGAACCTCAAGGAACTGACGGCAACTTCACTTTCCTATCTGGTTCTGCAGAAACAAGATCACTTGCACCCGATACAACAGGTGATGCATATATTGGCGGAACTGCTGATATTAGATTCAGTCCTGCTGTTATTGGTGTTGGTATTGCTACCCTCCGTACAGGTAGAGAAGAGTTCCAGACATACCTCAGGATCATTGATCCTGACATGGATCTTGTCCTCACCACAATTGGTGGTGGACTTATCAATGAAGACTTTGTTAAGAGTTACAATGAATCTTCGATCTACTATGGTCCTCAAGATGAAGATCGTGGACATATCCTCGATGCAGCTGCATATGGGATGGGTCTCAACTTCTCTGGTGCTGCATCTGATGTTGAAACCTATGATGATGAGACGAACACTTATGACCAAGATGTACTGTTCAGTAGCAACGGTCTAACTTACGACCAGAGCACTGGTGGAACAAGTATTCTTCCAAGTTTCGACAAAACAGAATCGTTCCCTGTCAACTTTGGAACTACTGTCGTATCTGAAGATCTTGGTACTCTCACCGAAGGAAATCCAATTCCAGGTGGTCCAGCATATGATCAATACCTATATCCAAATTACACTGGATTCATTGATCAGGATATCAACCAAGGTTATGATGACTTTGGATTCATCAATGCTACTACCGATTCTCAAACAAGAGTACCGTTTGGTCAGGTTGATATTGAGCAACCTCCAATTCTTACGATCACCAGATTTATTCCTCAATGGAATGGTTCTGGTACTATTACTCCTTCGGGTACTGCGGAAGAGAGATTTATCACCTCGGATGGCAATACCGTCCTATTCGACTTTATTGGTACTACTTCCCCAGAGAAGTTTATTGCTCAGACTCCAGAAGATACAATTCTCTTCACAATCTCTGGTGCAGCCGAAGACGAATCGGTCACCTTTGCCGAAGTTGGAATTGGAACTGTTTATCTCTCTGGTGCTGGAGTCGAGAGTGTCAGGTTTGTCGAGATTGGAACTGGCATTCTTTCCTTCTCTGGTTCTGCATTGGAAAGATCCTCCATGGATCCTCCAGAAGGAACTTATCTACATGTATTCAGTGGAGCAGATGTTCGACCTGGACTTTCCTTTGCTTGTCAAACAACAAAGGCAACTCAACGTCTGTTTGGAGAACTATATCATCCAGATATCGACTTCACTCCACATTATGGTATTGAGAGAAATATTGGTATTGAGACCGCATTTACACTTGCGAGTGGTGGTGGTCTCAATGAAGATGGTACTGGTCCTGGTATTGTCACTACCAGATATCTTCCCGATTACAAAGGACAAGGTATTCTTACTCTTAGTGGTAAGGCTATTGGTCGTACCAATGCACCAATCTTTACCGATGGTACTATCTATATCCTCGGTATTCATACCGCGGCTCAGGGAATCAGTTCTGGAAGAGAGACTGGTCTTTCCGAAAGTTATTCTCCTGGAACAATCTTTGGTGGTCCTGGTCAAGTCACCTTCAAGGGTGTCTCCCCGACTCGTCCAATTCAGGTATTTGGATATTATGGGGACGACAGAGATCCTGGAGCTGGAACGACTGGAGTTATTTCGATTATTCCTTCTCAACAAGGACTCGAAATCAGATCCCTCAAAGATTATGTTGGTGTTGGAACTGGATACTTCTCTGCAGGATATTCCGATCTCGCTGCAACATTCAGAGAAATTGGAACGGGAGAACTCTTCAAGTTCTCTGCTCTATACGAAAGAAGAACCTTCGATTATATTGGATCTGGATTACTTACTGCATCTGGAACAACAGATGCTCCAAGTTCTTTCCAGACTCCAGAAAATACAGTCCTCTTTACAGTTTCTGGAGATATACGAGAAAGAGTCTCCCTGGACAACGAGACTGGTGGAACGATTTCCATCTACAACACAGAAAGAGTTATTACTGGAATTACTCTTTCTATCGCAACTGGAGGCACGTTCAGTTTCTTCTCCAGTGGTGCAGAATCGATTGTTATTCCTTCGGAGACTACTACGGCTCTCTTCGATATCGAAGGAATTGCCGAAACGGCACTCAATCAAGTTTATGGATACTACGGAGATGATAGAGATCCAGGCACATCTGGAACTATCACAATTGTCGGTGAACTCACTCACCCACAGATTGACTATACTCCCGCAGAGTTTGGATTTGGAGATCTCACTTTCGTTGGCGAATCTCTCGTCAAGGTCGATCTCAAGATCGTCGGAAAGGGAACTCTTTCAATATCTGGTTCTTCAACAGAGAAATTCGTCAGTGGCGCGGGCGAAGATACGATTCTCTTCTCTATCGATGGAGACGGAGAAACTGCTCTCAATTCTGTATATGGT
>CESM01059832.1_pt1 | contig 45333 bp, 39 predicted proteins | sample 361421 | NCBI WGS metagenome assembly CESM01 (sample SAMEA2622219, study PRJEB7988) | marine metagenome | isolation source: saline water (ENVO:00002010), including | reverse complement strand
TAATATATGGTCTAATTATATTCAACTTGTATTGAATGCTCCATATATAGGCCATCTTTCTTTTATTATTAATGATAGTATTACAGGAAATAATAATGGTAAATTAGATATAGGTGAAACTGCTGAAATTATTATTAGAACTGTAAATTCCGGTAATTCTGATGTTTCTAATTTAATAGCAAGCTTATCTTGCTTAAGTAATTATGTTAGTATTAGTTCTTCAACTTATAATATTAATAGTCTCAGTATGAATCAATCTAAGGATGCTTTCTTTACTATTAGTATTGATCCACAGACACCTCTAGCTACAATAGCAGATTTCCCATTTAATATTACTAATGGGATCTATACATATAATTATACTTTTTCAGATATGATTGGAGTCGTTGATGATGACTTCGAAATAGGTAATTTTACAAGTTTTCCATGGTCAAATGGTAATTATCCATGGATTATTGATAGTTTATTACCATATGAAGGAATTTATTGTAGTAAGTCAAATGAATCATTACCTGATAATGCTAAATCAGAGTTATCTGTAACATTTGATGTACTTGTTCCTGGAAATATTTCCTTCTACTTTTCTGTATCTTCTGAGAAGGATTTTGATTTTTTAAGGTTTAGTATTAATGGTGCAAGAATGTCAGAATGGTCAGGCAATGAGCCTTGGACATTAGCTACTTATCCAGTAGGGATTGGTATAAACACATTTAAGTGGGAATACGAAAAAGATGGTAATTGGTCAAGTGGTCAAGATTGCTCATGGATAGATTACATAGTTTTTCCACCAATCAATATAAACCCTTCTTTAATTACTGAAGTATATGATAGCATTAAGCTTTACCCTAATCCTACAATGGGCATGTTTTCTATCAATTTCAGTAATAATACCTTCCATAGTGTAGTTATCTTCAATATGGATGGAAAGATTATTAATTCTTTTAATAATATTAGAGAGAATACTTGGGATTTTAGTTTAGATGGGTTTAGAACTGGCACTTACATAATTAAGATTTTACCAGAAAATGTTACTTATCAAATAGTTAAACAATAATGGGGAAGGCTATTGGTATAGATTATGGCACAAAAAGAACCGGTATTGCAATATCTGACTCTTTACAAATTATTGCATCTGCATTAATCACTGTTAACACTTCTGAAATTTTTACTTTCTTGAAGAATTTAGTTAGAGAGGAAGATATAGAGATTTTTATTATAGGAAGTCCATTAGGACTTGATGGTGGGCCTACGGATAGCACTGAATTAACCGATCTTTTTGTGAAAAAATTAAGTAAGATGTTTATTAAGATTAGTGTTAAAAGAATGGATGAAAGATTTACATCTAAAATAGCAAAACAGACTATATTAACTTCAGGAATTAGGAAGAGAAAAAGAAGAAATAAAGAGCTTGTAGATAAGATTAGTGCAGCTATTATATTGCAGGATTATCTTGATTATAATTAGTAAATTTCTTTTTTAAGAATTTTCCCGTTAATGACTTTTTATTTTTAATTAAATTTTCTGGGGTTCCAGAAAAAATTATTTCTCCACCTTTATCACCTCCTTCTGGACCTAAATCTATAATCCAATCTGCACATTTTATAACTTCAGTATTGTGTTCAATACATATGATAGAGTGCCCCTTATCAATTAGCGCATAAAAAGATTCAAGTAATTTATTTATATCATTGAAATGCAGGCCAGTAGTTGGTTCATCAAATATAAATAATATTTTCTCGTTTGTAACCCCTTTACCTAGGAAAGAAGCTAGTTTTATTCTTTGAGCTTCTCCGCCACTAAGTGTATTTGAAGATTGGCCTAATGTTACATAACCAAGCCCAACTTGTTTTAATGGATTTAATTTTGATGCAATTCTATCTTCTCCATGTTGTTTGAAGAAAATAATAGCTTCATCTATAGTAAGATTTAATATATCAGAAATATTTTTATTTTGAAATTCAATTTCTAGAATTTCATCTTTATATCTATTTCCTTTACAATTATCACATAATAGATGAACATCAGCCATAAATTGCATTTCTACAGTTATTTCACCTTCTCCACTGCATTGCTCACATCTACCACCATCAACATTAAATGAGAAATACCCACTTTTATAATTTCTATTTTTTGCTAATGATAAATTAGAAAATAAGTTTCGTATATCGTCAAAGGCTTTTATATATGTAACTGGATTAGAACGAGAAGATTTTCCAATTGGATTTTGATCTATAAGTTCTACTTTTTTTAAACTTTCATCATCTATTGCTATTTCATCATAAACTCCCTGCTTGTAGCCATATATGCCTAAATGATTTGTGATTGCTGGAAATAAAACCTGTTTTACTAGTGAAGTTTTTCCAGAGCCACTTACTCCAGTTATTAATATTAACCCATTAAGTGGAAAGTCAATATTTAAATTTTTCAGATTATTTTCTCTTGCCCCTTTGATTCTGATCATACTGTTTAATACTCTTCTTTTTGGTATCTCTATTTTAAGAGTTTCAGATAAATATTTTGCAGTAAGACTATTTTTACATTTACCGATATCACTGATTTTTCCTTGATATATCAGTTCACCTCCATTTCTTCCAGCTTCTGGGCCAAGATCAATAATTTGGTCTGAACTTTCCATTATTTCTTCATCATGTTCAACTACAATAACAGTATTATTTATATCTCTTAATCTATGTAGGACTTTAATTAATCTTTGAGTATCATTAGGATGTAATCCTATACTAGGCTCATCTAGAATATACATTGAACCTACAAGACTACTCCCTAATGATGTAGCTAGATTTATTCTCTGTGACTCACCACCTGAAAGAGTGTTGGCTAGCCTTGATAAACGTAGGTATGATAACCCAACATTATAAAGGTAGGATAAGCGATTCTTTATCTCGGACACTAATCTTTCTGCAATTGCTTTTTCATTATTATCTAATTTTATATTATTAAAGAAGCATATAGCTTCTTCAATATTCATATTGATAATATCTTTAAAGGATTGATTACATACTTTTACATAGTCAGCTTCAACTCTAAGCCTTGACCCATGGCATAAAGTGCATTTTCTTTTACCACGATATCTTGCAATAATAACTCTGTTTTGTATTTTGTATTTATCTGACTCTAGTCTATTAAAAAAATTTGTTATTCCTTTACATTTCCCCCTTCCATTCCATAAAAGATCTAGATTGTCATCATTTAATTCATTGTAAGGCTTATGAATAGGAAAATCAAATTTATTTGAATTAATTACAAATCTATCTTTCCATTTTCCTAATTTTTCTCCTTTCCAACATGCTATAGCGCCATCAAATATTGAAAGGCTTTTATTCGGGATTATCTTATCTTCATCAAGACCAAGGATACTTCCAAACCCTTCACACTTTTTACATGCCCCATATGGATTATTAAATGAAAATAGATGCGTTGTTGGTCTCTCAAATTCAATTCCATCCATTTCAAATTTATTACTAAATAGATAATCTTTTTTATCAATTTCAATTAGACACTCACCTTTACCCTCAAAGAATGCTGTTTGAATCGAATCAGATAGTATATTTCTATTAACATTTATTTTATCAATTATAAATCTGTCAATTACTAAAAAAATATTCTGATTTGTAACTCTTTCATCTTTTTCTATTAGATCTTTTATTTTTTTAATTTCCCCCTTAATTCTAACTCTAGAATATCCTTTACTTTGTAAATTTTGAAAACATGACATGTTATCTTGTTTTATATATCTTGTTAGTAATATACATTTAGTATTTTTAGGGAATTTTAGTATAAAATCACAAATGTCAGTTATATTATCAATTTTAATTTCTCTACCTGATATAGGAGAGAAGGTTCTTCCGATTCTAGCAAATAATAATCTTATATAATCATTTAATTCAGTTGTAGTTCCAACTGTTGATCTTGGGTTCTTGGAAATTGATTTTTGCTCTATAGCAATTGCAGGACAGATACCTCTTATTTCATCTACATCAGGTTTTTGGAGTTTACCAAGAAATTGTCTTGCGTATGAAGATAAGCTCTCTATATATCTTCTTTGACCTTCAGCAAATAAAGTGTTAAATGCCAGTGTTGATTTTCCGCTTCCAGATACTCCAGATATAACTATTAACTTATTTTTTGGGATTGAAATAGAGATATTCTTTAAATTATGCTGTTTTGCACCCTTAACAATTATATATTCTTGTTTTTCTACTACTTTTTTTTTCATTTCATCATTGCGGAATTTGCAAATTTATAGATTTAGATTTGTATATCTCATAAACTTGTACTATTTTTGCTTTATATTCAAGCATATTTACTAACTAAAAAGATAAGAAATATAGAAACATAACTACTTTATAAAATTTATTAACCAAAATAAAGTAATTATGATATTAAGTAATTTATCTGACAAAGAGTTAGTTTCACATTATGTAGATGGAGATTCCCAAAGTTTTGAAGTTTTAATTAAACGCCATAAAGTTAAAATATATGGTTTTATTATTTCTAAAATTAGAGATAGAGATCTAGCAGAAGATATTTTCCAAGAGACATTTATTAAAGTTATCAATTCATTGAAGAAAGGTATGTATAATGAAGAAGGTAAATTTCTTCCTTGGGTAATGCGAATCGCAAATAATCTAGTTATAGATCATTTTAGAAGATCACAAAAAATGCGTACAATCTCTCAAACAAATGATTTTGATATTTTTGATATAATACAGGATACTGAAAAAAATATTGAAGATAATTTAGTTAATCATCAGATTAATAAAGATTTAAAGAAGATAATTGAATATTTGCCTGAAGATCAAAAAGAAGTCTTAAAATTACGTTATTATTCAGGTTTAAGTTTTAAAGAGATATCAGATAATACAGGTGTTAGTATTAACACTTCTCTTGGTAGAATGCGTTATGCACTTATTAACTTAAGAAAGATAATTGATTCTAATCAAGTAGATTTGCAGCTACAGTAAAAAATAGTCTTCAATATAAAATAAATATTTTCATTTTTCGTTATGTGATATATGAATCCAAAATATCACATATATGAAGAGAAAATCTACAATTTTAAATGCTTTAGAAAATTTAAATACTAATAAAAATAATCATATTATTTCTCAATCTAGAGAATCTTATGTTAATGGACCAAAAAAAGAAACAATTTCTAATATCATTAGTTATGCAAAATCTGTTAGTTGTTATAAAACAAGATCAGTTGATAGAATCTTATTGATTCTTAACTAGTATTATTTGGATTATCTTATTAACTAATTTGTATTGATCTTTTTATTTAGTAAATTTGATATATGAACAAAAGAGATAAGATCCTATTTATAATTAACACTCTTGAATCTATATATCCAAAACCAGAAATACCTTTATATCATAAAGATCCATATACTTTACTAATAGCTGTCTTGTTATCTGCACAATGTACTGATAAGAGAGTTAACCAAATTACACCAATCTTATTTAGTTTTGCAGACAATCCATATGATATGGTGAATCTGTCAGTTAATAAGATTAAAGATATTATTAGGCCTTGTGGCTTGTCGCCAATGAAAAGTAATGGTATCTATAAACTATCCAAATTAATAATTGATAAACATAACGGTATTGTACCAGATAACTTTCAAGATTTAGAGTCTTTTCCTGCAGTAGGGCATAAGACAGCTAGTGTTGTAATGTCTCAGGCTTTTGGATTTCCTGCTTTCCCAGTAGATACTCATATACATAGATTACTATATAGATGGGGGCTTACGAATGGTAAAAATGTAAAAACAACTGAAAAGGATGCCAAAAGATTATTTCCTATAGAATTTTGGAATAAGTTGCATTTACAGATAATATATTATGGAAGAGAATATTCTCCAGCTAGAGGTTGGGATATAAATAAGGATATTATTACAAAAAAGATTGGTAGAAAATCTATATTGAAAAGTATATGATTATAAAGATAAATAATAATAATACATTTTGTTAATAAAACTTACTTATTTTCTTTGATGTTTAGCATATATTTCCTCTTTTTTGTATAAAATCAAATTATTATGGCAAACAAAGAAAAAGATGCGAAATTAAAGGCCCTTGAGATTACTTTAGGGAAATTAGAAAAATCCTATGGAAAGGGTGTTGTAATGAAACTTGGTGAGAAAGTTGTTGAAAAGGTTGATGCTATTCCATCTGGATCTATGGGAATTGATTTAGCATTAGGAGTTGGAGGTTTTCCAAGAGGAAGAGTTATAGAGATTTATGGGCCTGAATCATCAGGTAAGACGACACTTACTATACATGCAATTGCTGAGGTGCAAAAACAGGGTGGAATTGCTGCATTCATTGATGCAGAACATGCTTTTGATTCGGACTATGCTACAACATTAGGAGTTGATATTGATAATCTTCTAATTTCCCAACCAGATAATGGGGAGCAAGCTTTAGAAATAGCAGATCATTTAATTAGTTCTGGAGCTGTTGATCTAGTTATAATTGATTCAGTAGCTGCATTGACGCCAAAATCAGAAATAGAAGGTGAAATGGGTGATTCCAAGATGGGATTACATGCAAGATTGATGTCACAGGCATTAAGGAAACTAACTGCAACAATTAGTAAGACTGGATGTACCTGTATGTTTATAAATCAACTTAGAATGAAGATTGGTGTTATGTTTGGTAATCCTGAGACTACAACTGGAGGGAATGCCCTTAAATTTTATGCATCTGTTAGACTTGATATAAGAAGGATTGGTGCAATTAAGGATGCAGGTGGGGTTATTGGTAATAGAACTAGAGTTAAAATAGTAAAAAATAAAGTTGCCCCTCCTTTTCGTATGGCGGAATTTGATATAATGTTCGGAACTGGTATTTCTCGTTCTGGCGAGATTCTTGATCTAGCAGTTGATAATGAAGTTATTGATAAAAGTGGTTCGTGGTTCTCATATAACGATACTAAATTAGGTCAGGGTAGGGATGCAGTAAAACAAATGATAGATGACAATCCTGAACTTTCAGATGAGATTGAAACTAAAATTAGAGAGAAACTAATTTAAGACTCTTAATAAATTAATGAAATATATATATCTATTTTATTTTCTAATAATTTTTTCATGTACTAATCAAGAAAATAATATTGTAAAAGAGGAGTTACAATCTGAGTTAGTTATTTTATCTAAAGCTATCTCAGAAGCACCAAATATTTCTGAAAATTATTTAAATAGAGCTAAGTATTTTATAACAAAAGATAATTTGGAGTCAGCATTATTAGATTATAAAGAATGCGTAAGTTTATCTCCAGATAACCATAAATATCATTTTTATTTAGCAAATACCTATTTTGAGATTGCAAAATATGATATAACACAATATAATTATCCAAATAAAGCATTTATTCATGCTGAAAAATCATTAAATATTCAGCCAGATTATATACCTTCTTTGCTATTGAAGGGCGAGTTGCATTTATCGGCTATAAATCAGGAGAAAGAGGCATTTGAATGTCTTAATAGGATAATAAATATAGATTATAATATTCCTAAAGCGCATTTACTTAAAGGTTATGTTTATTTTAAATTAGGAGATAATCTTAAAGCAATGCAATTTTTTTATAACTCTATTGATATAGATCCAACAATGGAGGAAGCATATTTACAGTTAGGATTAATATTCCAACAGATGGATGATTCAACAGCGTTAATTCATTATAGAAATGTTTTAAAGATAAATCCAAAAAATAAGTTAGCATTATTTGGAATTGGTAGTTATTATCAGCAAAGTGAACAGTGGAATAAGTCAATTAATGCTTATATTGAGTTATTAGATTATTATCCAACATATGCTGATGCTTATTATAATATTGGATTCATACATATTAAGTTAGATCTCTACGATATAGCAGTAGATGATTTCTCACAAGCTATTTCATTTAATCCAGATTTTTTTGAAGCATATTTTTCAAGAGGACATTGCTTTGAGACATTAGGAAATGTTGCAAATGCAGAACTAGATTATAGAAAAGCGATTCTAATTAATAGTGAATATCAATATGCTAAAGATGCATTAACTGCACTTTTAAAGAATAATAAGAATATAAAATAGTTAGTTTATTATTTTATTTTCTCTATAATTGCTTTAAAAACTTGTGGATTATTCATAGCTAAATCTGCTAGAACTTTTCTATTTAGATCAATTTTATTATCATTAATCTTTCCCATGAATTTTGAATATGACATTCCATATTTTCTTGCTCCAGCATTTATTCTTTGAATCCAAAGAGAACGGAAAGTCCTCTTTTTATTCTTTCTATCTCTATATGCATATTGCATAGCTTTTTCAACTGCATTTTTTGCAACTGTATGGACGTTTTTTCTTCTACCAAAGTACCCTTTTGCAGATTTTAGGACTTTCTTTCTTCTAGCTTTTGCAGCTACTGAATTTACTGATCTTGGCATTATTTATTTATTTTTGGTATTAAGTGGCTAGCAATTTAACATTTAGCGCTTAAACTTACTAAATACCTGGTTAATAACCTATTGTATTCTAAATACAAAGTTGAAGTTTTACACTCTTCTCATCAGATTTGTGTACCACTCCAGATTTTGTAAGGTTTCTTTTTTGTTTAGTTTCTTTTTTAGTTAAAATATGCGATTTAAAAGCATGTTTTCTTTTTATTTTGCCTGAACCAGTTACTTTAAATCTTTTTTTGGCTCCAGCTTTTGTTTTCATTTTTGGCATAATTATTTCTTTTTTGGTGCTATTAACATTATCATCTTTTTACCTTCAAGCTTTGGCATATTCTCAACTACTCCATATTCTTCTAATGCCTGCGCTAATTTAAGTAATAATATTTCACCTTGTTCTTTAAATATTATTGTTCTTCCTCTAAAAAATACAAATGCTTTTACTTTTGCTCCATCTTGTAAAAACTTTTCAGCATGTTTTAACTTAAAATTAAAATCATGTTCACCTGTATTTGGTCCAAATCTTAACTCCTTTATAACTACTTTTACTGCTTTTGATTTTATTGCTTTCTGCTTTTTCTTCTGATCATAAATAAATTTTTTATAATCTATTACTTTACAAACTGGCGGTTCAGCATTTGGTGAAATCTCTACTAAATCTAGACCTAATTGACTTGCTTTTTTTAATGCATCTTCAAGTGGTACAATTTTAGCTTCTATACCATCACCAATCATTCTAACAAATGCGGCAGTTATTTCTCTACCAGTTTTATGTAATTTTCTTGAAGAATCTCTTCTAAATCTTCTTTTTGCGATTTCTTTTTTTTTTAGTTACTAAAAGTTATTAAGTTATCTATTTCTTTTTTAATTAATTCTTTAAACATATCGATTTGCATACTACCTAAATCCGTACCACCATGTTTCCTTACAGTTATTACTTCTTTCTTTATTTCTTCCTCACCAACAATAATTATATAAGGAACTTTTGAAACTTCAGCATCTCTTATTTTTCTTCCTGTAGTTTCAGCTCTCTTATCAATTGGGCCGCAAATATCGTAATTTTTTAATAATTTGGATACTTTTTCTGCATAATCGTGATACTTTTCGCTTATAGGAAGGATAATATACTGATCAGGAGATAACCATATAGGGAAATTACCTCCACAATGCTCTATAAGTACAGCAACAAATCTCTCCAATGATCCAAATGGTGCTCTATGTATCATAACAGGTCTATACTTCTGATTATCTTGACCTGTATATTCTAATTGGAATCTTTCAGGAAGATTATAGTCAACTTGTATTGTCCCAAGTTGCCATTCTCTTCCTAATGCATCTTTAACCATAAAATCAAGCTTTGGCCCATAAAAGGCAGCTTCTCCATACTCAATAACAGTATCTAATTTTTTTTCTTTAGCTGCATCAATGATAGCACTTTCCGCTTTATCCCAATTTTCTTTTGATCCAATATATTTTGATGTATCTTTATTATCTCTTAATGATATTTGTACTTTATAATCGTTAAATCCCAAAGCCTTAAATACATACAGTACTAAATCAATAACTGCAATAAATTCATCTTTTAACTGATCTGGTCTTACAAAAAGATGTGCGTCATCTTGAGTAAATCCTCTAACTCTAGTTAGTCCATGAAGCTCCCCAGATTGCTCATATCTATAAACTGTTCCAAATTCTGCAAACCTTACAGGTAGATCCTTATATGAGTATTGTTTAGTTTTGTAAATTTCACAATGATGAGGGCAATTCATTGGTTTTAGAAAAAACTCTTCACCTTCATTAGGTGTTTTAATTGGTTTAAATGAATCTTCCCCATATTTTTCATAATGACCAGAACATACATATAAATCTTTATTACCAATATGTGGACTAACTACAGGTTGATAACCTGCATTTTTTTGAGCCTTCTTTAGAAAATTTTCTAATTTCTCTCTTAATTGAGCTCCTTTTGGAAGCCAGAGAGGTAACCCTTGACCTACTTTCTGAGAGAAAGCGAAAAGTTCCATTTCTTTTCCTAATTTTCTATGATCACGTTTTTTTGCTTCTTCTAACATATCTAGATGAGCTTTGAGATCTTTTTGTTTTGGGAATGAAACTCCATAAATTCTTGTCATTTGTTTACGTTTCTCATCTCCACGCCAATATGCTCCAGCAACATTTAGTAATTTAATTGCTTTAATTTTAGATGATGATGGAATATGTGGACCTTTGCATAAATCAGTGAAATTACCTTGAGTATAGAATGTTATTTCACCATCTTTTAGATCTTCAATAAGTTCTAGTTTATATTCATCACCTTTTGCTTTAAAATATGCAATAGCATCTTTTTTTGAAATCTCTTTACGTTCAAATGATAATTTTGAATCTGCAATTTCTTTCATTTTTTCCTCTATTTTTGGAAAATCATCTGATGAGAGTATCCTTTCACCTAAATCAATATCATAATAAAACCCATTTTCAATGGCTGGTCCTATTCCTAATTTAACTCCTGGATAGATTGCTTCTAGCGCTTCGGCCATTATGTGCGCAGAAGAATGCCAGAAGCTCATTTTTCCTTCTTTATCATTCCAGGTATGTAGCTTTAGATTACAATCAGTTTTTAACTTACTATTTGCATCGCATACTTTACCATCTATACTTGCTGAAAGTACGTTTCTTGCAAGACCTTCAGAAATACTCATAGCAATATCCATTGGTGTCGTTTCATTTTGGACTTTTTTTATGCTTCCATCTGGAAGAGTAATATTGATCATTTAATTATTTTTTAGATATGCAAATATAAGAAGTACTTTTTAGTTAATAGTTGATCCCAGATAATTTTGGTAAATAGTTATATTTAATTTATAATGAATTACTTAAAATATCAACATTGAACAATACCAGGATTATATATATCATTTAATGGAGCATTATCTGCAGCTTCAATACCCATCGAAATTATTTTACGAGTATCTAGAGGATCAATGATTCCATCAGTCCACAATCTTGATGCAGCATAATATGGAGAAGTTTGTTTATTATATTTTTCCTTTATAGACTTTACTAGCTCATTTTCTCTTGTTTTGTCAATATTTTCTCCTTGTGCCTCAAGATTTGCTTTTTCGATCTGGAGTAATACTTTAGAGGCTTGATCACCACCCATAACAGCTAATTCAGCAGTAGGCCAAGCAAATATTAATCTTGGATCATATGCTTTTCCACACATTGCATAATTACCTGCACCATATGAGTTTCCAATAATAATTGTAAACTTTGGTACTATAGAATTTGCCATAATATTAACCATCTTTGCGCCATCCTTTATGATTCCGCCATGTTCTGATCTAGATCCAACCATAAATCCAGTAACATCTTGTAAAAAAACTAGTGGTATTTTTTTTTGATTACAATTAGCTATAAATCTAGCTGCTTTATTAGCAGAGTCTGAGTATATAACTCCACCAAATTGCAATTCACCTTTTTTAGTTTTAATCATTTTTCTTTGGTTAGCAACAATTCCAACTGCCCAACCATCAATTCTTGCATATCCACAGACTATTGATTTTCCATAACCTTTTTTATATTCATCAAAATTAGAATCATCTACTAGACGTTCAATGATATCATTAATGTTATATTGTGTTTCTCTATCTCTAGGTAATATACCATAGATTTCTTTTTCATTCTTTTTTGGATCTTCTGTTTTTATCCTGTTGAATCCTGCTTTTTTACTCTCCCCAATTTTTTCTATTATATTTTTAATCTTATCTAAAGCGTCTTTATCATCTTTAGCTTTATAATCTGTTACACCTGAAATTTCACAATGTGTTGTTGCTCCACCAAGAGTCTCATTATCTATATTCTCTCCAATAGCAGCTTTTACTAAGTAACTGCCAGCTAAAAATATGGATGCAGTTTTATCTACAATGATAGCTTCATCACTCATTATAGGAAGATAAGCGCCACCTGCAACACATGAGCCCATAATAGCAGCTATCTGTGTAATACCCATAGAACTCATTTTTGCATTATTTCTAAATATTCTTCCAAAGTGATCTTTATCTGCAAATATTCCTTCCTGCATTGGAAGAAAGATTCCTGCAGAATCTACAAGATATATAATTGGTAATCTATTAATCATAGAAATTTCTTGTAATCTCAGGTTCTTTTTTGCAGTAATTGGAAACCATGCTCCAGCTTTTACTGTTGCATCATTTGCAACTACTATACATTGCTTATTCATAATATAGGTAATGCCTGCAACTACACCACCAGATGGGCATCCACCATACTCTTTATACATATTGTGACCAGCAAAAGCTCCAATCTCAAGAAAATATGCATTATCGTCTTTTAGATAGTTGATTCGTTCACGAGCAGTTAACTTACCTTTATTTTTCTGTTTTTTTATCTTTTCTTTTCCTCCACCTAATGAGATTATTTCATATTTTCTTTTCATCTCTGAGATAAGTAATCTCATTTTATCATCATTCTTATTAAAATCTAGATTATTCATTATTAAAATTTTGCTAAAAATAGTATTATAGTTATTATCTTCTTGTTATTCCTATTAGTATTTATAAGTTTTGTACATTATTTAAATATTGATTGCTTTCAGGCCCTAAATTAAATAGTAGATCTAAAATTGATAGATTTGGTATAAACCCAAATTTATTTTCAAATACTTGTTTATAAGCTTTTTGATTTAATAAGTTAAAATTAAAATTTCTAAGATTCTCCTTATTAATATTATTGTCAAATTTAGTTGTTAAACTACTTTGATCTTTTGATTGTAGGCAATCAAATATTATTTTCTGTAATTTAGTATTTAAATCAAGTAGAAACTTCACTTTCTTTTCGTATAACGGGTAGAGAAGGTGTTCATAAAACTCAAAATAGGAAGAAGATTGGTATGCTGATGATATAGATTTCCAATGAATTTTTTGCCAATCTGTTTCGTAAGATATTCTTATATCTTTTATTAATGTCTTTGAGCTTCTATTTTTTTCTTTAGGAACAGTAAGTCTTAACTTTCCATTAGCACCATATATATTACATCTATTTCTAATACTTTGTTTAATAAAGTATTCAAACTGTTCTATTTCAGAATTTGGATATTTCATTAATATAGAATAATATCCAATTGGAGCTAAATAAGCAGTTGATAAAATTTTGTGCTTACTTGATTCCATTAAATAACCTATTCCATCTAACTTTATTAAGTCCATTAGCATTTTTGTCCCAGCTCATCCAGATAAACAATGCTTTTCCAACAATGTGATCTTCTGGAACAAACCCCCAAAAACGTGAGTCTGCAGAATTATGTCTATTATCTCCCATTAACCAATAATAGTTCATCTTAAATGTGTATGAGTTAGAAATTTTCTTATTAATAAATATATCATTACCGACAATTTCTAGTGTGTTTCCTTCATATCTTTCAATTATATCCTTATAAAGAGCGATTTTTTCAACTGTTAAATTAATAGTATTACCAGATTTAGGAATAATTATTGGTCCGTAATTGTCTTCATTCCATTGAAAATTTTTGTCTTGAGGAAAAATATAGTCTTCATAAACCTTACTCTTTTTGTACCTTTTCTCGATTGAAGTTACATTAGGAAAATTAGAGATTGCATCTTTACTTTTATTAGTAAGCGTTAACATATACTCATTTTTACTTTTTCCATAACCACCTTCTGTAATATCAAACTTTTCATATAATATTTTTGGATTAAGTCCGCTTCCTTTAGTTTTTACATTATAATGCCATTGCTTCTTCATACCTTCAATTTCTAATTGAGGCTTATTATTAATTAGAAGGCTACTATTTATTATTTCAATTTTGTCACCTGGAAGTCCAACGCATCTTTTTATATAATTTTCTTTCTTATCTATAGGTCTCCCTAATGTTTCTGCTGGCCAATTAAAAACAACACAATCATTTCTCTCTACACCGATAGCTGAAGATTGATTTGCATCGTTTAGACCTTTCATTCTATGATATGGTAGTTGTAGACTATGTGTATATGATTTTCCTCCAAAAACAGGCATTGTATGATGAACAAGTGGAAAAGCAATTGGGGTAATTGGTACCCTTGGTCCATAACTTACTTTACTAACAAAAAGAAAATCACCAATCAGTAATGATTTTTCCATTGATGATGTAGGTATCGTATAGGCCTCAATTAAGAAAGTACGTAAAATAGTAGCAGCTATAACTGCAAATAATATTGCGTCAAACCATGATCGAAGTTCACTTTTCTTTTTTTTGGTTTTTATAACTCTTTTTTTCCAGAATGTATAATTAAAAGTATGCCAGAATAAATGGTCTCCTAAAAATAGAGGTATAAAATATAACCATTCACCATCAATTAGATAAACAAATATACTCCATAAAATTGTAAAAAAAATAAAGAAAGTTACCTTATAAAGCTTACCAAGTCTATGTTTTATTTTTTGCATTATTATAGTTAATTAAATTTTCAAGTTATAATATCATTAATTGAGAATATACCCCTTTTTCCAATTAGCCATTTAGCAGCTAATAATGCGCCTATTGCAAATCCGTCACGATTTTTTGCTGTATGTTTTATCTCAATATTATCAACTTTTGATGAATATATTATTTGATGTATACCAGTTATATCATCAATTCTTTTACTTATTATATTTGGTTTTGAATTTAGAATATCTTTTATATCATCAGCTATCATTATTGCTGTTCCGCTTGGAGTGTCTTTTTTTTCTTTATGATGAACCTCATAAATATGGTTCTTATAATCATGATTCATCATTAGCTCTGCAAGTTTCTTATTAAGCTGATAAAAAATATTCATTCCTAAACTAAAATTAGAGGAGTATAGAAATGCTCCTTTTTTTTTAATACATAGTTCATTTATATCATCTATTCTATTCAACCATCCAGTAGTACCAGAAATAGTAGGTATTCCATTTATTATGGAGTGAGATATATTCTCAAAAGCTGTATCAGGGGTGCTAAAGTCGATAGCAACATCGCTATTTTTAAGATTTAGTGAAATTGCTGGCCTATTACTATCAGATATAGCAACTACCTTATCACCATTTCCAATTGCTAGCTCTGCTATACGTTTACCCATCTTGCCATTTCCTAGTATCGCAATTCTCATAACATAAATTTATAAATTTAGCGTTAAACTAATTCCATTTAATTGATTAGAAGTAATAGGCGAAATATTTAATGATATATCTTCTGAAATATCATAATCAAAAAGATGCGCATCAACAGATGCATCTAGAATATTTATAATATAAGAGCCAAATAAACATAAAATAGATATTTCTCTATTTCTTCTATAAAAGTCTTTTAGAGTAAGTAAATCCATACTATTGTATTCAATATATTCAGTATCGTTACTAGGATTATTATCTAATCTCTTAAGATAAGCACCTTTATAATCCTTATATTTTTCGTTATTATCATTTATATAGTACAAAGAAGTTAGAATTCCAGCATATATAATGGGTACCTTCCAATATTTCTTATTATATATTTGACCAAGACCTGGTAGACCCGCAGAAAGTATTGCTGCTCTTTTGGGCGATTTAATTTGTTTAGTTAATTCTTGTGAGTGTATGTCAAAGCAATATAATAGACAAAGAATTAGTAAATATATTTTTTGATTTGTCTTCAAGATTATTTTTTTAATTTATCTAGTATATTATCTAGATCATTATTTGAAGAGAAAGGAATTATAATATTTCCATTTCCTTTTTTTGTTATTTTTAATTTAATTTTAGTATTGAGATATTTAGATACTTCATGGATAATATGTTGTTTTTTAAAAGTTATAGTAGGTTTAATAAATCCCCCCTTTTTTTTAGTAGATATATAGCCACTTTCCTTAAAAGTCTTTACTATCTGTTCAACTTCACGGACTGTATACAAATTAGAAATAATATCTTCACATAAATTAATCTGTGATTCTTTGTCTTCTAATGATAGTAGCGGTCTAGCATGTGAAGCGCTGATTTTTTTATTTTGAATGTAGATTTGTATTTCTTCTGGTAGTTTAAGCAATCTTAAGGAATTAGTAATAGTTGTTCTGTTTTTCCCCACTCTTTCGCTACATTCCTCCTGTGTAAGGTGACATTCATCTATAAGTCTCTTAAAGCTAAGTGCTATATCAATAGGATTTAAGTTCTCTCTTTGTATATTCTCAACTAATGACATCTCGAGCATTTTTTGATCATCAGCAATACGAATAAAAGCTGGTATCTTAATAAGCTTAGCAATTCTTGAAGCACGTAATCTTCTTTCACCTGATATTAGCTGGTATTTATTAAAACTAATTTTCCTTACTGTTATTGGTTGAATAATTCCTAATTTTATTATTGAAGAAGCTAATTCTTCTAAAGTTGATTCGTCAAATTTATTTCTAGGTTGAAATGGATTTGTTTGAATAGTAGAAATGTCAATTTCAGAGAAATTTTGTGTAGATGGAAGGATAGCGCTAATTCCTTTTCCAAGCCCATTCTGTTTTTTATTCATTATTACTTACTAATTCTTGTATTTCTGATTTATTTGCTTCATCTCTTTTTAAAATCTCACTGGCTAGATTTAGATAATTTATAGCTCCTTTGCTAGTTGCATCATGAATTATGATTGTTTCTCCAAAAGAGGGAGATTCGCCAAGACGAACATTTCTATGTATAATTGTTTTAAAAACCATATCTTGGAAATGAGTTTTTACTTCTTCAACAACTTGATTTGAAAGTCGTAGGCGTGTATCATACATAGTCAGAAGTAGCCCTTCAATTACAAGGTTCTCATTTAATCTTTGCTGCACTATTTTAATTGTGTTTAGGAGTTTTCCTAAACCTTCTAAAGCAAAGTATTCGCACTGAATAGGAATTATAACAGAATCACAGGCTGTAAGAGAATTTAAAGTAATGAGGCCAAGTGATGGTGCACAGTCAATAAATATATAATCATAATCATCTTTTAACTTATCAAGCATTTTTTTCATTAAGTACTCTCTATCTTTAACATCTACTAACTCTAGTTCTGCTCCTACCAGATCTATATGTGCTGGTAATAGAAATAGATTTGGGGTTTTAGTTTTGATTATGATCTTATTTGGTTCTGTTTTCCCAATAAGACACTCATAAATACCATTTTTTATATTTCTTGGATCTTCACCGACTCCTGATGTTGCATTTGCCTGTGGGTCTGCATCAATTAACAGAATCTTTTTTTCTAAAACACCAAGTCCTGCAGCTAAATTCATTGCAGTTGTGGTTTTACCAACACCTCCTTTCTGATTTGCTATAGCTATAATTTTACCCATAAAGATTATGATTTATAATTAAATTAATATTTTATAAAAATACAATCAAATATATTTAGATATAATATTACTTTAATAGAATTATTAACAAAATAATGTAGACTTATTAAATAAAAAAAAGTCCAAATAAGTTGGACTTTATGTTTTCAGAAAATATAACTTTGAAATTCTTAATATAAATCAGCTTTTTTATTTATCATTTATATTCTTATCATCTTCTCCTAATTCATCAAAATTAACTTCTGTAAAATCTGTACTTGATTCCTCTTTCTCTTCTTTCTCTTCTTTCTCTTCTTTCTCTTCTACATCTTTTACATGATTTTTTTCTTCCTTTTTTAGTGATATAATTTCTTCACCTTTCTCTTTAATTATATAATCAGTAAATTCGGTTAAAGCATCTTTAAAATTTGAAAAATCTTCTTTATAAAGGTAAATCTTATGTTTTTTATAAAAAGGAGTCCCATCTTCATTAAAATCTCTCTTGCTTTCAGTAATTGTTAAATAATAATCTCTAGCTCTAGTAGATCTAACATCAAAGAAATATGTTCTTCTTCCTGCTCTAATAGCTTTAGAATAAATTTCTTCTATTTCTCTTTTTTCACCCATTTCTATATATTTAATTATTAATATGTTACAAAGTTAAGAAATTATTTTTAATTATTATTTAACATTCTTTTTTGTTCTGTTTTAGGTATATCTTGTGATAAAACCCTTTGTTTTTCATTAAATCTTTGTGTTTTCCTTGCTCTAATATTTCACCATCTTCTAAGACAATAATTAGATCAGCATTTTTTATAGCAGATATTCTGTGACTTATGAGGATAGTTGTATTCTTATTTGTTTTAGTATTAAGATTTGTAAGTATTTTTTGCTCTTTGTTAGAATCGACTGCAGATAGACAATCGTCAAATATAAAAATATTAGGTATTTTATATATTGCTCTTGCAATAGATATACGTTGTCTTTGACCCCCAGACAATTGGACACCTCTTTCACCAACTATTGTTTTATATTCTAAAGGGAAAATAGATATATCAGATGTAATTTCTGATATTTTTGCAACTTCTTTTATTTTATTATTATCTATTGAATCGCTTCCAAAGGAAATATTCTCTTCAATTGTTCCAGAAAAAAGATACCCATCTTGCGGTACATAACCAATCGCCTTTCTTAACATCTTCAGATTGAGTTCTTTTAATCTCTTCTTTCCTAATAATATTTCGCCACTATCAGCATCATATATTCTGCAAACTAGATTAGCAATTGTTGATTTTCCACTGCCTGTTTTTCCAAATATCCCTAATGTTTCACCTTGATTAATTCTAAAATTTATATTATTTAATGCTTGTATTCCAGTATCAGGGTATTTGAAACTAACATTCTTGAACTCTAAATCACCATGAATAGGTGTATGTTTATTTGTTTTATTCTTTATTTCAGGTTGAGTGTTTAGAACCTCATTAATTCTTTCTTGTGAAGCTTCAGCTCTTTGAATTAGTGAAGTAACCCAACCTACTGAAGCAACTGGCCAAGATAACATATTTACGTAAATTATAAACTCGGCAATATTACCTGTTGTTATATTTCCTAAAATCGCTTGTTTACCTCCAAAATAGACTGTGAGAATAGTGCTTAAGCCAATCATAAATATTATTAAGGGAAAGAATAACGCATCTATCTTCACCAAACTTAAGTTTTTACTTGTATATTGTTTGCATAGTTTGTAAAATCTATATCCTGAATTCTCTTCATTTCTGAATGATTTTAGTATATTGATTCCAGAGAAAGTTTCTTGGGAGAATGTAGTTAATATTGAAAGTTGTTTCTGGACAATCTCACTCCTTTTATTCATAATATTACTAACAAAGTATACTGAAATAGCAAGTATTGGTAATGGAATTAGGACATATACTGTAAGTATAGGACTAATTCCATACATTGTTGTAATTACTAAACAAAATAGCGAAATAATATTGATAGTATACATAAGGGCTGGACCAAGATACATTCTTACTTTACTTACATCCTCTGTTATTCTATTCATCATATCCCCAGTATTATTTCTCTTATAGAAAGCAATATTCAAATTTTGAAAATGATTATATATTTCATTCTTTAAATCAAATTCAATTTTTCTGCTCATAACAATTATAGTTTGTCTCATAAAGAACATAAAGATACCTTTCATAACAGCAAATAGCACTATAAGAAAACCATATTTTATAAGAATAGAAGTAGATGCAGAAGTTATATTTTCGTTTGATATTAAAAGAATCTTAATAGAATCGAAAGATTTTCTTACAAATTCAGCTGGATAAAGTGCAAAGATATTTGATATTAAAACAAATAGAAATCCAAGTAAAAATCTATATTTATACTTTATAATATATTTATTTAGATAAGTTAGATTCTTCAATGTTTTAATTATTTTCTTGCTTTGCGGAATAAAAATTGTAATTTCGCAAGCTTTTTATTAACTGCTCAAAAGTAGAAATTATAACTGATAAAACACTAATTAAGATAAATTAAAAACCATAGAAAATGATTGAACTAAGTGGATTGAAAGTAAGTAATAAAGAAAAAAAAGTCGTTTTAGATAAAATGGATCAGATGGGTCATGAACAAGTCTTATTTTGCAGAGATAAAGAGACTGGGTTAAAAGCTATAATAGCTATACATAATACAATAATGGGACCTTCTTTAGGAGGTGTTAGGATGTGGAATTATAAAAATGAATTAGAAGCAATTGAAGATGTTTTAAGACTTTCTAGAGGTATGACTTATAAAGCGGCTATATCTGGATTATCATTGGGTGGTGGAAAAGCGGTTATAATTGGAGATTCTGCAACACAAAAGTCAGAAGCTTTACTTAGAAGATTTGGTAAATTTGTTGATAGTATAGGTGGACAATATATTACTGCTGAAGATGTTGGAATGGGCCCAAAGGATATGGAGTATATAAAATTAGAAACAAATCATGTAACTGGAACATCAATTGAATTAGGTGGTAGTGGTGATCCATCTCCCGTTACAGCCTATGGAGTATATATGGGTATGAAAGCATCAGCAATGTATAGATGGGGATGTGATAAATTAGATGGAAAAGTTATTTTAGTTCAAGGTATAGGGCACGTAGGAGAGCACTTAGTTAAACATCTTAAAGCAGAACGAGCAAAAATTTATATTAATGATATAAATCAAGAAAGGCTAGATTATGTTGCGAATAAGTATGGAGCTAAAATAATTGACTCAAGCTTAATATATGATTTAAAAATGGATATTTATTCTCCTTGCGCATTAGGAGCAACATTAAACACTACATCTATTCAAAGACTAAAATGTGAAATTATAGCAGGTGCAGCTAATAATCAATTGGAAGATGAGAATATTCATGCAGTTCAGCTTAAAGAAAAAGGTATAATTTATGCCCCCGATTTTCTTATAAATGCAGGTGGTCTTATTAATGTTTATTCAGAGATTAAGGGTTTTTCTAGACAAGATTCTATGAAATCAACTAAAAATATTTATAATACTACTTTAGAAATATTAAATAGAGCGGAGAAAGATGGTATAACAACTAATCAAGCTGCAATTAGTATTGCTGAAAATAGATTAGAGATAGCTGAAAAAGATAATAATTAGTTTTTATTCTTATGATAAGTAGAAGGCATATACGCTTAAAAGTCATGCAAACTTTATATGCTTACTTTATTGCAGATAAAAATGATTTTCAACAAGCTAAAGATCAATTATTTAAAGAATTTGACAGTATTATTAATTTATATCTTTTAATAATTTCGTTGCCTTGCCATATTGCAGAATACTCTGTAGGTTTCATTGAAGAACAGAAAAACAACCATTTAGCTTCTGATAATGGTAAGAAACTAAGTCAAAATTTCCAGAATAATAAATTAATTAAAATAATACTTGATGATAAATCATTTATGAAAAAAGTTAATAAAGTGTCTATTTTATGGAAATTAAATGATCATAAAATTATACGAAAACTATTTTTAGACATATGGAAATCTGATATATATAAAAATTATAGCAATATAATCACACCAACTTTTGAGAATGATCAATTATTCTTACTTAATATATTTGAGAAATATATTATAGATAATGATTTGCTTCATCACATTCTTGAAGAAGAAAGTATATATTGGATGGATGATTTACCATTTGTTAGTAATATTATTTATAGTCAGATAAAATCTTTAGATGAGCAGAAAAATATTAAATTTTACTCTTCAGTCTTTAAGAATTCTGATGACAGTGATTTTGCTAGAAATCTATTATTAGAAACCATTTTTAATCATAAAGAATATGAGTTGATTATTAAAAATAAGGCAAAGAATTGGGATTTAGAAAGAATTGCATCTATGGATTATATTATTTTGCTTATGGCTTTTTGTGAGTTGCTTAATTTTAAAGAAATTCCTATAAAAGTAACTCTAAATGAATATATTGAGGTTGCTAAATATTATAGTACTAGTAATAGTAAAGGGTTTATTAATGGTATTTTAGATAAGGTAATTATTGACCTAAAGAAAAAAGATAAGATTAAGAAAACGGGAAGAGGATTAATTGAATAATTTATAAATTTGCTAAAAAAAATGTTTAGGTTACAACTTATATTTTTATTATTAATATTTACTTTTTCATTTTGTAATGATGTTTCTAAAAAAATTGAAAATGAAAATGTTGAGCGAATATCTGTAGATCTAGTAAATAATCCTAGTACAGCTAAAGAAACTAAAGATATGAATTTAATTGCTAAAATACATTTCAATAATTTAAGTCATGATTTTGGTTTAATTAAACAGGGAGAATTACTAACTCATAAATTTGTTTTTATTAATTCTGGAGAAAAGGATTTAATAATAAGTAATGCTAAAGCAAGTTGTGGTTGCACTGTTCCAAACTGGCCAAAAGAACCAATAGCTCCCAATGAGAAGAAAGAGATTGAAGTTACATTTAATAGTGCTGGGCGTTCTGGTAAGCAAAGTAAAACAGTAACTTTAGTATCTAATACAGTTCCAAATACAACAGTATTAACTATTACTGCTGATATTTTAACTAAATAAACTAAATAAAAGAAAAATTATGATATTATTACAAACAAGTGTAGGGGCTGGAAGTACATCTTTAATATTTTTTATGTTAATTTTCGCAGTTATGTACTTCTTTATGATTAGACCCCAAATTCGAAAACAGAAAAAGGAAGCTGCATTTAGAGCTGCCTTAAAGGTTGGAGATAAAATTGTTACAATAGGAGGTATTCACGGAAAGATATCTGAAATAGGTAAGACTACCGTAGTTTTGGATGTTCATAGTTCTGGGAAATTAAAGTTAGAAAAGACTGCTATTTCTTTAATGTCTCAACCAGAAATTGAGAGCTAGTTTTTTATTTTCAGTATTATAATAATCTATCAGCTTTTAGAGATTTAATATTTCTTTTGTTTTAATTATATATTCCAATATATTTGCTTTATATGCAATTTCTTGAAACACCTATAACTTACTTAAAGGGAGTCGGACCTGTTCGAGCTGATCTTTTAAAAAAGGAATTAAATATATTTACATTTCATGATTTATTAACTCATTATCCTTTTAGATATATTGATAGAAGTATTATCCATAGAATTATTGACCTGCAAAGTGATATGCCATATATTCAAATAAAAGGTATATTACTTAAATTTGAGGAAAGAGGAACAAAAAGAGCTAAAAGACTAATAGCTTATTTTAAAGATGAAACAGGTACTATAGAGCTTATTTGGTTTAAAGGAATTCGTTGGATAAAGGACGGTTTGAAGCTTGGTGAAGAATATATCGCATTTGGTAAACCTACGATTTACGCAGGTAAAATTAACATTGCACATCCTGAAATGGAGATATATAAAATAAGTGATGGTAATTTACTGTCATTACAATCTGTATATTCCACAACTGAGAACTTAAATTCTAAAGGAATTAATAGTAGAATTATTAGAGGTTTAATTAAAACATTAATAAATAGTAAGGATTTTAAGATAGAAGAAACTCTTTCTAATAATCTAATTGATAGATTGAAATTACCGCATAAGTATAAAGCAATTAAAGATATACATATTCCACTAAATGTTAATGATTTTAGGAGTGCTCAAAAAAGATTAAAATTTGATGAATTTTTCTTCTTTCAATTACATTTATTAAGAAATAAATTAAGCAGGAAGAAGAATGACAAAGGTTTTGTTTTAGAAAAGATCAATAATCATTTTGACAATTATTTTAATAATTATTTAAAATTTGAACTAACAAATGCACAAAAAAATGTGTTAAGAGAGATAAGGAGTGATGTAAAATCTGGCATACAAATGAACCGTCTACTTCAGGGTGATGTTGGTAGTGGTAAAACATTAGTTGCTTTATTAAGTATGCTTATGGCAATTGATAATAATTATCAGTCTTGTATTATGGTGCCTACTGAGATTCTTGCTCAACAACATTTTAAAAGTATTTGTGATGAGTTAAAGGATATGGATATAGAAGTAGCTATTCTTACTGGATCTATAAAAGCAAATGCTCGTAATGAATTATATAATCGATTAAAGAATGGAGAAATTGATATTCTTATAGGAACACATGCATTACTTGAAAATAAAGTTATTTTTAACAACTTAGCCTTTGTAGTTATTGATGAACAGCATCGTTTTGGTGTTGCTCAAAGGTCAAAGCTATGGAGTAAGGGTTCTATTCCTCCACATATATTGGTTATGACTGCGACACCAATTCCTAGAACACTCTCTATGACGCTTTATGGTGATTTAGATATATCAATTATAAATGAACTGCCTCCTGGACGAAAAGATGTTATAACTACATGGAGAAGTGATAGTAGTAGATTAAGAGTAAATAAATTTATTCATGAACAAATAAAATTGGGAAGACAGATATATATTGTTTATCCTTTAATCGAAGAAAGTGAGAAACTTGATTACAAAGATTTGTTAGATGGTCATAAAGCAATTTCTGCAGAATTTCCAATGCCAGATTATCAGGTAAGTGTTGTTCATGGTAAAATGAAATCAGAAGATAAGGAGTATGAAATGAAAAGATTTGTTGATGGAATTACTAATATTATGATTGCCACAACTGTGATAGAAGTTGGTGTTGACATACCTAATGCTTCAGTTATGATAATTGAAAGTGCAGAAAGGTTTGGTTTATCTCAACTACATCAACTTAGAGGCAGAGTTGGTAGAGGAAGTAATCAATCTTACTGTATACTACTTAGTGGGCAGAAGATAAGTAATGATGGAAGAGTACGTTTAAAAACTATGGCTAGTACAAATGATGGTTTTAAGATTGCAGAAGTAGATTTAAAGCTTAGGGGTCCTGGTGATATGATGGGTACACGTCAGAGTGGCATGCTAGCATTTAAAATTGCAGATATTATAAAGGATCATAAAATACTAGAATATGCTTATTTAGAAGCTAAAAAGATAATAGAAGATGATATAAACTTAAGTAAGCAAGAGAATATTAATATATCAAAAGCGTATAATGATTATTCAAAAGAGAAGATTGGTTGGAGTAAGATAAGTTAGGTTTATTTTTTTTTAACTTTTTTAAGGTCTATCAAGTTCATTGGATTGATATCTAAATTAATGATATTTTGTTGTTTAAAATGTAATACTATATCATAGTAAAGTGGAACAATAACTGCATTTTTTATAATTAAGCTATCCATCTTTTCATATATTTTGTATCTTTCTTTTTGATCTGTTTGTTTCATTGCATTCTTATAGAGATTATCAAATTCATCATCTTTAAAATGAGTATAATTGGGTCCATCAGGGCAGAAGTTTTTAGAATAAAAGAGTGCCAAATAGTTTTCGGCATCTGCATAGTCAGCAATCCAGCTTCCCCTAAAGAATTTTAATTTAGATGTAGCAACCATTTGTCTATGAGTTGATGGTGGATTAATTTCTATTGATATGTTTAATCCAATTTCATTTAATGAATGTTGTATAAACTCACATAAATCAAGATATGAAGAAGTAGTTGATAATTTAATCTCTTTATTTGTATCAAAATCACTATTTTTAATAAGTTTTTTTGCTATTTCCGGGTTATATTTATATCCTTTTAATGTTTCAGTGAAAGCTGGCATTCCGATAGGAATAAAACCTTGTAATGCAGGTATTCCTATGTTATTTCTAAGGTATTTGATCATCTTGACTCTATCAAACCCTAGATTTATTGCCTTACGAATTTCTATTGGTAATGGTTCATCCATTAAAAAACCAAGATATTCAGTATTTAGGTATGGATTTTTAGATAATACTATCTTATCAGTATATTCCTCTTTAAGATTCCCATCTCTAGTAAGAACTTCATCTTTATACGAGCCATCAATTCCAGATATAAAATCAAGATTACCTTTTAAAAACTCAAGGAATGCTATTTGTTTATCTTTTATAAAACTAATTGCAATACCATCTAGATAAGGTAATTGATTATTTCCATCATTCTCAAAGTAATTATAATTTTTTCTTAAAATTAGTTTAACATTCTCTTTCCAATATTGAAAAAGAAAAGGCCCAGTTCCTATTGGCTCCTCTCGAAAATTTGAGTTTTCTACAACCTCCTTTGGTACAACTGAACAATATTGCATACTCAAAATACCAATAAATGGTGGAAATGGATTCTTTAACGCTATCTCAAAAGTAGTATCGTTAATTGCATTATATTTTTCAATATTAGAAAGCACCCATGATCCAGGTGATGCTAATTCCTTGTCTTTAAGTCTATTAAAACTATAAGTAAAGTCACTGGCAATAACTTTTCTTTTACTAAGAAGCTTGTGTTCATGGAAATACACATCATCTCTTAAGTAAAATGTATAAAGTTTTCCGTCTTTAGATATATTCCATTTTTTGGCAATACATGGTATTACTTCTAAATTATTATTAAGTTGAACTAGTCCATTAAAGATTTGATTACTAACCCATATAGAAGCTTGATCTTTAGCATATATAGGATCTAAACTTCCAATTCCAGATGCTTGATTATACTTAAAGATTGCTAAAACTTTATTCTTATCAATTGTATTACATGAAAATATTAAAAAGATAGATAGAAATAGAATATTTTTAAAATTCATACACTGAAATTAATCTGCATAAAATTAGAAAATTATTAAATAGAATAACAAATAATATATTTCTTTTATATAAAATATTAAAAAAGTTAATAAATTGAAATAATTAATTTAATCATATTATGAGTTATATATTATTTTAAATTAATTTAATAAAGACTTTATACAAAATTAGATTTGGTAAAAGGATTTTCTAATTTTGCATTATGAATAAAAAAGTAGCCTTTTATACTTTAGGATGTAAATTGAACTTTGCAGAGACTTCAACAATAAGTAGGCAATTAACAAATTATGGTTATGAAAAAACAGATTTCGATAATAAGGCTGATTTATATATTATAAATACTTGTTCAGTTACGGAAAATGCTAATAAAGAATGTAGAAGAGTAATTCGTAAAGCAAAAAAGAATGCGCCGAATTCTAAAGTAATTATAACAGGTTGTTATGCTCAATTAAAACCAGATATTGTTGCTCAGATAGATGGTGTTGATATGGTTTTTGGTGCTAATGATAAATTTAATATTCCTAAATTAATAGCTAATAATCAAAATAATGATAAGATATTTGGTTGTAGAATAGATAATTTAGAATATCATTCTTCTTATTCATTAAATGACAGGACACGCTCTTTCCTTAAGGTTCAAGATGGATGTGATTATCCATGTACATATTGTACTATCCCACTTGCACGCGGTAAGAGTAGAAGCGATAGTATACAAAATGTTCTTAAAAATGCAATGGATATAGCCAGAATGGGTATTAAAGAAATTGTTCTGACTGGTGTAAATATTGGTACCTTTATTGACTCAAATAATGGTAAAGTATTTCTTGATCTAATTAAAGAGCTTGAAGATATTGAGGGTATAGAACGTTATAGGATTTCTTCAATTGAACCAAATCTAATTACTAGAGATATAATTTCGTTTGTTAAGCAATCCAAAAAGTTTATGCCTCACTTTCATATTCCAATGCAATCTGGTTCGGATATTATTCTTGGCAGAATGAAAAGAAGGTATAATAAAAGAGTTTATAAAGAAAAAATTAATCTATTAGTTGATTCAATACCTGATATTTGTTTAGGAGCAGATGTAATTGTTGGCTTTCCTGGTGAATCAGAATTAGAATTTGCTAGTACAACGAATTTTATAAAATCTTTACCTATTTCATACTTACATGTCTTTAGTTATTCAGAGAGAGAAAATACAGAAGCTATCAATTTTAATGAAGTAGTTAATATTAATGATAGGAAACTAAGAAGTAAAAGATTAAGAATTTTGTCAAATAAATTAAAAAGAGATTTTTATAGATCACATCTTGGAAGTTATAGAACTGCATTATTTGAAAAAGAAAACAAATATGGCTATATATATGGTTTCACAGATAATTATATAAGAGTTAAAGTGCCATTTTCTAATGATCTAGTTCAACAGAAATTAAAAATTAAACTAATTTCTTTTGATGAAGAAGGAAATGTTCTTTCAGAAATTAAACAATTAAATAAAATTGAATGTACCCAACAATAAGTCATCTTATTTTAGATCTATTTGGAATTTGGATACCATTACCTATACAAACTTTTGGTTTTTTTGTTGCAATAGCTTTTATAGTTGCGAGTTGGACACTAGCTATTGAGTTAAAGCGTAAAGAACAGTTAGGGTTGATCAATAGCTTTAAATTACCTAATAATATAGATAAAAAGAATAAATATTTTGATTTAGTACTATCACTTTTTTTTGGATTTCTTTTAGGTTTTAAGGGTGTGGAATCAATCTTTTATTATTCTGAACTAGTTGCAAATCCACAAGAGTTTATATTTTCAAGTCGAGGGAATTTATTTGGAGGATTAATTTTCTTAATAATCTCTTTTTACTTGAAGAGGAATGAAATGAAAAAGGAGGGACTAGATAATTCAAAAAATAATTTTACGGTAATTCATCCACACGAATTAGTAGGAAACATTACACTTATTGCAGCCGTATTTGGTATTGTTGGAGCTAAAATTTTTCATAATTTAGAAAACATTGGTGATTTTATGTTAGATCCAATTGGTCAACTAATGGCATTTAGTGGACTTACTTTCTATGGTGGTCTTATTGCTGGCGCACTAGGGGTTCTTTGGTACGGAAATAAATATAAGATTAAACCACTTATTCTTTGTGATGCTGCAGCACCAGGATTAATGTTCGCTTATGGGATCGGAAGAATTGGCTGTCATCTTTCTGGTGATGGTGATTGGGGTATTGTTAATGAATTAACAAAACCAGAGTTGATTTCATTTATCCCTGATTGGATGTGGAGTTATAAATATCCTAATAATGTATTAAACCAAGGCGTACCAATTGAAGGTTGTACAGGTAATTATTGTATGGAGCTTGCTTATCCTGTATGGCCCACTCCATTTTACGAAGTGATTATGGCTAGTCTAATTTTCCTCTTATTATGGTCTTTAAGAAAGAAGATTAATTTAACGGGTATTATGTTCTTCATTTATCTCATTCTAAATGGTTTAGAACGGTTTTTTATAGAAAAAATTAGAGTTAATACTGAATATGATATTCTTGGTGGAATTACACAAGCCGAAATTATATCGACTTTATTAATATTAATAGGGATGATTAGTATTGTATATCTAATTCTAAATAAAAGAAAAGTTACTTAATTAGTTATCTTTACTCTAATAATATATAGGCCAATAAATGTTATAATCCCATTTATTATTAATAATTCAAAACCAAATGGTATATATTGTTTAATGATATAGCATATAATTGGCGATATTATTGCAATAATTGGTACCAATTTATCTTTAATACTCCATTTAGTGAATAATCCAAATGAAAACATTCCTAATAATGGTCCATACGTATAACCAGCCACAGTAAATAATGACTTTATCACACTTTGGTCATTAATTACTCTAAATAATAAAATTACTCCAAGTAGAACAAAAGACAGTAGCATATGAGAATATTTTCTCGTCTTTATTTGTTGCTCTGGTTCTTGTTTTTCAAATTCTAATATATCTACACAGAATGAAGTAGTTAATGAAGTTAGAGCAGAGTCAGCGCTAGAATATGCTGCTGCAATAATCCCAATAATAAAGAGTATGCCAACATATGAAGGAAGGCCGCTATTTATAGCTATATTTGGAAATAACATATCTGCATCTGATGGAATAATGACACCAAATTTGTTTGAATAAATATATAGAAGCGCACCAAGAGACAGAAATAGTAAATCAACAAAAATTAGAATTGAGCTGAATACCATCATATTTTTTTGTGCATCTTTCAAGTTTCTGCAACTTAAATTTTTCTGCATCTGGTCTTGGTCTAATCCAGTCATAACTATAGCCATAAATACACCTGATAAGAATTGCTTGAAAAAGTATTTACTATCTCTCCAGTCTTCAAAGAAAAATATTTTCGAATATTCTGATTCTTTTATTAAATTAATAGTAGAGATAAAATCAAGATTCATTTTACTAGTTACAGTATAGATTATTGCAAAAACTGTTCCTAACATAAATGTTGTTTGTAATGTATCTGTCCAAATAATTGTTCTAATACCACCTCTATATGTATATAGCCAAATTAGAGCGATTGTGATTATTACAGTAACATAAAACGGAATTTCTAATGAATCAAATACTGCAAATTGAAGAACTGAGGCAATTAAATACAACCTAAACGATGCTCCAATGGTTCTTGATAAAAGGAAAAAGGCAGAACCTGTCTTATATGAACTATTGCCAAACCTATCTTTAAGATAGGTGTAAATTGAAGTTAATTCAAGTTTATAATATAATGGAAGTAGTACTCTTGAGATAATAAAATATCCAAAGAAGAATCCAAAAACCATCTCCATATAACTAAATTGGCTATTTCCAACCCATCCTGGAACAGATATGAATGTAATACCAGAGAGAGTTGTTCCAATCATACCATAAGCTACAATATACCAAGGTGAGTTTCTGTCACCTAAGAAAAAAGTAGAATTACTATCATTCTTTCCTGTTAGGTATGAGATGATAAATAATAAACTAAAATAGATTATAATAACAGTTAATATAGTTGTTGATGACATATAACTTTTGTTTTTACAAATCTATTAGAATATTTAAGAATAGACCTATATTTGCATTCATGAATTTTCCATCTAAATTAGTTGAATTAGCAGTTAATCAATTCTCTTCACTTCCAGGAATTGGAAAGAAAACAGCATTAAGATTAGTCCTTAATATGTTAAAAAGGGATAAGGTTGTTGTTGAAAATTTTGGTCAAACATTTATTAATTTAATTAGGAATGTAGGTTATTGCAGAAATTGCTTTAGCATATCTGATATAGAAATTTGTTCTGTATGCAACGATCCCAAAAGAAATAAATGTATTATTTGTGTAGTTGAAGATATTAGAGTCCTTATGGCAATAGAGAATACAATGCAATATAAAGGAGTTTATCATGTGTTAGGAGGCTTGATTTCACCCATGGAAGGTATTGGTCCCTCGGAACTTAAAATTGATGAATTAGTTCAGAAAGTTCAAGATAATTCAATAAGTGAGGTAATTCTAGCGTTAAGTACAACTATGGAAGGAGATACTACTAACTACTATTTATTTAAACGTTTAAAAGAATATAAAGTCCCCATCTCTGTAATTGCTAGAGGTATTGCGATAGGTGATGAATTGGAGTATACAGATGAAAATACACTTGCTTCTGCAATCTCCAGACGTCTTCCTTACGAGAAATCAGTAATAAAGTAATGACATTATCCATAATAATAGTCTCATATAACGTTAAGTTCTTTCTAGAACAGTGTTTACGTTCTTGTATTAAATCAACTCAAAATATAGAAGTAGAAATAATTGTAGTGGATAATAATTCAGTAGATGAAACTGTTTCGATGGTAAAAGAGAAATTCCCATCTGTGTCACTAATTTGTAATCATACAAATGTTGGTTTTTCAAGAGCAAATAATCAGGCTATATCTAAATCTAAAGGAGATTTCATTCTATTATTAAACCCTGACACAATAGTTGAGGAAGATGCTATAGAAAAAGCTATCTTTTTCATGGCAAATGATAATAAAGTTGGAGCAATTGGTGTTCATATGGTTGATGGTACTGGAAAATTTCTAGATGAAAGTAAAAGAGGTACACCTGACTTTTTAACTTCTCTCTTTAAATTTGTTGGATTACATAAGATTTTTCCTAGATCAGGTTTTCTAAATAAATATTATTTAGGTAACCTTAATAAAAATGACAGAAATCAGGTTGAGGTTCTTGTAGGTGCATTTATGCTTATTAGAAGGTCTGTTCTAAATAAAGTTGGGTTACTCGATGAGCAATTTTTTATGTATTGGGAAGATACTGATCTATCTATGCGGATAACAAAGAATGGATATAAGAATTATTATCTTGGTGATATTAAAATAATACATTATAAGGGTGAAAGTAATAAGCGTCATACATTAAGTTTTACTATTGGTTTTAATAAGTCAATGATTGCTTTTGTTAAAAAACATTTTAGTGATCACTTGCTTTTTTTACCATTAATTAAGATTGCAACTTTCTTCAAGTTTATATTTGTTTTATTCAGAGATTTCTTTAATATATTTCTATTACCAATAATTGATTTTATTGTTATGTATTCGGGTGTTCTGTATCTTACAAAATATTGGGGTCAGAATTATGCTCCATTTCCATTTAATAAGATATTCACAGATATAGTATTACCAAGCTATATAATTATATGGATTGTTTCCTTATTCTTTTCTGGTGCATATGATAAGCCATTTAGAATTAATAGGGTAGCTAGAGGTGTGATATTTGGTTTACTTGTAATAGCTACTTTATCAAATTTTATTAATTTAATACGTTTTTCTAGAGTGCTTATTTTATTAGGAGCTGTCCTTGTTTTCTTCTTATTTGTTTTTTTAAGATTTCTTTACAGAATTATGCTTAATCAAGATTTAGATATTGCAGAAAAGAAATCAAAGAATCTCCTTTTAATATCAGACGAAATAGAATATAATAGAGCTATCGGAATTATTAACGAATCTAAACATAATACTAAAATTATAGGTTATATAAATGAGAATAATCATAATGGAGCGTTGGGTTCATTTAAAGATTTAGATGATATAATTAGAAAATATAAGGTTAATGAGTTAGTATTTGCAAGTTCTGATTTTAGTTTTAAAGAAATCATTAGATATCATATTTCTTTAACTGACAGGTCGTTAGATTTTAAAATTCTTCCAGAAAACAGTAACTTCTTAATTGGAAGTAATTCTAGAGAAACATTAGGTGATTATTATTCATTTGATTCAAATTGGGAGCTTTCTAAAAATTATAACAAAAGAAATAAAAGAGTCATTGATATCGTTTTTTCTCTTCTTTTCTTAATTACGTCTCCTTTTGTAATGTGGTTCTCTAAATCACCATCTTTATTTTTAAAAAATATGGTTTTAATAATAAAGGCTAAAAGAACTTTTGTTGGTTTCAATAATAAGTATGAATCTTATTTTCCAAATATACGTAAGGGTATACTCTTTCCTACTTCTGTTCTTGAGAATAATGATATTGAAAGTAAAGAGATTAGAAACATAAATATGAGATATGCTAAAGATTATAGAGCTAGGAATGATATTTATATCATATTGAAATGTATAAATCAACTTGGATAATTCAAGATATTTACAAATGTTTTTTAGTATTTTTGTAATCTAATTTAAATATATAAAATAAATTATGGCGAGAGTAGAACTTATAATACCAAAGATGGGTGAGAGTGTAACTGAAGCAACAGTTATATCTTGGAATAAAAATGTTGGAGATATAGTTGAGATGGATGAAACAATCATTGAGATAGCTACTGATAAAGTAGATTCTGAAGTTCCATCTACTAATGAGGGTAAACTGGTTGAGCAATTATTTCAGGTTGATGATGTAGTTAAGGTAGGGCAGGCTTTTGCAATTTTAGAAACTGGAGAAGATGATTCTACTAAAGATGATAATCAAATTGAGAGCTTAAAAGATGAATCGAAAATCAATGATATTAAAGAAGATATTAAGAATATTTCAGGCAATTCAGATGTTATAACTGAAGGTCATATTTCTAAAATTAATATAAAAGATAGTGATAGATTCTATTCTCCTCTTGTTAAGAATATGGCTACTAAAGAAGGTGTATCTATTGAAGAACTTGACGGGATTCAAGGGACAGGTAAAGATGGTAGAGTCACTAAGAATGATATGGCATCATATATTAATAGTAGGGGAGTTGAGAAATTAAGTGATGTAGATGTTAAAATTGATGTTGATAGTTCTAATGTTAAATACAAGAATGTTGAGAAGAAACCTACACTTATCCAATCAACAGGAGACACAGAAATTGTTGAAATGGATAGAATGCGTAAGCTTATTTCTTCACATATGACTATGTCTAAACAAACTTCAGCACATATTACTTCCTTTGTTGAGGCGGATATGACTAAAATTGTTAATTGGAGAAATAAAGCTAAAAAAGAGTTTAAAGAGCGTGAAGGAGAAAACATAACTTTTACTCCAATTATAATAGAGGCAATGGTAAAAGCAGTTAAGGACTTTCCGTTGATAAATGTATCTGTTGAAGGTACTAATATACATATTCATAAAAATATTAATGTTGGAATGGCTGCTGCTTTGCCAGATGGAAATCTAATTGTACCAGTAATAGATAAATGTCAAAATAAGAATTTATATGGGATTACAAAATCTGTAAATGATCTTGCAATGAGAGCTAGAGCTGGTGAATTAAAGCCCGATGAGATTAGTGGAGGTACTATTACAATGACAAATGTTGGTACATTCGGAAATCTTATGGGAACTCCTATAATTAATCAGCCCCAAGTAGCTATTATGGCTTGCGGTATAATTAAGAAGAAACCTGTTGTTATGGAAATAGAGCATGGTGATGTCATCGCTATACGTCATATGATGTTTTTATCACTTTCATATGATCATAGAGTTGTAGATGGTGCATTAGGTGGTCAGTTTGTTAGGAGAGTTGCGGATTATCTTGAAAATTTTGATACAAATACCTTATTATAAGGAAATTATCATTTATAGATTAGATATTTTTCTCTTACAAGTTTAAATTGGTTTAAATCTTTATTCCATTTTTCTTTAATTTCTTTTTCATTCTTACCAGATATTATTTGTTCCCTTAAACTACTATTACCCGCAAGTTTATCAAAAAATGAATTAAAAAATTTATCTTTTTCAGGACATAGATTATATGCGTTAATTATCCAATCTAATCTAATAGTTTTTAAGAAGCTAATATTTCTTAAGTCGTTACCATAACATATTAAGTCTTGATATTTAGGACTAATACTTCCTTTACGACTAGTAGGTGTAAATTCATAAGAACTCTTAAGAAATGGAGCTCCAAAATGTTGAAAAGGAAAATCTGTTCCTCTTCCGACACTCATTATTGTTCCTTCAAAAAGACATAGAGATGGGTAAAGATTAATTGATTTCTGATTTGGAAGATTAGGTGATGGTCTTATTGGAAGATTATATTTAGATTTATGACTATAATTTTCCATTCTAATTATTCTTAAATTACACTTCTTTGATATCCATTTCTCTCCATTTATCATTTTTGCATATTCGCCTATTGTCATACCGTGAACTATAGGTATTGGATGCATACCTACAAATGATTCATAACCAGCTTCTCTTATAGGTCCATCAATATAATGTCCATTAGGATTAGGCCTGTCAAGTATTATGATTTCTATATTATTTTCAGCTGCAGCTTCCATAACATAATGTAAGGTTGATATATATGTATAGAATCTTGCTCCTACATCCTGAATATCAAATATAAGTATATCCACTTCTTTTAACTGATTCTTATTAGGTTTTTTGTTTGTTCCATAGAGAGAAACAATAGTAAGTCCTGTTTTAGGATCAATATCATCGCTAATAATTGCACCAGCATCTTCAGACCCTCTAAAACCATGTTCAGGTGAGAATACTTTAGTTATATTAATACCAAAACTTATTAAACTGTCAACTAGATGTGTTTTTCCAATTCTGGAAGTCTGATTTCCAATTATCGCTACTCTTTTATTTTTTATTAATGGTAAATATTCATTTGTTCTCTCTGCTCCACATTTTATACTTTCTTCTTGACTACAACTAAATAATAATATTAAGAAAATAAAAAGAAAAATTTGCTTTATTTTAGCCATATTAATTTTATGAATATAGAATATTATATATTAAAAAAAATAGTTAGTGCAAAAGAAGTAAATAATCGTCTATCGCGCCCTATAATTCGCATATCAATTTGTGCAATAGCTATTTCTGTTGCAGTTATGATTATTTCACTTGGTGTAGTGAAAGGGTTTAAGAATGAAATTACAAATAAAATAATAGGATTTGGATCACACATAAAGATAACAGCTTTATCTGATAATAATTCATATGAATCAACTCCAATAAGTAGAAGTCAAGATTTTTATTCATATTTAAAGGAAACCAATGAAATTAAGCATATAGAAGTATATGCAACAAAGGCTGGTATTATAAAAGCTAATGAGGATATTTATGGAGTGGTTTTAAAAGGTGTTGATATTGATTATGACTGGTCTTTCTTTCAAGAACACCTTGTTTCAGGTAATGTTATTAACTTTACTAATGAAGTTAGTAATCATGTAATAATATCTGAAAATATAGCCAATTCTTTAAAGTTGGGCTTATCAGATAAGTTTATTATGTATTTCATTGATAATCCTACTAGAATGCGAAAATTTGAAATAGTAGGTGTCTATAATACAGAACTTGAAGATTTCGATAATCTTTACATTATAGGTGATATAAAACAGATTCAAGGATTGAATAAATGGGGGCAGGATTCTATTGGTGGATTTGCATTAACAATTAATAATTTTAGTGAAATAGATAAAGAAACTCAAAAAATTTATGAGATAATACCTTATAATTTAGATGCAACAAATATAAAAGTGGATAATCCTCAGATTTTTGATTGGCTTGAGTTACAAGATATGAATGTAAATGTTATTGTTGTTTTGATGTTAGTTGTTGCGTTAATTAATATAATTACAGTATTAGTAATATTAATATTAGATAGGACAAGGCTAATTGGTATTCTAAAAGCGCTTGGACAAACAAATTGGAGTGTACGTAAACTTTTTATGTACAATGTAACCCATCTTATTACACATGGCCTTTTCTGGGGTAATGTTTTAGGTTTAAGTCTTGCTTTTCTGCAAATGAAAACTAATTTTATTAGTTTAGATCCTAGTATTTATTATATGAGTTCAGTTCCTATTAGTCTAATCTTTGTTGACATATTCATTCTTAATATTGTAGTTATTTTAACATGCTTTATTTCACTAATTATACCTACATATATTATTACAAAAATCACCCCGATAAAAGCAATTCGTTTTCAATAGATTTGGTAATTTTGCAAGTCTATAATATATAATGAAATACTTTAAAAATATAATTGAAACTATTGGAAACACTCCTTTAGTTAAATTAAACAATATTGTTAATACTGAAGCTTTAGTTTTGGCAAAAGTTGAGAGTTTTAATCCTGGTCATTCAACGAAGGATAGGATGGCATTAAAAATGATAGAGGATGCTGAAGATGGGGGGTTAATTAGTGCTGGGGCAACAATAATTGAAGGGACATCAGGTAATACTGGTATGGGCTTAGCATTAGTTTGTATTCAAAGAGGATATAAGTTAATTTGCACAATATCTGATAAGCAGTCTAAAGAGAAAATGGATATATTGAAAGCTATGGGTGCAGAAGTTTATATATGTCCTACTAACGTAAGTCCAGATCATCCTGAATCATATTATTCAGTAGCTAAAAGGTTAAACAAGGAGATACCTAATTCATTTTATCCTAATCAATATGATAACCTTTCAAATAGATTAGCACACTATGAAACAACAGGGCCTGAGATTTGGGAACAGACTGATGGTAAAATTACTCATTTTGTAGTAGGTGTTGGTACGGGAGGCACTATATCTGGTATTGCTAAATTTCTGAAAGAAAAGAATAAGAATATTAAGATATGGGGAGTTGATTCATATGGTTCAGTATATAAAAAGTATCATGAAACTGGCATTTTTGATGAGAACGAAATATATCCATATATTACTGAAGGTATAGGCGAGGATATAATTGCAAAGAATGTGGATTTTAATTTAATTGATCATTTTGAGAAGGTTACCGACAAGGATGGTGCTATATATGCTAGGCGCCTAGCTAAAGAAGAAGGTATTTTTTCAGGATACTCTTGTGGAAGTGCTATTGCAGCTATTAATCAATTGAAAGATAAATTATCAGAAAAAGATATAGTTGTTGTTCTACTTCATGATCATGGGAGTAGATATGTAGCGAAATTATATAATGATAAATGGATGAAAGAAATGAATTTTATATAGAATAAAAAAAAGTTATTAACTTATTTAAAAGTCAGTCAATTTATTTATGATTGACTTTTTTTGTTTTCTAAATTTACAAATGCAAAAAACTATAAGTATTATATGTATTTAATATTTGATACAGAGACTACTGGTTTACCACAAAATTGGGACGCTCCTTTGACTGATTTTGATAATTGGCCAAGACTTGTCCAATTAGCCTGGCAAGTACATGATATTAATGGTAAGCTTATTAGTATTCATAATTATATTGTAAAGCCCGATGGTTTTGATATTCCTTATAATGCATCTAAGATTCATGGTATATCTACTGAAAGAGCAGAACAAGAAGGAATAGCTTTATTAGAAGTTTTAGAAAAATTTATTCAAGAAATTAAAAAAGTTAAGTTTGTAGTTGGTCATAATGTTAGTTTTGATAATAATATTGTTGGTTGTGAGTTTCTTCGTAAGAATATGCCTAATCTTTTACAATCTATGCCATCTATTGATACAAAAGATGATTCAACTGAATTCTGTAAAATACCTGGAGGAAGAGGTGGCAGTTTTAAATGGCCTAAACTAGGAGAGTTACATCAAAAGTTATTTGATTCTTCATTTAATGATGCTCATAATGCATCAGCAGATGTTGATGCAACTGCAAGGTGTTTTTTGGAGCTAATACGTTTAGATGTAATTAATTACTCAAAAGCTGGAATGAGTACTGAACAATTCAAGTACTTTAGAGAGGTTAATCCAATCCCATTTAATCCTATAGATAAAAAGCATGATTTGAAGCTAAATGAGGATAATAAAAATAAAATTGACTATTCAGATAAAAAAGTTATTATAAGTAATAATAAAGAGCAGATATTAGGTTATAACTCTTTTGTGCATTTACATACTCATACTCAATATTCAGTATTACAAGCAACTCCTGACATAAATAAACTTGTTCAGAAAGCTATTGATGAAAAGATGCCAGCAGTTAGTGTTACTGATCATTGTAATATGTTTGCTGCTTATAAATTTACTTCAGAGATTCTTTCACATCCAGTTAATAATGGTCTAGACATTAATGATCTAAAATTAAAGCCGATATTAGGTTGTGAACTTAATGTATGTAGAAATCATAATGATAAAAATGTTCAAGATAATGGAAGTCAGATACCTTTTATAGCAAAAAATAAAAATGGTTATCATAATCTTTCTAAACTTTCATCTTTAGGATATGTTAATGGGTTCTATTATGTTCCAAGAGTTGATAAAGATCTTATTTTAGAATATAAGGATGATATAATAGTATTAACAGGAAGTCTTTATGGTTCAATACCAAATCTAATCTTAAATGTAGGTGAGAAGCAAGCAGAGGCTGAATTCTGTTGGTGGAAAGATAATTTTGGTGAGGATTTTTATGTAGAGATTATTAGACATAATCTAGAAGAAGAAAATCATGTAAATAATGTACTCTTAAAGTTTGCTAAAAAATATAATGTAAAGATAATTGCATCAAATAATGTTTATTATATTGATCAAGAAGATGCTAATGCCCATGATATACTTTTATGTGTAAAGGATGGGGAGCAACAATCAACTGAAATAGGAAAGGGAAGAGGTTTTAGGTTTGGTTTTCCAAATGACGAGTATTATTTTAAGTCAAATCTTCAGATGCAAGAATTATTCAAAGATATACCAGAGGCAATAAATAATATAAAAGATTTGGTGTCAAAAATTGATGCTTATTCTTTAAAGAATGATGTTCTTCTGCCTGCTTTTGATATTCCTGATAATTTTTTGAACAAATTAAGTTCCGTTGATAAAAAGAATGGTGAGAATGTTTATCTTAAACATTTAACCATTGAAGGAGCTAAAAAAAGATATAATGAGATTACTCAAGAAATTGAGGATAGAATAGCTTTAGAACTTGGTACTATTTCTAAATCTGGTTATCCAGGCTATTTTCTTATTGTTCAGGATTTTGTTGCACAAGCAAGAAAAATGAATGTTTCTGTAGGTCCTGGTAGAGGATCTGCAGCTGGTTCAATAGTCGCTTACTGTACTGGAATAACAAATATTGATCCACTTAAATATGATCTGCTTTTTGAAAGGTTTCTTAACCCTGAGAGAGTTTCTTTACCAGATATTGACATTGATTTTGATGATGATGGTAGAAGTAAGATAATCGAATGGGTTGTAAATAAATACGGTACTGAAAATGTTGCACAAATCATAACTTATGGATCTATGGCTGCAAAGTCGTCAATTCGTGACACTGCAAGAGTCCTTAATTTACCATTAATAGAGGCTGATAGATTAGCGAAGTTAGTACCAGATATGATAACCTTAAATAAACTATTTGATCTTGAAGCTAACGAATTAAAAGAAAAAATTAAGGGAGATCAATTAGGTAATGCTAAAACTTTAATTTCTTTATCTAAAGGAGATGATTTAATTGCAAATACAATAAACCAAGCTGTAAAATTAGAAGGTTCAATTCGAAATGTTGGGACGCATGCATGTGGTGTTATTATTACTCCACAACCTATTATGGATTTAATACCTATTGCTAATTCAAAAGATTCTGACTTATTAGTTACCCAATATGATAATGATGTTGTAGAGAAGGCCGGTCTACTTAAGATGGATTTTCTTGGGCTTAAAAATTTAACGATTATTAAAGATTGTATAAAGATTCTTAAAGCACTACATAATATTGATTTAGATATAGACAATATACCATTAGACGATATAGATACCTTTAATGTTTTTCAGAAAGCTGAAACCAAAGGTATCTTTCAATTCTCATCAGATGGTATGCGAGCACATCTAAAGCATTTAAAGCCAGATAAGTTTGATGATTTAATTGCAATGAATGCACTCTTCAGACCTGGTCCAATGGAGTATATACCAAACTATATTAAAAGAAAACATGGAGTTGAAGATATAGAATATGATCTCCCTGAGATGGAAGAGTTTTTATCTAGCACTTATGGAATTACAGTTTATCAGGAGCAGGTTATGCTATTATCACAAAAGCTTGCAAACTTTAGTAAAGGAGATGCTGATTTATTGAGAAAAGGTATGGGTAAAAAAATAAAGTCAATTCTTGAAGATTTAAAACCTAAATTTTTTAGTGGTTGTAAACATAATGGTTATGACATTAATAAAGTTGAAAAGATATGGTCAGACTGGGAAGCTTTTGCCTCATATGCATTTAATAAATCGCATTCAACATGTTATGCACTTATTGCTTATCAAACGGCATATCTTAAGGCTCACCATCCTGGCGAATTAATGGCTTCAATTCTTACAAATCACATGAAAGATATTAAAGATATTACACTTTATATGGAAGAATGTAAACGTATGGGTATCAAAGTTTTAGGTCCAGATGTAAATGAAAGCTTTTTTAAGTTTGCAGTAAATAAAAATGGTGAAATAAGATTTGGACTTGGTGCAGTTAAAGGTGTTGGTAAATCTGCAGTAGATGCAATTGTAAATGAACGAAAGGATAATGGTAATTTTCATTCATTTGATGATTTTGTTAAACGTACTGATTTGCGTGCAGCTAATAAAAGAACATTGGAAAGTATTGCTGTAGCTGGTGGTTTTGATTTATTTGGATTAAATCGATCTCAATACTTTGAAACTACAAAAGATCAAACCTATATAGAACAGATGATAAAGTTTGGAAACAAGGTTAAAGATAAAAGAGATTCAAATCAAGTAGATATGTTTGGTGATTCGGAAGAAGCAAGCCTCAAGGCCCCAAATACAACAAATTTAACACCTTGGACGAATATGCAGATGCTTAGTAAAGAAAAGGAAGTTGTAGGTATATATATATCAGGTCATCCACTTGATGAATATAAGTTAGAAATTGATAATTTCTGTAATGCTGAGCTTTCACAATTAAGAAACCTTGAAACTTTAATTGGAAAAGAGCTTTCTCTTTCTGGAGTTGTTACATTAGTTGAACACAAAGAAACAAAGAATGGAAAGAAGTATGGTGTAATATATCTAGAAGATTATCATGATAATTATAGGTTTTTTATTTTTGGTAATGATTACATAAAATTTAACGCTTATTTTAATGAAGGATGGTTACTTTACATAAGAGGGAAGGTTCAAAAAAGACCATATAAAGAAGATCAGCTTGAATATAGAATAATTGATATTCAGTTACTCTCTGAAATTACTGACAATGAGAACAGGAATGTTATTGTAGAATTTAATGTAGAACATTTAACCACTGATTTAATTAATGATATTGAGAAAGTTACAAATAAAAATGGAGGGAAACATTCATTAATTATTCAAGTAAATAACCATAAAAAGGAGTATGCATTAAAGCTACTTTCACGTAATCGGAAATTAAATATAGATAAGGATTTTATAGAGGAACTAGAAAAAATTAATACAGTTAGTTTAAAAATTACATAGAATTAATAAATTTGCAATAAAAAACATATGGCATTAGAAATAACAGACTCAAACTTTAAAGAAGTTGTTTTAGAATCAGATAAACCTGTTTTAGTTGATTTTTGGGCAACATGGTGTGGACCTTGTAGAACAGTTGGTCCAATTATAGACGAATTAGCAACAGAATTAGAAGGTAAAGCAGTTATAGGAAAGGTAAATGTTGATAATAATTCTGAATCACCTCAAACATACGGAATTAGAAGTATTCCTGCCTTACTTATATTTAAGGATGGAGAGTTAGTAGATAGATTAGTTGGAGCAGTTCCTAAAAATCAATTAGTGGAAAAGCTAGAAGCTCATATGTAATTCTTACTTATTAATGTATTAAGGGCTTCTATAAGCCCTTTTTTATTATATGAAATTTATAGAGAAAATAGATAAAGATTTAAATTTACCTTTTTATGCAAATCAGGTTGTAGAAGGTTTTATTACTGGACTACATAAGAGTCCTTATCATGGATTTTCAGTAGAGTTTGCTGAGCATAGATTATATAATACTGGTGAATCAACAAGACATATTGATTGGAAACTATATGGTAGAACTGATAAACTATTTATTAAAAAATATGAAGAAGAGACTAATTTAAGATGTCAAATGATAATTGATGTCTCTTCATCTATGTATTATCCAAAATTTAATAATCCTACACTTGAAAATCCAAATAAGTTACTTTTTTCAGTGTATTCTGTTGCAGTATTAATGAATTTGTTAAAAAGGCAAAGAGATGCAGTTGGTATAAGTATGTTCTCTGAAGAGATAGAAATACATACACAATGTAGAACTAACTTAAGACACCACAATCTAATTTATCATGAATTAGAGAATAGATTAAAGACGAATTCTATTAAGAGTCCAAAAAAGACTTTTTCAATTAATGCTCTTCATCAAATTGCTGAAAATATATACAAACGGTCACTAATTATATTGTTTTCTGATATGTTAGATAATTCAGATAGTAGTCAGGATGAATTATTTTCTGCTTTACAACATCTAAAATATAATAAACATGAGGTTATAATGTTTCATGTATCAGAGCCTAATACTGAATTAGATTTTGATTTTGATAACAGGCCAATTCGCTTTGTTGATGCAGAAACAAATGAAGAAATTAAGTTAAATCCAATTGAGATAAGAGATGATTTTGTAAATATATCTAGAAGTAATTTAGAAATAATTAAGCAAAAGTGTTTAAAATATAAGATTGACTTAGTAGAAGTTGATATTAACCAAGGTTTTGATAAAATATTAACATCATATTTACTTAAAAGGCAGAAAATGTTTTAAGGAATTAAAATTTCTTTTAGTTTTGCATGAAATTTTTAAAACGGTCTGGTAGTTCAGTTGGTTAGAATACATGCCTGTCACGCATGGGGTCGCGAGTTCGAGTCTCGTCCAGACCGCCACTTTAAAAGAAAAACCCTTGTAAATCAAGTATTTATGAGGGTTTTTTTATTTAGTTTAACAATAAGTTCTATGAAAAAGACAAGGGAGCAAACTACTATTTGGCTAAATATCTTGACAAAGAAATAGATTATGACTATGTTTGGAGTATAAAACAATAGATTAACAATGAAAAAACTACTAATTATATTACTTTGCTTACCTCTCCTTTTTACAACTTGTAAGAAAGAAGAAGAGGAACCAGTTTATGGATGTATGATACAAGCCGCAGATAATTATAATCCTTCTGCAGCTATAGATGATGGTTCTTGTACAGGAGTTTGTATAGGATGTACATATCAAGGAGGAATTATCTTTTACTTGGATGGAAATGGAGGAGGATTAATAGCTGCTCCTTCAGATCAAGGGAAAGCTGAATGGGGCTGTCAGTATGGTGTTGATTTGGAAGTTACTGGAGCAGATGGTTTTGTAATAGGCACGGGAGCTCAAAACACGATTGATATTGTCAATGCTAATTGCTCTCCAAATCAAAGTGGTATGCCAATAGCTGCAAATATGTGTGATACTTTAACCCTTGGTGGTTATAGTGATTGGTTTTTACCTTCAGCAGGTGAATTATATGAACTGTATTATGTGATTGGTTATGGTGCTGTATTGAATAATTTGCCCAACATTAGCAGCAGTAGCTGGAACAACTATTGGAGTTCTACTGAAGTAAATAACTTAAGTGCGTACCTATTCTATTTCAGTAGAATTGAATCTGTAGAAGTAGAGAGTATAAAATATAAGAGCCACTTCAACAGTGTTAGGGCTGTTAGGGCTTTTTAACTATTTAACAATTTAAATATAACATTCATAAATTTTTATTATTAATATCTAAATATTATTATTATCTCAAGTTTAGTTCTTTATTACTAGATTTGGTATATAAATATAAATATTTTTACATACTATATTTTGTTTAATAATATTTTATACATTTGTGTTCAATTTTTACGATTTTATTAACTTACTAAATATTATATTATGAACACGAACTTTATTCAAAAAT
>CESM01229719.1_pt1 | contig 45673 bp, 38 predicted proteins | sample 361421 | NCBI WGS metagenome assembly CESM01 (sample SAMEA2622219, study PRJEB7988) | marine metagenome | isolation source: saline water (ENVO:00002010), including | reverse complement strand
AATGCCTTGTGTGTAAAGAGCCGCATTGATGGGCATCGAAGACCTGCTTCTTATCCAGGTCCTGATTTTACCATTGATTTGGTTTGGGCCAGCTATTGGAAGACGTTTTACCAGCGAAGCAGAACGTTTCGAACGTCTTCTTCTCTTGATTCCTATCGCTTTACTGGGTACTGCGATTCTTCTTGCCGTGAGTGGCCATCGAGGCGAACCATCTCATGTTCATGCAACCCTCTGGGGAGTTTCTGATTCCATCTTTACTGCAGTCCAGTATCTTGCAGGGGGGCCTGAGGGAGGCATACTGATCTGCGCATTTACCGGATCAGTATGGATTCTAATTTGCCAAGGAAGACGTGGATCAGGGCCTTGGATCATGATGACGGCTCATCTTCTCCCTCTAATCGCTGTGGGTACATCATCCGGGGCTTTTACTCCAGTATCATCATCGTTCGAAATATCCTCATTTGTACCCGAACCATCGTTCACCTCATTGATGATTAATTCAATCCAAGGACTCCTGATTGCCGAACTTCTGATCCGAACATCATCATCGATGAATTGTCGAAGAGTACGTAAATCTGATGCAAATCTAGGATTTGCTATCGCCCTCATGACTACTTTACTGACCCTTAGACCGGATTCAGTATTGGAACTTGAGCCGGTGGTACGAGCGTACCATCTGGTTGTTGTTCTCATGATGTTCTCTGTTTCGGACATGATGGGGGGAACAACTGAATCCAGCCGGTATTCTAGTGGAATGACCTGGCCATCTTTTGGCATTACACTACTAACTCTGCTTGGACCAGGAATAGCTGTATTCGTAGGGGGTGCACCTAATCTTTCAGTCCTATGGACAATTGGTACAGTGTCTGCACTTGGAGCTCTAGGCTCGCAATTACCTCGCATCGGTATGGATCTCAGGAATAGGTCAGCACATCGTGGAGCCATATTCGGTGGATTTGCCGGGATTGCTCTCTTGGTAATCACATCTGAACCTAGCCTAATCCTCCTATTGGGGTGCCTACCTCTCTTCTTCGTATCTCAATCTTGGAATTATCTTGATCGACACTTTGGCTCTAAATCATCCTCCCCTTAAACGGCGTATCAATAGTTAATTTGCAATCATGATTAAATATCTATTTTCAAGATTGGATGCATCGACCTGCAAAGGTCGGGATGGGATGGAAATGCAGGAACAGATTAGCCGAAGGTCATCGAGATACGCTAAGGACGAGGGTCGATTGATTCGTACGAACACGAACGAAACAGTACGTAAACTACGTTCCTTGACCGATCGGGCACGCCTCTATGGGCGTGCAGAAGGTGCATTGGTACCTGTTGAAGCTCTTGTGACCATTGAGACCGACCACTGGGTTTGGCAAACAGTTGACCGATCAACGCTTTCCAAACTAACCCATCGTTTGGTGTTACAGATGAAGGATGGTCGTCGCCGTGAACTATTCATGACTCATACTCTCGATGCAGCGGTAGAATCCGCTTCACGTATCGTAGAATTCCACGACGGCGTCGTTCTTGTCGAAGCTTTAGCACCCTGATTACGGCGAATCCGTGTGCGTCACGGTCAAATAGGCCCCCTCGGTCGGGAAGAATGGTTCGCATGGCGAAGAAGAAGGATAACAGCGGCATCCAGCAAGCTGCAGGGCTCATTCGGTACTTCGATGAGGAGTCTGAAGATGCCCTTCAAATTCCGAAGAGTGCAGTATATGCAGCTTGTTTTGCCTTATCTATCGTCATTTATCTTGCAAACCACGGCGTCTGGCAGTGGATTTGGGAAAAAATTGGTTGATTATTCCTCACCAGTCAGATCGACATAGGGAATTCCCTCATCATTCTCTTCCATTTTATCAATATCCGATCTAGTATCAGGGTCTGCGAGGATGAGTTCTTTCTCAGCACGAGCCATTGCGCGCATCGCGGAAGGTAGGTTTCGTTCGAGAAGTGCTTTTCTTGCTCGATCGATGTCATTTCTGGCTTCTTCGACATGGACCTTTCTAACATTCTCACTTCCTGCTTGCAGTTTTCGTAATCTATCCTCAAGTAGATCGATTGCAGCATCCATTTCCTCTTTACCTGAAGACGCTAATCCTGACCATTCTTCTCGATGTTCAGGGATTGATAGGTTCGTATGCCGTTTGAAAGCCCAACCAAATGCAGCATTCCATGGATTATGGCCAAGGCTAGCTAAGACATCCATCACGAGCCGACCGACATCACTGCGTTCACCAATAATCTCGATACGGTTTAGATAACATCGAGCAAGCAGCGCGAAACCCCAGTACGATTCGCTGCGGATGATAATCTGTAAGCCGCTAGAGGATGCTGCTAGAGTCCATCGTTGTTCGTCGAATCCCGGACGTTCGATGAATTCTGGAGGTGCATGCGGTCCTAGTGCGCTGAGGAAGGAACTCGCAACATCGCCGAGGTATACTATTCCTCCACCCTCAGGCCATCGTTCTGGCCGCAGGACTCCTCCTGAGTCGATACGCATTCTCGGAGTGCCACTTCGCACTTGCGCCCATAGGATGAACCGGTCCTCCATGGAGATTGGATTCCATCCCTCGGTCATCATTCATCCGGTGTAATGCAGCGTGATGTTCATACACGGCCGAGAATCCAACCTAACCATGGCGAAGCCAAGCAAGAAGGTGATTGATGCGTTGACTGCTATCCCAGGTGTTGGGGAAGCAACGGCGAAGAAGTTGGCAGGTGCTGGTATGAAATCCAAGGCAGATGTCGCTAAAGCCGGCCTTAAGGGTCTCAAGGCAGCGGGCATCAGTGCAGGAACTGCAACCAAGATTGCCAAAGCGGTCGCATCCAGTGCAATTACCAAGGCCAAGAAGAAGATAACCGAGAAGCCAGCAAAGAAGGCCCCTTCTTCTAAGTCTACTATCAGTGATACAGAGAGTGGTGTTCGTGGCGATCAAATCGGTAAAAAGTTGAGTGCTCCGAAGAGTGTTAAGGATATGATGAAGCGTATTCGACGCTCGGATTAACCGCATTCACTATCTCCCCTCAACTCGGGAATGCAATCATGCCAAGGCGGAAGTACGGGCGGCTAACGAAGCCTCTTGAGATTCCGCCCAAGGACAATTGCTCTCGTTGCCGTTCTGGTAAGCACTGTCCGATTCCAGGCCATACTGGCAATATTGTTCGTGCAACCAAGGATTGGACAGGTCCCGAAGATATCGAAAAGCGTGAGAACAAGAAGCGACCAGGCCGGAAACGGTGATTACTCTTCTAGAGACGCACTTTGGGCCCGATGGTAGATTTCTCTCAACGTTTGATCACTGATGTCTAGATAAATCCGCGTCGTCTGAATGTTGGAATGCCCTAGAAGCCTCTGGATTGAGACAAGATCAACTCCTCGTTCAAGAAGGCCTGTTGCGAAATTGTGTCTTAGGGTATGAGGTGTCAGACGTGTTCTCGGGATGAGGGCATCGTCAGCAATGACATCCATCATTTTCTGAACATAGCGGGTACTGATACGTGCAACGCGATTGGTTAGGAAAACGGCATCTACATCGTCGTTAGGGGGATTCTTTCTTTGAATCAATAATCTCCGTGTCCCGAACCAGGCTTCCATCGCATCTACTGAGCGCTCTGTGAATAGTACGGTACGATCCTTGTCACCCTTACCTCCATAGACTCTGGCTGAACAGTCAGCTAGATCGATGGTCCCAGTCTCAAGAGCGCATAACTCGGATACACGCATTCCGGTATCAAGGAGAAGCGTGATGATGGGATGAGCAAGGGGGTTTTCTGAATCTTGAGCAGCCCTACGAACACGCATGACCTCTTCTCTAGTGAGGGTTCGTGGTAGAGGCCGAGAAGCAGTGGGGCGATGTACCCAATCGGGTATCCGGTGCCCTATGTAACGAAACAGATGACTTACTGCAGCAATACGTGCGTTGATTGTCGCAGGTCTTAGATTAGCGATGGCCTGAATGAATAGGTCTAGTCGTCCGTTGTTTGGATTACAGCGGTCGTGCATTTCTGTGATTGATATTTCCTCGATATCAACCTCCTCTTCTCCAGGAATAATTGTCGCTGAGAATCGTCGTGCTGTGGACATATATGATCGAATTGTATGATTACTCTTCTTTTCAGATCTTAATTGGGTCTCCCAAAGCGGAAGACAGGCAAGATGCTGAATTCGAACTAAGCGTGCAGGGAGAACTTGGTTGTTGCCTGTGATAGATGAATCAAAAGGAGTAGCGATGCGGCCCGCTGGGCCATCTGCAGCCCATCCGCTCCGCTGTCGTTGGTCGTCCATGGGTCCCATCCCATCCCCGAAGGGTAAATGTGGAACGAGGTGTCGGGTTTGAACCCTCTCATTTCAACAGGGGGTCGAGTGGGGGAATTGATCGTCAGAATCTTTCTTCCGAAGCAGTATTGCGCCTTTGCATATGAGCGCGAATGGACGCGATTTCTCCATAGATCACGAGTTCATCATTTGGCTGTAGAACGAGATCCTCGTTGGGAGACCAGATGTGGTCCTTACCACGCAATAGCGTCAATGCACGTGATTCTCCCATTTGCACGTCTTTGATTCGTCGTCCAATGAATTCTGGCCAATCCTTGATCCGGACAGTCAATGCTCCATGACCGGAGCGACGGCGAATAACCTCTTGAAGGTCGGTGGACTGAATTCTGTGACGCTGTGAAATCATGTCGATAATCTTCCCTGCAACATTTATTTTCGAAGCCTTCTCAATTCCTTCAAGCCCCGGACTCGAATTAACTTCGAGAAGGATTGGCCCGCTTCGTCCCTCAAGGAGATCGACACCACCGACCTCAATGCCAAGCAGATTTGCGGCACGAATAGCAACCTTAGCGTATTCATCCATCAATTCAATCGCTTCCACTTGTCCTCCAAGATGGAAGTTTGACCGGAATTCACGTCCCCTCGCCACGCGACGCATCGCAGCAACTACTTCGCCTCCAGCCACAATTACACGTACATCTCTTCCGTGACTTTCTCGAATATACTCCTGGACGAGAACAGTTTCTCGATTTGCGAGTAAACGATAGACGAGTTCGCTTGCATCTCGGATTGAATGAGCAAGATGGACAGAATTTCCTTGAGTCCCTTGACTCGCCTTAATCACGCAAGGCACTCCTCCAACTCTCGAGATCGCCCTTTCTGTATCTCGCCAAGAGGTTACGAGTGCGGTTCGTGGGACTGGGATTCCCTGGTGCGATAGAATTTGAGATGCAGTCAGTTTGTCTCGACTTTGAAGGATGGAGTCGGCTGAGTTGGCAACATAGACGCCTTGTGACTCAAACTGTCGGACAACACGTACCCCTTCAGATGTCACGGAGTAACCAATTCTTGGAATCACAGCGTCAGCCTGAATGGGCCAGCCACGGTGGATAACCTGTCCATTCCGTTCGCCGAGAACTAGGCTTGTTTCTAACGGGTCGACAATTTCTACCTCTGCTCCGCGATTTTCTGCTTCTTTTACCAAACGCCGCGTGCTATACAGCTGCGGGCCGCGGGATAAGATACACAGACGCATCGCCCTCATCATTGACCGAGCCACCCCTTTCCATTTTCAAATCATCCCTTGAGAGGGCGCATCGAAGACATGGGTTCGATTGAAATCGAAGTCCGTCATCGGTCAAGCCATGCAACCCGGGAATCCACCCGCTAGCGAGGTATCATCAGCAGAGACACCTGCCTCTGTACAGGGCCCATCAGTGGCACCACCTGTTGGGCCTAAATCCGCTCCAGCAGCAGCGTTTGACCCCATCTCTGAGATGGAAGATCGAAGAAATCGCAAGGAGCGGCGCGAAAAGCAATTGAGTAATCTCAAGGAGAACCGCTCCAATAAGAGAATGAATGTTTATCTTGTTCTTGGAGTCCTTACTATTCTATTCACGTTCTCGTTTTTCCCTGTGACACAAGGAAACCATTCCGAGAATCCTCATCAGAACCTTAGTGCAATCGAGGTCGAGTCTTGGATGGATACTTCAGATGCGAATCCGAATCCTCATTGGTCGCTAGAGGAGGTTAATGACCGTGCAGAAAACAAGATTTGGGATGGCAGTGATCCCAATGCTGGCTCGTTCGAACAAGATTTGAATCAATTGATAATCGGTTTCCCGATTCTGGATCTGGGTCCAATCAATGATGTTCAGGTCAAAGTGAGTCTCAAAGGCCATCGATTCGATGGCGGAAACACCTCTTTTCGCCTTGGTTTATTTGAGGCCCCTAACGGCTGCGCGATGATGCCATCCGCTCTCCCATGGGAAACCTCCTCAGAGATGGAAGATATCACAACAGAATCTCAGGTGATTCGTTATGATCAGTCAGATGCACCTGCTCTTCCTTCAGGTCAAGAGGTGGAATATGCCCTTACAGTGAAGCCGGGACGGCATTGCCTCGTGTTCCAGTACATCGAAGGTCAACAATTGAGTTCGGACCAATGGCAGGGCACGAACTCTCAGTGGAAGGCCACTGTGGATGCAGAGGCTCAGATGTTCTGGCCACGCGCTTTATTGCTTCCAATATGCCTCATTATCCTCCCTCTACTGGTAGCTACCATCATTGCTGCACAGAAGGCAGGTGCTGCATACAAGAGAGTCAGATATCCAGAGGCTTCAGATAAATCAACAGAAGAACAGGTACTTGATGCAGCAGATGCTGAGCGAGAACTCGGCATGGATCTAACTACTGGCGCAGAGAACACTGATGCTACCAACGAAAGTCCGACCATGCCTGAGGAGGCACTTTCCGAGGATGAATCCCCGGTTGAATCAGCTACCGAATCTCCTGCCGAGGTTGAGCAGAGTGGCACTGATAGTGACAATTCAGGGTCTGCACAGATTGGTGGATATACCGATGAACAACTACTTGCTGCAGGATGGTCACCGGAACAAATCGCACAACATCGCGGCAACTAGTGGTAGGGTCTCAAATCTCCATCATTCACACTGCGAGTCCAACGGTTTGATAGTGACGACGGAGACGTCCATGCAAGGAAAGGGAGCATGATCCGATGAAGCGAAGTGATCTCGAGAAGCGAACAGTCGCTGATCTCAAGGTTCTTCTCGAAGCGATGGGGCTCCCACGTTCTGGTAAAAAGTCAGAATTGATTGATCGCATTATCGATTCTCTGCGACTTGATGAACAGGATACTGAGGATTCCGATGAAGATACTCCATCAGAGATTCAAGAATCCAACGACGATGATAGCTTCCTCCTGCTCGAAGAGGAGGAGATTGAATCACTAGATATTCCTTCAGAAGATCCACCTTCTGTAATTGAAGTAAAGGTAGAGAAAGATAGTACCGAGGTTCTTGAGGCAACAATTCTCGAAGCCGTAATTGTAGATCCGTCGGAAGCAAAGCCGAGGTCCGAGGCTCGCAGTAAGCCAAACGCATCAATGTCCCTAGGTGATAGTAGGAAGTCAAGCCGAGCCATTTTCCTTGGAGGCCTCCTACTAGTAGCGGCTTTGGCTGGTGGAGGCTACTGGTGGACTTGGATGCAGGATCAGCAAGCTTTCGCTGTTGAACCTGCACGCTATGGAGATAGTATGGAGTTCACGATGACGGGTGGTTCAGTTCAGGTAAATGGTAACGACATGGTCGCTCTGCTTCGTGATAATACAGGTTCTGCGTTGGAGAAGGCTTGTGGAGATCTTGCAATTACGATGAATGGGATGTCAAGTATTGCCTATCGTGATGCTCCGACATCGGAGATTGGTGACCCTACTGATCGGGATAATGCAGGGGCTACTGAGACGAGGGATGGTTATGGCCGCATTCATCTTGCAGCCGAACGATCGCTTTCTTACGATCTTCTAACCGACCTCTCAGGAAGGACATGGACTACGGACGGAAGTCGTTGTAGTAGTAGTCTTACATGGGAAATGAATGCGAATTCAGTAGATATATCCGTTACTTCTTGGGAGGAGTTGACTGAAGCGACAACTATCCGTTCTGAAGCGACAGTGGATTTTGTCACTCCAGATGGGGACCGGAGTATGTTGCAGAACACCGCCTTTGGAGGTACAGGAATCGCAGCTGTAGATGAAGCATTACCGCTCTTTTTGCAACCCGCTGTTCCGTTGGATTTACGCTCTACCTTCGGTTCCATTCTTCTTGAAGAGGGTTCTACCGGAACTGCGGAAGGTTGGGACTATACAGTTGAACCAGCGCAGCGTGTAAACGGCGAACTTCTTGTTCCTATCAAGATGGAGCAACCTAGTATTGCCACATGTCTTGGACATGCGAAACTTGACCTTCTTGTACGAGAGGGGGCGCCGTGGCCCGTGGAGCAGAAGGTGGATATTCTGATTGACAAGGCACGTGAATCAAGTGATTGTAGTTGGCATGAATCCGCAGCTCTCGACTTCGCTGTTCCTGATGGTCAATTGGTGATTACTTACACACTTCGTGAATCTACTTTCACTGCTGGGGAACGTGCCATTGTTTGGGGCGACCTATACAATAGTCGACCAGGGGCAGGTGAAGGGATTCCAAATACGCAGGTGCAGTGGGATGGCCATATGCCCGACGAATCGACAATTCATGCATTTACAGTTGAAGAAGCAGTTGAATGTCTCATGAATTCGAGCGCTGGAAATGGTGTACGTTCTGCCCTCAATAACGATGGTTATCTGTACAGAATGAATCATGCAAATGATGGTGCTGAAGAGACATGGAACCTCAGTTGGGTTGATCCTGATTCGGATGCAGGATGGACTTTGGTACGTTCTTCAGGCACCGATTGCACTGTTGTGAATGACGGAACGCTTGCCCCGTCGGATGCGCCGGAGTACAACCTCAACGCGATTCCCAATACATTGTCCATTGCTGAGATGCAATCCAGAATGATGGATACTTCGGACTTCCTTGGAGCGACTCAGGTGCTGATGGATGGAGGTGTGCTACGTTCAGACGTTGAATTCACTTCACGTCTCGTAGTTACTCAAGATACAGATCTTCTCGATTTTATTGATGATATCGATGAGGGCGAGGTTACCTTCACCGCCTCCAGATCATGGACAGATGGGAATTCAGAGAACTCTTTCGATCTGATAATGGATGCAGAACGAGGCCGGATGGTAGGCTGGCTCCAAAGTACGACTGAATGAAACGTCACTCTAACCTCTATACGGGCGTCACCTTGAATGCCTCAGGCATTCGCTGAGGTAACGATGGGTTCGGATGAGTATCCGGTCGTGGACATATTATCTATTGATGATAATCTCATCACAGATGTCTCATTCAACGAAGTTGAACATCCAATTGAATCAGAGGGATTCGATACGAAGGCACGTCCTCGTGAGTCCATCGAATTACCTAGGGCAGAACCAACAGTTGCAGGCCTTGCACGTGTAGTTACCGTGACCAATCAGAAAGGTGGAGTTGGAAAGACCACCTCGGTAATCAATATCGCAGCACATGTTGCGATGCGAGGGGGGCGTGTTCTTGTTGTGGATTGTGATGCTCAGGGGAATTGTGCTTCAGGATTAGGTATTGACAAGTCACGAGTCACAATTACGACGAGAGATGTTGTACTTACACCTGCTATGGCGACACAAGCCCGGCATGCGACTGCTGTGGATGGCCTACATCTGATAGTAGGTGATAGGAATCTCATTGGATTGGAGGAGGCTCTTGCATCACAACTAGGGCGAGAAAACCGTCTTAGTGAGGCTCTTGAACCACTCAAGCCACATTACGATCTAATCCTAATCGATACAGCTCCTTCATTGAGTATCGTGTCAATCAATGCGCTGGCGGCTTCAGACGCCGTGTTAATACCAGTACAAACAGAGTATCTTGCTCTGGAAGGAGTTGCATTGTTGACAGGAACTCTCAATGAAGTGCGACGTTTACTCAATCCACGTCTTGGCGTGGATGGCGTGATTATGACTATGCATGCACCAACTCTCCTGAATACACAGGTTGCAGGACATCTCAGAGAGGTCTTCGGAGATTTGGTCATAGAGCCGGCGATTCGACGTAACATTCGCCTTGCAGAATCCCCGAGTCAAGGTGTACCGATTCAGTTCCATGCTCCACAGAGTCATGGTGGCCAAGATTATGCAGCATTGGCTACCGAACTGGAAGCAATCTGGTTTCCAGGAGGTCTTCGAGATGAGTGATGAGAGACGTGGACTTGGTCGTGGGCTAGACGATCTCATGGCCCAGAATGAGATGGATCTCCCGTTTCTCTCTGCATATGGTCCTGCATCCGAGGTGGAAGACGATATATCGCAAGCAAAGGCTCCTCCTGAGGAGATTTTCGATGCAGTAGTGCGTCACCTCCGATCGATTGGATGTGAAATAGAATCCATTGAGGACGGAAGCCTCTCAGTTCAAGGATTAACGGTAGACATAGGCGATGATGCCATCCAACTTACCTTTGAGAGCAAGCATCGTCTTCCGTTTGTCCCTAGTGACCTTGCATCACCGGGATTAAGAGAAGGAAAAATCGATGTTGATGGATGTGGGGCTCAAGTGACAATTGAAGCTTGGGGGATTGAAGCAAGGCGTTGCCTATCTCGATTTATTGAACATGTTACAATCAACGATGACGGATGATTGCAGCCATTACGAATACTGAGATTACTGCTGCGATACCAACAGTGGGAACAGCTCGGCTAGAATCTTCTGAATTACTATCGTTACAACTTTCACCACCATCGTAACCTTCACCGCCCCAATCAGTTCCATCATTCCAACAATCGGACCAGACCTTCCAACCGAATCCTGTCTCAGGAATTTTCGTTTGGTTCTCTGATGCGTTTTCAAGAATAATATTCCAATTCACATAGGTCTGATCAATCATTGGCGATACAGTGGTGGTCCATGTGACATTATCTCCAGTTATCATCTCAGTTTGTTCAGGTGGGTAACAGAGGCCAGAGTTGACACAAATCTGTGTGGTTGCATAAATTTTCACTGCGTCCGAACTTTCGTTGATACTTACACTGATTACGAAATCCCCATCTTGACTGAAGACAGAGGGGGAATCCACATTGTCAAGTCCTGAATCTGAAAGTTCGTCAACTGATTTGTTTACGCCGCCTTCTGATGCAGCAGAGACGGTGGCTGCAGAGATGAGAATCATGACTATTGCAAGTGGAATCAGAGGCCTCATGCATATGTTGTTCGTGTACTTGACCTATTCAACGATTTGCTATTCCTGATACTATATTTCTTAACTCTCAACTTCCCACAAGTCATCACCAATCCAGTGGATTGTTCTGAGAGCCTTGCCTTTGATGGCAGCATTCATTTCCTCAGCATCTAACAATGCCCATCCCATTGCGATTGGTTTACCATGTTCCTCGTCACGAATCCAGATTAGATCGCCTCGTTCGATGTTTGGGTCAACCATCTGTACGCCTGCCGCCATACAGTCTGCACCATTCATCAGAAATGGAATTGCGCCTCTGTCGACTGCGCACCACTTAACCTCAAGATTCCAACGTAAGAGTCCACGAAGCGTAGGAAAAATCACTGCTCCAACATCACCTAAATCATCTGGTCGATCAATTGTCATCACGAGAGGAACACGATCACCAAGTAGGAGATTTAGTTCACCGAATTCAGCGATTTCAAGGAATACGTCGGAGAAGTCATCTTCGATGCCTAGATTCTCATTGAGGGAATCAAGGATGCGTCGTACGACCTTCAGTCGTACTGGCTTCCTCTTCCTCATCCTCCGCTTTGCCATACCATCTCCTCCTTCTGACGTCCAATGAATGTCCCGCCGCACCGCAAGGCCTGTAATGCAGTTCCTCGTAATTATTGACATGGCGATGGGCTGGGGTGTTCTACGGAACTATCATGCCCATGCGAAGGAGATGGGTTCAGATCCACCTAGTGTCCCCCTCTTCTTTCTAATGCCTCCTGCGAGCCTTCTCTCATTTGAGAGTGGAGTCGGAGAAATGCCTCATCCTAATCCCTCATGTACTATTCATCATGAAGTAGAGATAGTATTCAGAATTGGCCAAAATGGACGTCCGGATGCCATGTGTGTCGGCTTAGATCTAACAAATCGAACTGAACAAGAGATCGCAAAACGTGATGGTTTACCCTGGAGTGATGCGAAAGCGTTCCCGAATTCAGCACCTCACGGTCCATGGCACCCTTACAAAGAGGGGGTATTCGAAGTGCAGTTATCAGTCAATGGAGAAATGCGTCAACAGGGTTCGAGTAGTATGATGATTCACAGTATTGATCGCATACTAGAGGCTCTTCGAGAGCGTTTCAATCCGCAGCCCGGCGACCTTATTTTCACAGGTACTCCAAGCGGTGTCGGGCCGATCCAACAGGGTGATGAAATTGTAGCTGAATTACATCAGGATGGGCGATGTATCAGTCGTCTTCAACTACATATCCACGCTTAATGAGTAAGTGATGTTGCAACGCTTCTTTGAAATAAGGGGAGCCAGTCGGCCGATTCCGGAGGCGATGAACTCATGGCACAATGGCACGGTATCTCTCGACGTAAGCCCAGTGGAGCTCGCCTTAAGCGTCCAAACCGCTACCGTGGCAAGCGACGCACTGAGATTTCCAGCGAGAAGCAATTTGCATTCATCGACGCAGATCGTCAGACCAAGGTCTATCGTAAGCGTAGTGGTAACACGACAGTCCGCGTTCTGAAGGAGAACATGATCAACGTCTCCGATGGTTCGGGAAAGACTCAGCGTGTTGAGATGACCAATGTTGTCGAGAACGGAGCAGACCCGAACTATGTTCGACGCAATATCCTGACCAAGGGCGCAATTGTCGAGACCAATCTTGGTCGTGTACGCATTACGAGCCGCCCGGGTATGGACGGCGTAATCAGTGGCGTCGTAATCGACGAATAAGCGAAGACCTCATGATGGTCGTCGAACTCATTCCGAACGGAGTTGATTGAATGAGTGGCGACGCATCGCGGATTCGGGTATGGACCGGATACTTCGATGCTCGGCTTTCACGGTCTGAAGGTCGCCGCGTCAGTGTGGCAAACGCGGTTCCAAAACCGGATCTAGATTCAATTGCTCTTGCCGCACGGTCTCTTGGTATTCGTAAGATGAAGCGTGAAGCGAATCAATCGCATCCGAAGCGTCCACGTGCGAGAGAAGGATACCTAGTCATGTCCGCCAAGGATGCACATTCTGCTGCAGGGACGAATAGTAAGGAGGAGTTGATGGCCACTATCGGTTCACGATTAGCTACTACTCATCAAGAGGCGAAGGAGAAGGCAGAGGAAGAACGTAAGCGTGGTCCAAGAAAAGGAGATCGCGCCGCCCGTTCCCAGAGGAAGGCAAAGAGGCCTCAAAACAAGAAGAATAAGCGCCGGCAGAATCGTCGCTGAATCATAATTCGAGAGTTCGAATCCATCCGTGTCGATCATCTGCTCGCTTCAACTGAATATCCACTAAAGTATCGTAGAGCTTTCTAGTCACAGGCCCTACTTCTCCGTTGCAATAATGTGCAATTTTGCTTCCATGTTCGATACTCCCAATGGGCGAGATTACGGCTGCAGTCCCGGCGCAGAATGCTTCGTCAGCGTCTAGAGCCATATCGACATCTACGCGTTCCTCACGCACTTCATGCCCTAGATCACGGGCAATTTGCATTACGCTTGCTCTGGTAATTCCTGGCAAGATGGTTCCGGTCAAGTCTGGAGTATAGATGACATTATCCTTGACGCAGAAGAAATTGGCAGCACCCACCTCCTCGATATATTGGTGCTCAACAGCGTCGAGATAGATAATTTCAGCATAACCTTCTACCTTCGCCATTTTGGACGGCATCATTCCAGGAGCGTAGTTTCCGATTGCCTTTACTCCCCCTGAACCACCTGGAGCAGCACGGTGATATTCATCAGAGACCTTGAGTTTGATTGGAGTCATACCTCCCTTGAAGTAAGGCCCCACGGGGCACACGTAGACCATGAAGGTGAATTCGGGAGCAGGTGCTACACCAAGAATAGCTCCACTTCCCCAGAGTACAGGTCGAATGTAGAGTGCACCACGTCCAGTGGGGGGTACCCAGCGATGATTCGATTTTACTACAGATTCCACGGCGTCGAGGAACAAAGATTCTGGAACAGGGGGCATGCCTAGGCGCTTCGCGCCCTGTGCGAATCGAGCCGCATTCTTGTCTGATCGGAAGAGCACAATGTTCCCATCGTCTGCTCGCTGAGCCTTCATCCCCTCAAAGATACCTTGGCCATAATTCAGGACACCCGCTGCTGGAGAAATCTCAATGTTACCAAAGGGAATTAACTCTCCTTCACCCCATTCTTCTCCTGCACGAACCACATTTCGATACATTGTATCGGTAGCAGTGAACGAAAAGGTGAGGCTGTCCCAATCAAAGTCCATCATCACACCTCCTCAGGCAGCAAGCCTGTTATCCAAGGTGAGGGGCGGTGTCTATCAACGATTCCCTGAGTTACTTTCCATCTGAATCCGGGTAGGTTCATCACCATCGGCGTTCAACACGATTCATGGCCGATGGAGACATGGTGTGGCAAGGTCGCATCTGCATCATCGATGTATCATATCAAGCTCAGAGTGAAGGAGGCACTGTTCTAGTAGCTCATGCCAGGGCAGAAGCCGGTCATTCGGTGACAATGTTGGTGCATGGTCTCCGCCCTTTTGTAGTGATTGCAGCTCCTGACGATGCCCAAAATGATCGACTTGAATCATGGTTGGACGATGTTCGAATAGACGAGCGAGTCGTGCAGATCCATGATCCGGAGATTCTGTGGTGTGAGGAAGGTGAACGACCGCATTGGCGAGTGGACGTGACTCAGCCCCACGTTGTCCCTAAGTTACGAGATCATCTTTCTGAGCGATGGCTTGTCACGAGTGCGGACATCGTATTCCCCATGCGTCTATTCCTTGATCTTGATCTTGGACCTCATATGGAAGTATCAGGTTCTGTAATTCACGCTAGAAGTCGTGCACCTCTGGAGATTGCCTCTGCATTCGAGGGTGTGGATTTCTTAGAGGTGGCCAATTCTATCAGGGAGGCAGGGGGGAGTGGCCTTTACTCGACAGATCTCGTGATTAGATGTGGGATAGAGGATTTGAAGGATACAGAACCATTCAGGGCTCCTTTTGTCACAGCTTCCTTTGATCTTGAGACGAGCGTAGTTGAATCAACAATTCTGTGTGCTGCGATGGTTATTGACCGTGCAGGAGTACAAACTGAATACACCTTTCAAGGAAATGAACGCGAAATCCTTGCTGGAATGACGCGCCTCATCCGCGATGAGGATCCGGATATTTTGACAGGATACAATATCGATAATTTTGATTTGCCAAGAATCGACCAACGGGCAGAGGATCTTTCAGGCAAGGATCGCGGGTTATTGTTGGATATGTTTGGATGGGGCCGAGACCCCGTTGTTGGTGGATCTATGCGGGCGCTTCCATCACGTTCACAGTCACGAAGATGGTCAATTGGCGGGCGGGCAGTGATGGATGCATGGTGGGAAGCGAGAACTGCATTGCGGCCTCAGCGCGAATCGTTACGATTCGTTTCCGAACTTCTGTTCCCAGATCGCCCTGAATTACGTAAGATGGATATCGATGCGAGTAGAATGGATGAGGAGTGGGCTCAGCGGCCAGATGAAGTACTCCGATATTGCGTAATGGACACAGTTCTTCCAATTGAGATTCTTGAGGCAATTCATGCAATTAGGGGTAAAGAGGCGTTAGCCTCTGTCGCCCGTATGCCGTTTCAACGCGCTGTCGGCGGGACTACAAGTCAGTGGATTGATTCTCTGATGATCCGCCTTGCAGACCGCGAAAAGGTCGCAATTCCACGAACTCGTAGCGGCCCACGTCGTGATCAAATCGTCGGTGGCCATGTCCAAGATGTTGATTCAGGATTACATCCTTGGATTGCAGTGCTGGATTTTAAGTCAATGTACCCCTCGATAATGATTGAGAAAAACATCTGTTTCACCACTCGAATCGATGCTAAGGATGCACCTTCTGAGGATGTCTATCTTTCACCTGACGGAACAGCATACCTTGGACGAAGCCATCGAAGCGGCCTCGTACCACGCCTTCTACAGCAGTTGATGGAAGAGCGTGATCGACAGAAGATAGCTATGAAAGTGGCTCGAAACGAGGACGATGAAGTAACGGCATTTTTCCATGATCGCCTTCAATTCGCTGTAAAAATCTTGATGAACTCATTCTATGGTGTCTTTGCATCTTCCTTCTATCGATTTACGCATCAGGATATTGGAGCCTCAATTACCGCGTGGGCACGTTCCAATATTCGAGGTGTAATCACCACCTTGGAGGATGAAAATCAGCGTGTAGTGTATGGTGACACGGATTCGATTTTCATCTCTGCTCCGGTTGATTCAGATATCCCTACACGTATCCCTCAGGTAGGTGAGAAAGACCGTGAATCGTTTGAGATAGCTCGCAATACAACCGTTGAATTCGGGCAATCTTTAGCTAAGCGATTCACGAAGGCAGGTGCAGAACTCGAGTTTGAGGCAGCCCTCGCTGCGATGTTTAGCCATGGGGCGAAGAAGCGTTACTTCGGACAGGTGGTTTGGCCCGAAGAGGATTTGTTAATCCGTGGTTACGAGGTTCGTCGTTCAGATTCCTTCGTTATTCTAACCAATTGCATGACTTCGTCGTTTGAGCGTATTCTCGCTGGTGAGACCACACAGGCAGTCGAAGATATTCGTACCTTGATTCAAAGAGTTCGTAATCGTGATGTTGCTCCAAAAAATCTCGTCATTAGTCGTTCTTGCAAGGGAAAGATCAACAGAAAAGATGGCTCAGTTGATTTTTCTGTTTACGCTAATCCTGACGGATTGCCTTACGTCAAAGCAGCAAAACAACGTCTTGCTCGAGGTCTAAATTTCACTCCTGGTATGAAAGTAGGATATCTCGTTACTGATGCAACTAGCAGTCCAATGTCGGTTGTGGATTGGCATGAAGATGAAACAGGAGAGATACAAACTGATTTCGATCCTGAATATTATGCTAAGAGAATAGCAACTGCAATGGGGAGAATCACAGAGGTATTCGGTTGGAATGAGAAAGAACTTCTCCAAGGGTCACAGCAATCATCGCTGGATCGCTGGATGTAAATGGAACGTCATATGAGGGGGTCTCTGAATCGAATGGCTGATAGGGACCGGGAATGCATGGAGGTATGATGAGCCGCCTTCTACGCGCTTCCATGCTCGCTCTTCTCGTAGTATGTCTCCCTCTTGCAGGGTGTCTTGATAGTCTTTCATCGAACTCACCACCAACTGTCGCAATGAATATCACTCCATCCGGGACTGTGAAGGCTCAGGAATCCGTCACTTTCGATGCAGCAGGGAGTAGCGATCCAGATGGCGATTCTCTGAGCTTTAACTGGAATTTCGGTGATGGCGATGTCGCAACAGGACTCACCACGAGCCACATCTACACCACTCCAGGCACATACACGGTTACGCTTACCGTCGCCGATTCCCAATACGAAGCGTCGTTAACGAAGGATATCACAGTTGCCGATTCTAATGCACGTCTCCCACACGCGGAAATTATGGGTCAGAAGGATGGCGACTGTGAAGGTGAAGATCCAAAGACTGGAACATACATCCTCCAATGGGTATGTGAACCAGATCGAGAGATATCAGATAGAGGCGTCGATATCTCGACAACCCTCATTCTTGATGGGAGCGCATCTTGGGCTGGTTGTGATCCAGACGATTCTGATTGTTATGCAGAAGAGTACTTGACGGATTATGAATGGGATCTTGATGTCTACACGGACTCCGATGGAGACGGGGATCCAATGAATGATGTTGATGCGACGGGCGAGACCTATGATTGGATGTCGATGACAGCAGGAGAACACAAAGTTTCCCTCACTGTAACAGATAACAACGGATTCACAGATCAAGATACATCCCTAGTATACATCAACTATCGAGGTGTGTGGAGCGATTTTGAACTTAATCGTAGGGGGAGTTCAGGGAATGTGTCCGCATTCGACTTTCCAGTTGTTGACGACGATGAATCGAAGAATACCATCCGATATGTGAAACTCAAGATTACCTATCCAATCGAGGACAAGGATTTCGTTACCTGCCAAAATAATGTATGTCACAACCGCTTTGATCTATACGTCACGAATGATACAGGAGTGGATGTAGCTGATACAACATCTACCACTGATGAACAAATGACATACGGAGATTGTGATACAGGCACTGAGGAAGATCCAGGCAACCGTTGCCTTTGGCTCCAACTAACTGGTGGCGATTTTGAGGAGAATTTGGATGGAGAATATACTGTAGAGGTCCGTAACCAGAGAACTCATGCTGCAGATGTGATTGATTTCGCCATTGAACTCATTTACAAGTGAATCGTCAATAATTTGCGATTCGATTTCGGCTCTGAAAACGTACATCTCTGATGAGTAGCCTTGATATATGCATCCACGGTCGCAGCGTTGCTTAACACAGGAGTGAACCACATGGGATCGCAATGGGAAGACAAGAACAAGCCACACTTGAACATCGTATTCATTGGTCACGTCGACCATGGGAAGTCCACGACCGTCGGTCGTCTTCTCCTCGACAGCGGCCATATCGAACAACACGTTATTGACAAGAACGAGAAACTCGCAGCTGAGTCTGGAAAGGCTGGTTTCGGTCTCGCTTACGTGATGGACGGACTCAAGGAGGAGCGCGAGCGTGGAATCACGATCGACGTTGCTCACAAGGAGTTCTTCACCCCTAACTGGTACTACACTATCATCGACGCACCTGGTCACCGTGACTTCGTCAAGAATATGATTACTGGAACTAGCCAGGCAGACGCTGCCGTTCTCCTATGTGCTGCAAACGACGGCGTAAACGCGCAGACGAAGGAACACGCTTTCCTCGCTCGCGTTCTCGGCGTCAAGCAACTCATCGTCAACGTCAACAAGATGGACATCAGTGGTGTCGACTATTCCGAAGACAAGTACAAGCAGGTCTGTGGAGAGGTCGATGAGCTTCTCAAGATGGCCGGCTTCAACCCCGCAGATGTTCCAAAGATTCCTTGCTCTTCATTCAATGGCGAGAACCTCTACGACGTCTCTGACAATATGGGCTGGTGGAAGGGAACTACCTTCAACGACAAGTCTGTCAAGACCCTCTTCGAGGCAATCGATGCTGTTCAGCAGCCTTCGAAGCCTGTTGATAAGCCTCTACGACTTCCAATCCAGGACGTCTACAAGATCAGTGGAATCGGTACTGTGCCCGTTGGTAAGATTGAGACAGGCACTCTAAACGTCGGCAAGAACGTCGTGTTTAACCCCAGCCAGCAGACCGCTGAAGTCAAGAGCATCGAGATGCACCATACGCAGGTTGCAAAGGCTGAGCCTGGCGACAACGTCGGATTCAACGTTCGTGGTCTTGCTGCAACGGACATCCGTCGTGGTGACGTAGCTGGATACGCCGACAGCGCACCGAACTTCGTCCGTCACGACGAAACCTTCGTTGGACAGATTCAACTTATGGACATCCCCAAGGCAATCGGCGCTGGTTACACTCCTGTGTTCCACGCTCACACTGCTCAGGTTGCAGTTCGCTTCGCTGAACTCCTTGAGAATGCAAAGACCAAGGAGAAGAACCCTGCCTTCCTCAAGTCCGGAGATGCAGCTCTAATCCGCTTCGCTCCGACCAAGCCTATGGCCATCGAAGAGATGGGCGCGTTCCCAGAACTCGCACGCTTCGCAATTCGTGATATGGGCAAGACAGTCGCTGCTGGCGTCTGCATGAAGATCGAGAAGAAGTGAATAGTTGGATAATGAGGAGTTCGGAGTCGGATTCCCATGCCAATCATTACCGCGATTAAGTTGACCGGTGAAGACCACACTGCAGTCGATAGAGTTGCAGGAGTTGTCAAGGAGATTAGCGATAGAACAGGCGTTACGATGAGGGGGCCAATTCCTCTCCCGACCCGCCGACTTAGCGTTCCATGCAGGAAGTCTCCTGATGGAGAGGGTTCCGAAACCTTCGATCATTGGGAGATGCGCATACACCGTCGCCTAATTGAGCTCGTGACAAACTCCTCAAAGGATGAAAATGCGATTCGAGAGATTATCAAAATCCCGATTCCCGATTCCGTTACCATCGAAATCAATCTGCGTCAGGTCAACTGATTAGGATTACAAATCTGCTGGTTCTGCCATTCCGCCACCGATTAGTGCATCAGCTAACAGGGTCGGACATACGTGGACATCACCAACTGAGAGATCAACCGGGTTATCATCGGGACCAAGTATTGGTTCAGGAAGATCTTGTAGCATTCGAATCCGGCGAAATCCATCTGGAACCGATGAAGAATGCGATTGATTGTCGTCCTCCCAGGCTTCATCGATATGGAATTCAGGAGGAGGGGCGATATCTTCCTTAGAATCTGCGATTGGAATTGTTTGCTCATTCTTATCTTCTTGAATGAAATCAGTCAATGGAGCAACACCAGAATTGGAAACTTCGATAATCGGTGTAGATATACCGTTTTGCAAGGTATCCCAATCGATGTCTTTCTGGAAAATTTCGATGGAGCGACAGACACTTTCGTAAAATGCACGTTCTGCTGGTCCATGCTGTTCCCAGTTTGGTTCAGGGGCGTTTCCTTCTCGTTGGAGAAGTGTCCGCATTGTGGCGAGTCGAGCAAATCCGTTCAGGCGGTGTTGAGTTAGGGAGCCGATAGCCCAACGAATGGTACGCATCCGTTTGCGGATTAGATCTGTCTTCGTGTTCCATCCTTCCTTTCTCCGCGCTTCATCCATCTCAATCTCAATTCGTTGAGTGAGTTGAGTCACCAATTCCCAGAATCTGGAGTTAGGAAGCGGGAGAGGGAGCTCTTTGTCTGCTTGTGAGCGTTGAAGGCTGATGAGCCTCGATTCAATCTCTTGGGCGGCCTGTTCGCTCAACGGGGCAACCGCCCCAGTGTCAGAACTAGTGACCGCCATCCATTTGCAGTCAAACCGGCCGACTCATGAACCATTCGTTCTTACTTCAAGAGAACGCAAGGCCGGACGATTGAAACGACCGTGGATGGCTAGCCTACCATGGACCCCACACGCGGGAAGGCATCTGCCCTTTCTCTCGTGACCCTCATGGTGCTGATGAGCCTCGGTCCAATTGCTTCAGTTGTCTCAGGTGATGATGTGCCTTGGACGGGTCCTGAAAGCATGTTACTGGATGATGCAACCGTTGAAGGTTTTAGCATTGAGACCAATGGAACAGTCACAGATGCTTGGATTACGATTGATTCGGATGGTAGCGATACTTTCACTGTCCCCGGTTGGTCGAGTGACACTCCTGGACGAAATTTCTCTCATGGTTCACATCACAATGCTTCCTCCACATTGTTCAATGGGGATCTTAGTTTGTCAAATGCCGACAATCATGGTAGAATTCACGACTTCGAGAATCTTCATCGTCGGTTTGAGGGATGGATTCCGGGGGGGACAACCAGTGTTTGGGAGATTGCCGATGTATCTAGCCTAAATGGGACTGTAGTCAACATCAACAACTCTGCAGGTCAGTCGATGACGGCTCGGACAAATGGAGGTGGCCATGCACCTAGATTCGCCTCAGATGGAGATTTTGTTGCCATGACTCAACCTGATCTTAGCATCGCTCCAGGTACACATTCATGGTTAACAAGTCCAGACTGGCCAATTCCAGCACATGTAGAGAATCTGACCTTCACAATGGATCATTGGTTTCATCTTTGGACAGATTCGGATGTATCTGGTACCGGAGCTGGAGCCTGGGTAGAGGTTTCTTTTGATGGGGGCTCTAACTGGTCCTGGATTGAACCTGAGCAGGGTTATGGAAATACAATATCCACCTCTGCTCCTGTTCCAAATGGAGCGAATGGCTCAGGGTTTTCAGCATGGGCATCCATTAATGCAAGCGGATGGGTTCGTTCATCCTTTGTTTTAGATGATAATCCAGATCTTGTTAACGCGAGCACGTTCCGTTTCCGTCTCGTAGTTTGGACACCGATTACACAATCCACAGATCGACCAGGATGGTTCGTAGATCGTCTTCAGATGAGCAATGATGGCTATGCTCCCGGTGCGTGGTTCCATGGTAACTTGAACGGGGAATACTCACCGGATGCAAATGCTGCTTTGGTCATGGAAGCGGATCTTTCCTCTGTCAATGGACCCATGGTCCTACAGTACGCTGCGGATTTCGATATGGAGGGGGATGTCTACGATAACTGGCATGTCGAGATGAGTACGGATGGAACCAATTGGACAGGCATTACCCCGATGATTGGTCTTCCTGGACACGGCGTCTATGTGAATGGAACTACTATAATTGACGATTCAAATGGCTGGGTGTCACTTCAGCATGCGATTCCTAATGGATACAACACGACGATTTCGCTACGTTTTCGATTCCAATCTGACCCGACAGGAGGCACTGGTTTTGGCGGTTTGACAATTGATCCTCCCGAAGGCCTTATGCTGGACGATGTTCGAATTATCGAGATATCTGGTCAAACAGAAATCGAACATGCGGTGTGGAGGTTTAACGACACTTCGGACGCCAATCATTCCTCTGTTGTTCTAGGTAAGGTAGACCAGTGGCAGCATATCTCAAACCAAGGGATAAATGGCCCTTGGGATGAAATGGAGTCCTTCGAAGATGCAAGCCTGTTACCGATGGATTGGAACATTAGAACAGAGGCTGGATATGGTTGGGCATTCGGTGAACTGAACAACACTGGACCAGATCCTAACTCATTCCCAGGTGGGGGGAATGGTGCCGGAATGGTGTTGAATGCGGCATACCGACAGAATTCATATTCTCATTTGGAATCACCATCGATTCCTATCCCTTACGGGAGTCGAGCAACTCTACAATTCGACCATTTCATCTGTGCAGAGAGTGGTTGGGATGGAGGTGCCCTCTACATTTCGACCGATCATGGTCACTCTTGGTCTCACTTTGGCTCCCATATTGTGGATTGGTATGATTCGATGCACTACAACAACACTCTCAGTCCGTTCTATGGACAGATGGCTTGGGACGGCTCTCGAGTGAAAGGTGGTGGTTGTGGGGCTAACACCACCTTCGTTACCAAGACAGCGGATTTGAGCAATCTCGCTGGCCAGAGTGTAATGCTCAGGTTCTCATTTTTCTCAGACACCTACTTCGAATCCAGTGGCTGGTATGTGGACAACGTCGGTATTACTGTAGATGTATTTCGCGATAAGGGAACGTGGACATCACCGTTGATTCAAGCCCCAGATTCTTTGGGATGGGGGTCCGTTGATGTTCAGGCAAGTGTGCCGAATAGAACCGCAATCAAGGCATCTATACTCGATTCACAGGGGGTGCCGATTATTGGGATGGAAAATCGAACTCTTCCAGTGCATCTTGCAGATCTTTACGGATTAACCTCCTTTGATTCGAGTTCAGGTATCCATATCCAAATCGAGATGGAGACAATGGACGAACACAGGACTCCCCGTATCCAACAGGTATCCATTAACGGCAGCCGATTCCTTTCCGGTCAAGCTGCATCTGCAACAGGTTGGAACGTGAACTCACCATTGATTGTACATGAGGTAGAAGGAAGAATTGAGAATCCAACTTTCATGACACAGCGCGTCGATGGACCAACCATAATTTCTGAGCGTCGTATCGAATCATTCTCCATAGAATCGATTTCCTCAGGAGTCATGATAGAGGTCTTTGCGGATGGAAATTCCGTACATTCTTCGATGATTAGCAATGGCACAGTTTCTCTCTTCATACCTGCCACCACTCTTGCATTTGTATTGGATTTCCAACCAGGGTCGGATTTGGAACAGTTGAGTATTCATCCTCATCTTGCAACACCTTCCTTTGGTCCAGAGATTGATGTTCTCTCCGATGGCCTAGTTGAATGGTCTTGGCCTGATGACAGTGAAGGTAACTCTCTTCCATATGGTTTGATGCAGGGGTCTAGTATAGAATCAAACGAATCATCGATTAATGGTTCAATTCAGATTAGCTTAGTCGATGATGCTGATTGGCGTTATGCGACTATGATGTTACGCGCTCATACAGGTACCAATGTAACGGTAACAGTCGATATGGGTCAGCGTTCATGGACGCGGACTATGTCGGCAGGCGACTTCTCTATGGTTAGCATGAGTGGTGCTGAACTCCGGCAAGGTCAATCCTCTTCAGTTGGCCAGTTAGTACTTGGCCCCGTACATCAGATGCCTCTTCGAGATGTCGTTTTCCATGTTACTGCAGATCAGGATTTTACTGGATCTGTGACTTTGCTTAGTGTGGATCAGCACATCATATCTAACATTTCTAATCTTGGTCCTTCAATAGAGAACTATCGCCTTAGTCGCCTCCAAGATGCAGCGGCTGCAGGGTCGAATCTTTCCTCCAAGCTGGCGATTCCAGTTCAAATCATACAAGAGGAAAATGGAGGCCTTATCCTCGATGGCAATGTAATTCAGAGTCCTCTGATGACAGATGAGATTCTACTTCACCCCACTACAATTGTTCCAGATACTGAATTCGAGATTGTTACTGAACATCACCACCTTTTCGATGTGGATGAGATTGATCGAATCCGTCTTGAATTGGATATTAGCGGGATTGAATCTCGACCATCCTTCGTTCTCGATCCGATTGCCACTGCATCGATCCAAACAATCGATTCTGCAGGATTCACTATTGATACCCCAATAGTAGAACGCCGAGCTTACAGCTACCGAGTTACTTGGCCTTTAACGATGGATTGGAGCCTCAATGATGCAGGGTGGGTCAAAATCCATGCAAAAGGCTTCGATTCATTGAACAGAACTTGGGGGCCGGATGTAGCAACAATCGGTCTCGGTGGATTAAATGGAATCGAAAACGACATGGAAATAGTCGGGTTCATTGCTGTAGATTCACTTGATCGGAGCTTACTGGATTCTGGTGTATACGGTTACCCACTCCATCTCAGCCCCCTCTCGCCAATAGAGGTGAGTGGGCAGGTGAGGTTCGAGGGAATAGTTGGGGATATACCCTCCTCTTCCGCTGCGGTAGCCGTCATAATCGAGATGGAGGACTACAACTGGTCTTTCCCCGCAGGTCCTGTGGGGGCCGATGGTTCATGGACAGCGACAATCTCTATTCCAGATGTTGAGGTTGAATCACCTGACTCGGTTTGGAATATCAGCGCTCGTATGATTCGAGTAGGTCCAGCTCAAGAGAATCGAAACCAAGCCTTGGATAACACAATAATTACTCATCCAGGGCAGTTCAGAATTGATCGTGGCGCCCCTCTGATCGGCCGCTTGCTCGCTGATATCAGCGGTATTCAGCGACCCCTTGACCAAGATATCTGGTCACTATCGCGCCCCTTGATAATGAGTGTCGAGGTTGACGAGGTGGAATCCCTTTCTCGCACAATCCAAATCCATTCGTGGATTGAGAATACTAACGATCTAGATGGTGATGGGATACCTCAGCCGGATGAATACAATTCACGCCCCATCGTGGTTCCATTCAATGCTCATGAAATTGGAAAAATCGATCTTGGTTTGTTGGACATTTCCATGGGTATGGATGGAGCGCTGGTATCCATCTATGTGACTGGTGTAGATGCATCTGGACGCACATTCATCGGTGGCGGTGGACCCGGGCTTCATGCAGATCTTGCGACTTTTGCACTTGCTGAAGAACGCCCGACCAGTATCGAGAGGAACGAGGTCTCAATGGATCATATTGAGGGATATCTCCTACACGCATCTACACACACGGTGAGTTTTGTAGTCGCTGATGATAACGGGTTCATATCAATCGACGAGATTCATTTGTGGTTGTCTGGAGTAGGTGAAGAAGCCGGACATCTACTGTATCGTCCTCTTCTTGGTGAATTGTTTGCACCGGCCAACAGTGCTCTCATCCCGATGAGTAGTGAGTTCATTCCGAGTGATATTTCGGGGAATCGTGGATTGTTGAGCCTCAGTTTTGCAATTGGTGAGAACGCCCCGTTTCAATGGACTCTATCCAATCATGTGCCTAGCATTACGGTAATTGAGGATGAACAAACTCTAGATCTGGATCTTCTGACCCTTGCTGATCTCACTTGGATCTTGGATGATAGAACGTCCTGGCAGGTGCTTGAAGTTCAGGATTTGACTGCTCCATTCGGGCGTATTGATTCAGGTGTAATCCATGCATGGGATGGAGATGCCCTACTATGCCGTCTTCAGATTATCCATGAGCGCAATGGTGCTCCACTTTCGGCTCCACCAGTGGGTCGAAAAGTACAGGCTGATCCACATTTCGATGAGAATCTTGAGACAACCCCTGGCGTTATTGTAAATGGTACCGTCGACATGAGCGGAATAGTCGAATTTGTCGTCGTCCTCCCTCAGATGGAAATTGATAGTGACGGCATAATCCGTATTCGATTAGATTCCACCGGAGAGATTGCATGGGGTGGCCGTGATATCGATGTAGTCGTTGATCGTACTGCACCTCGAATCGAGTTCCTCCAGACCAGTCTAGCTGCAGTTCAGACTAACGGACTTGAAACACAACAGGTTTCCTTTTCCATTCTCGATGAAGGAGGTGTAGCTGAAGAGGAGATTGATCTCCATTGGACTTTCAGGCGGTTTGGAGTTGATTTACCTGGGTCTGTAGGCTACGAATCCATCGGGCCAGTCAAGCGGCAAGGCCTCGTCTACGGAGTATCCGAATCCGTTGATATTTCAACCATTGAACCGAAGAATCTTGAGGATGGAGATCAGTTAGTAGTATGGTTGACGTTTACCGACCTTGCTGGGAATCCTGTAGAAGGTATTGGTAGTCAGTACGAGCCACGGGCACCAGTGCTCAGAGTGGTCTGGTTTGAGCCTAGTATTGAACCAATTTCTGTAGATCCTCAGCCAGCACATCTCAACCGCTTTGTGGATGTTGATCTTTGGATTCGTGATACTGGAAATGAAGGGGGCAGTGTCGAAGTGTCTCTTCTCGCTTGGAAGCAGGATGGATTGATTGAACGGTGGATTGAGCAGAACAGAACAACGATTGAACTGATGCCGGGAGGTTCTGTTCGTGAGTCTTTCGAGGTGGAGACATGGGCTGTCGGTCAGATGTTACTACTTGCTGTCCTTGACGGTGATATAGAGAATGGAACCATGCTTCCAGCAATCGAGGTAATAGATCCTGATGCCCAACGTGGCTTCCTCAATTCCGTTATAGAGGGTGATTTGAATTCGATTGGCTTACTTGTGATAGTATTCACTGGTTTTGGCTTCCTTATCGGCATCATTGTGCAACGGAATCCTGCCGCAGAGGATTGGGATGATGATGATGAGGACGACATACCATTGCCAGAAACCCCACCTGCTCGTCCGAAGTCATGGCCTTCACCTCCAGATAGATTCCCGGATGATGATGACGAGGAATAACTTCGCAACCCTCAAGCGTGATGCCGTTGGACCGCTGGATGCGCAGGGGTACCCGAGTGGTCAAAGGGGGCGGGCTCAAGATCCGCTGCAGAATGCTTCGCAGGTTCGAATCCTGCTCCCTGCACTCTTCAAAGATCAGTTGCAACCGCAGCCTGGTCCGCAGTTATCAGGGAGTTCTTCCGGAGCTGCTTCCCGTACATCCATGACTTCGACATTGAAGGTAAGTGTCTTGCCTGCCATTTGATGGTTGAAATCAATTGTAATTTCATCTCCGTTGATTTCAGAGATTGTCAAGGGCATTGGACCTTGATCTGTTTGTGTCATCATCATGAGTCCGGGTTTAAGATCAACATCCGGAGGAAACTGATCGCGTTGGACTTTCATAATCGCAGCATCGTCACGCTCTCCATAGGCTCTCTCTGGTGGTAGTGTGAATTCACGTGTTTCACCAGCTTCAGCTCCCATTAGTTCCTCTTCAAACCCTGGAATCATTTTGCGATGTCCAACTAGAAACGTCATCGGTTCTCCGTCTCGACTGCTATCAAATACCTCTCCATCTGGGAGCGTTCCAGTGTAATGCACGGTGGCGATTGTGTCTTGGTCAATGTTGGCCATGAGTATCGGGCACCACCCCCTCCTATTGAAGAGAATGGGTCGATTTAATCCACATTTGCTCAGATTATAGTCACGCCTTCATCGTCGTCAGATTCTAGCGTATCGATTAGCCGTGTAACAATGGTCTCAAACGCGGCTGCAGCAACCCCTTCTGGATCTGAAACAATTCGATGAACTCCATCATCGCCCCCTCGGACGAACCCAGGGTCGAATGGCAGCGATCCGAGGAAAGGTACATCCATTTCTGCTGCTGCTTCCTCCCCTCCGCCTGATTTGAACAGATCAAGGTTCACGGTCCATTCTCCGTCATCACTGGTTACCGCTTCGATTACCTGTCCTGATGGCCCGGATACATCGATACTGACTTTTCCGAGTGGTTTTCCATTGCTGTCCCTCGCCGTTCCGGAGAGTGAATAGCCACGCATATTTTCGACGACTCCTAGTACAGGGAGATTGATTGTTTTCGCGAAGTTAATGCTCTTTCTAGAATCGAGTAGAGCGACATCTTGGGGAGTCGTCACAATCACGACACCATCCATATCTGGCAAAGATTGAGTCACAGTCAATGGCTCATCGCTGGTTCCAGGTGGAAAATCGATGATGAGGTGATCAAGTTCGCCCCATGCAACATCTCCAATAAATTGCTGAATTGCACCGAGCTTGATGGGGCCTCTCCAAATCACCGGTTTATCTGGATCTTCAAGCAAGAAAGCCATCGAAATAACCTTCACGCCATGAGGCCCAATCGCGGGATATATCTGCCCATCTTCGACATGGAGTTGTGTACCTTCGATACCAAGCATTTTCGGAACATTTGGGCCAGTGATATCTATGTCGAGAAGACCAACTTTGAGCCCCATACGAGCGAGTGCGAGAGCAAGACCCGTAGCAACAGTAGATTTGCCAACACCCCCCTTTCCAGAAAGCACCATGAATTTGTGACGAACACCTTCGGCAAGCTGCGCCATCCTCATTTTTCTGCGCATTTGCTGGTATGCCTGCTCCATTTGTGCCTTCTGTTCAGGATTCACTTGTGCATCATTTGCATCCCCATCTTTGGATGGGTTGTGCGTAGATACTGGCGCATCGACCATGATTCAGCGACGTAATTACATTACTTGAATCCGTGTGATGCTTCAATCCTGTATATTGGAATGATTCATATCTGGTCGCATAGAACATCAGTCATGCGTTTCTTGTTCGTATGTGTGGGGAACTCTTGTAGGAGTCAGATGGCTGAAGGCATCGCACGAAGCCTCGGGCACGAAGCAGCATCTGCAGGCACACATCCAGCAACGGTAGTGAGCCCTAATGCGGTGTTAGTATGTGCGGAGATAGGTATCGATATCTCTAATCAACAACCGAAATCTGTGGACAATTTTTCCGCTGACGATTGGGATGCGGTCATATCGATGGGGTGCGGTGTCTCTTGTCCGGCGATGAAAATCGATGAAGATTGGGAGTTAGGTGACCCATACGGTCAGAGTATTGAGGTGTTCAGAGAGACCCGCGATGCCATAAGAGATCGAATCTTTCGCTGCACGTTTTGACGGTTTTCTTCCTAAACCCAGTTGACCGATGGATAGAAGAATGCAGTCCATTTCGAAAATATGCCGCGAGTGTAGTGTAGTGGTTATCACCCGACGTTGCCAACGTCGGAACCCGGGTTCAAATCCCGGCACTCGCATTCCCCCTCATTCCAATTGATGGTGGAAAAGCAATTTTTAGAGTGAATCATCACTGAATTCAGCTCCTCGCAGGCTGACGAAGATGCCGACTCCTCCGATTGCAAGGAGAGCAATCACTGCAATCATCACGAGGATACCAGTTTGAACTGTCCATCCTCCAATCGCTTCGGAATCAGTTTCAGAGAGAGTAATTGAGAAACTCCGTTCATCGCCTGGTGTAGGTTCTAGAAAGTTATCGACTCCTCTGATTTCGATATTCATTGTTCCAGTTGGCATTGTGGAACGAGTCATCACTGTGACACTGTAATTCCCATCACCTGCCACGGAATCCCCATTGGTTCCGTCATCAACGAGTCGAGTCCAATCATCTCCTTCTCCAATTGCTGCTAAGGTGCCAAGGCGTGCTTGGACGGCTGAAATCCCATCGGGGTCGGTGACGCGGATTGAGATGGTATGTTCAATCGATTCTTCACCGATATCGGGGACAAGTAATACTTGCACAGTCTCGGTACCTCGAAGGATAGCGAGGTCAGAGAGGACTGGCCCTTCATTCAGAATAGTGAACTGAGGTGCTGCCTCAATATTGCCAGTAGATCCAGTGATGAAGTCAGTGACTCTTATCGCTCCCTCATTATCAACGAGAGTAAATGTAAATCGGTTGAGTCCTGGGGACATCCCGGGTGGAACTACGATGGAACCCGACCACCTCCCATCGGTTCCTTGAGCTAGATTGTTCACACCTCCTCCTGTGCTTTGCAAATCAATGGATGCAGATGTAATGCCATGGAGGTCCTCGGCCTCGATGGCGACTCCTATTGTGTCACCTCTTCGTACCACTTGTGGTTCATAGTCGACGTTTTTCAGACGTGGAGCTAGATTGTCAATAGTGACAGTGTCTTTGTCGGTGGTTATCGACCATCCATCTGAGATAGTCACGTTCAATTCGAATTCGCCATGCTCTACTCCAAGATGTTGGATGTGCGCAGTCCAGATATCGTCATGAACAGTATCGTCACCGTCTGATCCGACATCATTCAATTCCACGGTTCCGAGGCCAATCGAGGATAAATCGACTAGGACCGATTTGACATTCCAATCAGGATCAGACACAACGACCTCGATGTGAGCCTCTCCCCCTTCACTGCTCAGGCTACCTTCTTGGAAGCGGATCTCTTCCAGAGTAGGCGGAGTGTTCTCTGCTTCAGTTACTATGGATGGCGCAAGAATACGTTCGAGAGCTTGGGTCTCAGTGAATGTAAGATTTCCATCCTCGAGTTCAATATCAACTTGCCTTGTAACATCGGCGATGAGGCCAGCGAGTATTCCTTCGTTGATGATACTTCCAGTGGCATGCCCTCCTTCTTCGAAGGTACCATTCCAGGTCGTCACTGGAAGCGTATGTCCATCGAGATTCACGGTCGATACCGCCATTGCCTCCACATGCAGTACTAAGGTGTCGCCTGCATCAAGTGTCAATATGTCCCCTGGTATTAGCGTCGTAGGCGCGTATCCAAGTTCCCTACTAATGTTCACACTTCCTAGAATGGAGTCATTGGAAGGTTTGGGTAGATCTTGAGGTATTGGACTACGTTCAGGGTATTCATCGTTGACTTGCCCACCGTCCTCGACATACCGGTATCGCACAGTACGATTTTTCCAGTGTTCCTCCGGAACTTGATAATCGAAGGTGAGATTATGCTCTGCCTCGATATCTAGATTTGACCCGATGCCCGTCACTTGGGTTATGTTCAACCATGTTTCACTACGAATTACGTTCACATCGAAGGTTTCACCGGTTGCGTTTTGTTGAGGGCCTTGTTCTTCAATTTCGATAATCAATCCAATACGTCCATCGATATCTCCGCTGATATCCCCGTCCATGTGGATCGTGTTTACAGTCGTCAAACCGTTTTGAGATTCAAGCCAGAAAACAGGCACTGTTCCGTTTACGACAATTGTTGCTCCATCCTCGGATTCCGCGAAGTCGAAACTACCGTCTCCTTTGATTCTGGACAATTGTTCGACTTGTTCACCATCCTCCCATCGCTCGACAAGGATAAATTCGTCAAGATCGATTTGGAATCTATCGTTGCCATCGATAAGGAGCATTTCTGCGAAGGCTTCGAGTCGATAGGTTGAGTCGATAACTTGCCCATCTACGGTTTCAAGTTCAAAGAGGAATACCGCTACCTCTCCAGTGATATTGATTGATTCATCGTCATTGGTCCCATTTGAGCTTAAATCTCCACTACCCTCAATCCGAACGGTTTCTGATGGTATTCCGTTTGCAATTGTTCGTACTATGTATGAGTCCCTCACGTCGATATGTGCAACGGTATTTGCTCCGGCATCATCAACGATAACGAATGTCGTTGAGCCGTTACCATACATCTCAAAGGTCTGCTCGTCGAGCAAAGTATCAGTCATTGTCTCATTCAACCAGACGCGGCTGAGCTCGAGTTCCGTTTCGGTTCGTGTTTCACCATCATCGGTGATGATTGTGACATTCCCTGAACCGAGTTCATTAGATGTCAGCAAGTTTCCGTCACGTTGTTGCCATCCTTGTCCGATGAAATCAAGATAATATTCTTCGCCGGATTCCCCACTTTGATCAAGGCTCCAAGATGTCGCTCGAGTGATTTCGTGATCCGCTGTCGGCTGATTCCAGTAGGTGAATTCTACAGTCCTCGAGCACAATGTCGTTCGCTGCTCAAGTGGAGTCAGATTTGATTCGGCTCCAATCACTTCGATTACGATTGTCTCGGATAGGTTAACTTCGGTGGGTAGCACGATACGATGTTCACTCAGGTTCAGGTCAATCGTAGAGTTATCATGGTGCAAAACTGTCGTTGAATTTTCGTGGGACCATTCAATTTCAGCCCATTGAAGATTGAGGGAGGTGGAATCATCGAACACAACTCTGTAGGCATGTTGGAAGGATGTACCATTACTCCAATCGACAAACACTGTGCAGGGATCTTCAGTACTCGCTTCCTCAGCGGCGAGTAGTGTTTGTGGTGAGAGTCCCATCGCTAGGATTCCGACCATGAGAAGCGCAATGCTTCGTCGCATGTTTTGTTTTGTTCTCTGGTCCGTATTCAAACCATTGGGGACGTTTCTCCAGTCAAAGGAGATGTGGGGCCGATTAGAAGAGTGGCTCGTTGTCATCATGTTCGAATCCAGCTTGCTCTCTCCAGATGTCAGTTGGCACCTCATCATAGAGGCCGGCGTATGGGTCGACCTCTTCCTCGACTGCAGTGCGATGAGCAATCTCGCTCACTCGCTTTGGCTTGAATTTCCAATAATGGATTCGCCATTCTCTGCCGTCCCACAGCGTGGTCTCTTCGGATTCAGTAGTGAGAAGTTCGTAGTCCTGAAGTTGATAAAACAAGTTACGATCAGTCGGTTCCAATGCATTGTCGATGATGCGATTTGAGAATCCAAAGAAACCAAGCGCGTGTTCAGCAATGCTCTCTGCAACATTCTCTTCCATGCCTTCGTCAACGCGACTTCGGATTGCATCTGTAAGCGTCTTCAATGTCATTCCACCGATTTCAATCCCTCCGCAGCACTGTATTATTGGAGGCCGCCCTATTTAACGAATCACTTGATTTAGCCCTTTGAATCTGAAATAGGCCGACTTGAACGCCATGTTCTTCCCTGAGCGCTCGCCCCTCGGGCCATGGTGGAACGACCGACGTTCCTCGGCCTCGATGAGGTTCATACTAACCCAGATGTTGTGATTATACCCATTCCGTATGAGCTTACAACATCCTATGGCCAAGGGACTTCTGATGGGCCGATGGCAGCCATAGAGGCCTCAGCGCAGGTCGAGGTTTTTGATCCACGTCTCTCTCAAGACCTTCCTGCAGGCGCACGTTTCCAGACATTGATACCTTGGTCCTCTGAGGCTGGTACGCTTACGGAACAAATCACAGAAATTGAGGGCCACCTTCGTCCATGGTTGACTAATGATGACGTTTTTCCATTGATTCTTGGAGGTGAACATGGCCTACTTCCGGTGCAGATGAGGGCGATTAACTCACATCCTGCCTTGGCAGGCGACATTTCCAATTTGACAATCGTTCAATTTGATGCTCATGCAGATCTCAGAGACAATCTCGATGGTGAAGTGTGGAGTCATGCTTGTGCAGCGCGCAGAGCCTTAGATGAAGGCGTTGGCAAAATTATCCAGATTGGGGTTCGCGCTTGGTCACGTGAGGAGGCGACTCTATCAGATTCAGATTTTCGAATCGAGACACATCTAGCATCTAACCTTCTTTCTGTGTCTTCAGATGGGTCAAACTGGTCTAATCTTCTAGCATCCCTACGCTCTATTCACGGCCCTGTTTGGATTACAGTTGATATCGATGCGTTAGATGGCTCTCTTGTTCCTTCGACAGGTACTCCTGTACCTGGAGGGTTAACATGGTGGCATTTAGAGGAGGCCATGGCTGCGATTTTTGAGGCGGATAATGCCAATGTGATCGGTGCCGATGTGGTCGAGATAGTCCCCGATTCAACCGGTATTCTGACCCCATTTACGGCTGCTCTCATCGCGACCCGCCTAGTAGGGGGCCATCTTTCGACACGGATTCGATGAAATACGAGAATGAAATCGATGAGACCCATGTCGAGTACATCGGATGGCACGGGTCTGATTCCCCGTGGCTTCCATGTTCACCTCGATTGTGTGGGTTACATACCTCCTGCTAAAGACGACCATAGTTGGATTCTCGAACTAATGCGTGAAGCAGTGCGAAATAGTCATGCTCGTGAAGTTCACGCTCACGTAGTTCCGTTTGATGGCTCTGTCAGCCCCCCAGGGTTTGCAGCAGTCGTCCTAATCGATGAGAGCCATGTCACAGCCCACTGCTATTCAGATCGTGGTTTGTTGGCAATTGATGCCTTCACTTGTGGTATGACGGAGCCGGAGGTAATCATCGATCATCTCCTGCAATCCATTACCAAGGAGATTCCAACTCTCCAGGTTGTGAATCGTAACCGTACTGCACGCTTTCTTCACGATCATATCATCGAATCTCCCTGAGGCGTATACATGGATATCCACTCATTCATGGAGTCACATTACCGCCACTTCAACGCAGGTGAACTCACACGCTGTACTAATTCTCTAATCGAGTTCTTGAATACGGATGGCCAGCTTGTGCTCGCTCTTGCTGGAGCACTGTCTACCGCTCAGATTGGTCATTCTCTTGCACCCTCTATACGGGAAGGGAAAATCCATGCTATTTCCTGTACAGGTGCTAATCTTGAGGAGGATCTTTTCCTTCTTATCGCGGGGGATGATTACGAGACTGTAGAGGATTGGCGAGGTCAGAGTTTGGAGGAGGATCAACAACTCTTCGAGCGTGGGATGAACCGTGTGACTGATGTCTGTATTCCGGAGGAGGAGGCGATTCGCCGTGTGGAATCAATGATGCTTGAGGTTTGGAAGGAAGCACCAAGATTACCACACGAGCATATCTACGCATTGTTAGATCGTATAGATCCCGGACCTCGTGCTAAATCCTCTTGGCTTATTGCAGCGAAGGAGATGGGGATCCCTATTCTAGTCCCTGGTTGGGAGGATTCTACCTTAGGCAACTTATTTGCTGCAGCTTGTATTCGTGGCGATTTAACTGCAGATATGATGCGTACAGGTATCGATTACATGGTTGGTTTCGCGGATTGGTACCGTTCCCAGAATTCACCAGTTGGCTTCTTACAAGTAGGAGGAGGGATTGCTGGAGATTTTCCGATATGCGTCGTTCCGATGTTGAATCAGGATTTAGGTGCAAAAGTGCCACTATGGTCATGGTACGGTCAAATTTCAGAATCATCCACATCATACGGGGGTTATTCTGGTGCACCGCCAAACGAGAAAATCACTTGGGGTAAAATCGGAGTAGATACGCCTCGTTTCGTTATTGAGTCGGACGCCACTATCGTCCTGCCTTTGATCCTCACTTGTCTCAATCCCCCCCAATGAATGGATTGAAACATTGGGCCGTTCACGCCCCCTCATGAAGAAGGGCCTGTTTCTTGTCCTTCTCTTCTTATCCGCTTACTCTGCTCCTACGGTTGATGCCCAACAACCTGATATTTTGCAGGAGCAATGGTATCATTCCTATGCAACATTAACTTTGGATGTGAATGCATGGGCGGATGATTACCCCGAGATTGTCAACTTACTCGTTGTGGGCCAGACTGAATTGGGAAGAAATCTCTGGATGTTGCAAATCTCGGATTGGAGTCAGGAGAACAAGTCAGATGGGTCTGCAAAGGAGGTGGTATACATCGATGGGGGGCACCATGGAAACGAGCATTTGGGAACGGAACTTGCTTTCCTTGTCGCTGAGCATTATATCGAGGGTTGGGTAGATGGTAATCAAGAGGTCCTCGACGTCCTGGCTACAACTGAACTACACATCCTCATCATGCTGAATGCAGACGGCAATGATATCGATACTAGATGGAATATCAACCAAGTGGATTTGAATCGGAACTACGATCATTATTGGAACACCTGTGAGACGACTCAGCCAGGATCATCTGCATTTAGTGAAGTCGAAACTCTTGCAAATTCGAATTACATGAATGAGGTAGTGCCTCATGCTGACTTGTATGTCACCATGCACACCGGCGTATGGATCATGCTCTATCCGTGGGGCAAATGGCCTGAACAACCTTCGGACTGGGAACTTTATCATCAAATTAGAGAAGATGTCCATGCCGATATTTCTGATATACCCATTCAGAATGCGAATCAAGGTCTCTACCCCAATTGTGGAACTAGCCGAGATTATGGTTACGGGGTGATGGGTTACCCTACATTCACCTTTGAGACCGACGATGAGCAGTGGCTATTGGGCACAGTCGAACCTCTCTCATCGCGTCTTGGTGAAGAGCTTGATGTAATGGAATATCTAATCGAGAATGTATGGTATTGGCGCGCTCGTCTTTCTGTGACTATGCTTGATGTGACTATTGGTGAGACCGTGTCTCTGACAGTGGATAATTTGGGTCAAGCCACAACTCTGAATGCTTCGTTACATTATGAATCACCTTCCGGAGAAGTCCTTTGGCATTCTGACAGTAGATTCGCAGTCAACGCTACAAATTCAACAACAGTGACTTTCGATGCATCGAATCTCACTTTAACTGAGGATGGTGGTTTCATCCTTCATTATCAGAAGCGGGTCATAGATTCCTCAATGTGGGTTAGTGAACCAGTCAATTCTTCAGTCGTATCCGTAATGGAGCCCGAAATAGGAGGTTTTCTTCCAGGTCCTTCAGTACTCATTGTCATCACTGGATTCGCTCTTGCTGCCCATCGTCGATCTTCCGATTTTGAAAGCGATGTTTTGTAAGCCGATTCAGAGAACCTAGGCTTCATGGATTGGAAGGTCACTGGTCACGAAGCCACTGGAGATGTAATGCTGCTGCCCCTTTGGCAGGCCAAGTCAAAAGCCCCTCATCTTTCATTGAATGGTCTCGCCCGTTCGGCGATATCAAATGTGAAGAGCGCCCTCTCAGGAGGGCGATTTGATGGTAAAATCGGATCGACGTTATCGATATGGTCTGATGATTGTCGCGTAGTTCTTATTGGAATGGGAAAGGCGGATGATCTTACCCACAAAATTGCTCGTGACGCAGGTGCGAAAGCCATAGCAGGTTTGTCTAAGAAGGACGGAACGAATCTTACAGTTCGTTTCACTACGGGCTGGAACCTTGAGGGAATGAAGTGTTTCGTCGAGGGAATGATGCTTCGTGACTACACTTTTCTCAAGTACCGTAAGAAGGCTCGTGAGGAGGCGGAAGAGAAGGGCAACTGGAACTTGACCATTCAGGCTTCAGAACGCTATCTAAATGATTTACAGACGGATATCGAGATCATTGCAGCTCGTGTAGACGGCGTCCACATCGCCCGAGACCTAGGTAACGAACCTCCGAACCACCTCTACCCGATGGCATATGCAGAGCGTGCCCAAGATTGGGCTAAGGGCAAGAATAATGTCAAGGTCGAGGTTTACGACTGGGATCGATTGCAAAAGGAAGAGATGGGTGGATTGATCAATGTCGGAAAGGGTAGTTCACGGAAGCCCTGCATGGTGATTTTCACAGTCAACCCTCAGGTTGATCCCAAAGCTCAGGTACCTTGTATTGTTGGTAAAGGAATCACATTTGATACAGGTGGTATATCGCTCAAACCGGGTGCATCAATGGACGAAATGAAGTATGATATGCATGGGGCTGCCACTGTTTTCGGGCTAATGCACGCATTGCACGCATCTGGTTACAAGGGTCGTGTTCACGGCATCGCATGTCTGGCTGAGAATATGCCAAGTGCAGAGGCTTACCGGCCAGGAGATGTCATCCCAACTTACTCAGGTAAGACGATTGAGGTACTCAATACGGATGCAGAGGGGCGCAATGTCCTAGCCGATGGTCTCTGGAAGTCAGGTGAATTAAATCCAGAATATGTCATTGATCTTGCAACATTGACTGGTGCTGTTGTTGTTGCTCTCGGACACGAGGCGACTGGACTATGGTCCAATAATGATGATTTACAGGAACGTATCCATAAGGCAGGCAATGAAGAGGATGAAATCGCTTGGAAGATGCCTCTTCTTCCCGCTTTTGAGAAAGAGATGACTGGCTCCAAGATTGCAGATGTTCGTAATCTTGGCAAGAGTCGATGGGGAGGTTCATGCACAGCCGCCGCCTTCCTCAAGCAGTTCGTTCCTCCTCGAGATTTCGACGAAGACAATGATCAGATTCCTTGGGCACATCTTGACATTGCAGGCACAGCTTGGGGTGCGGACACTAATTCGATGGTTGGACACGGAGCAACTGGCATACACGTGCGTACGCTTCATCGCCTGATTACAGGATCTTGAATTGCTTCTATTCAGTCCTCATCGTCGTCTACGACTTCGAAGTTTGCATCTACGACACCATCTTCACTAGGTGCTTCACCGGCGTTTTCTGTCTCCATTGCAGCCGCAGCAGCCTCGTATAGCTTCGCGGAGATACCATGCATTGCTTCTTCAAGTTCCTTAACTTTGGATTGAATCCCAGCTTCATCGAGATCATCGTCTGCAATAGGACCATCATCTGTACGAATGAGGGCCTCGAGTTCGTCTACCTTGGCGAGAATCGGAGCAGAGTCACTCTCATCGAGTTTGTCTTCGGCCTCCTCAATGGTTCGACGTGTCTGGTATACGATGCTATCAGCCTGATTCCGGACTTCAACGCGTGCCTTGCGTCGCTTATCATCCTCGGCAAATTCCTCTGCTTCTGAGATCTTTTGTTTAATCTCATCCTCGGAGAGGCTCGTTTGACTTTCGATCTTAATCGACTGTTCCGTACCTGTACCGAGATCCTTCGCACTGACATTCACGATACCGTTTGCATCTATGTCAAAGGTCACTTCGATTTGAGGAACTCCTCTGCGTGCGGGAGGGATTCCGGTGAGATGAAACATTCCTAGTGTGATGTTATCCTTGGCGAATTCGCGCTCACCTTGTAGGACATGAATCTCTACAGCTGGTTGGTTATCTGCCGCGGTGCTGAATGTTTCGGACCGCTTTGTCGGGATGGTTGTATTCCTCTCAATCATCGTCGTAGTCACGCCTCCAAGGGTCTCAATCCCAAGGGTAAGTGGAGTAACATCGAGAAGCAGAACATCGGTTACACCTTCATCTCCTACGATAATTCCTGCTTGTAATGCGGCGCCCATCGCGACAGCTTCGTCAGGATTAATTCCCTTGAATGGCTCTTTACCAACTTCAGATTCAATTGCACTCTGAACAGCTGGAATACGAGTTGAACCACCGACAAGGATGACCTTGTCCACCTCTCCCTTACTCAAGCCAGCGTCTTTCATCGCTTGCCTGGTTGGCATCATAGTTCTCTTGATGAGATCAGAGACCAAGTCCTCGAATTTCGCACGTGTGATAGAGAGATCAAGGTGCTCGGGCTGTCCATCCTTCATCGTGATGAAGGGGAGGTTGACGTTAGCCTGTTGTGTCTGGGAAAGTTCGATTTTTGCCTTTTCAGCAGCTTCACGAACCCGACTTATTGCCTGCAAATCCTTGGCAAGATCAATCCCGGTTGACTTCTTGAATTCGGCTACTATGTGATCCACAATCGCTTCGTCAAAGTCATCTCCGCCGAGGCGATTGTCTCCTGAAGTGGCCTTCACTTCAATCTGAGGTTGGTCATCCACCTGGTAGATTTCAAGGACAGATACGTCAAATGTTCCACCACCAAGGTCGTAGACGAGAATTGTTTGGTCATCGTCCTTGTCAACACCATAGGCGAGTGCAGCTGCAGTTGGTTCGTTGATGATTCTCAAGACATCAAGTCCAGCGATACGTCCTGCATCTTGGGTTGCCTTTCTCTGTGCATCACTGAAGTATGCTGGACATGTGATGACGGCTTGCTTGACTTCGCGACCAAGGTAGGCCTCAGCATCGGCTTTCAACTTCTGTAGGATGAATGCAGATATTTCCTGTGGAGTATAATCATCAGAATCGACGTTCTTCGACCAATTAGTACCCATCTCACGCTTTACGGAGAGGATTGTACGCTCTGAATTTGTGACTGCTTGCCTCTTTGCGGTAACGCCAACGAGACGCTCCCCATCTTTGCTAAATGCGACCACGCTAGGAGTGGTCCTCGCTCCCTCTGCGTTCGCGATGACGATCGGGTCCCCTCCTTCGAGTGTTGCTACGCAACTGTTTGTTGTTCCCAGGTCGATTCCAATTACAGGTCCACTCATGTTTATTCCTCCATTCATCCAATGTGGATTGTCCCATCACCGTTCTCGATTTCTAATTCGACATCGAGAATTCCATTATTGAGATCCCATGCTACGATTTTTCCTGCAGCAGGATCGAGGCCAATTCGTCGAAAAGGCCTCAATTGATTTGTCTTGATAATTTGTAGCGTTCGACCACTATCTGTCAAAGCGAGATCAATACCAATCCCTTCTTCAAGGGAGTTGGCGAGATCGATGGTAAGGGTCATTCGACCTTGATGGATTAGTATGTCTGCATCGGGTACGTCGATGTCAATCGAATCGGTGGATTCTGGAGTACTAGGATCGATGGTAACAGGTGTTGAGGCCTGAACATCAACTTTGAAACCCATTGTCTCAAACAGATTGCCGATTCCATCACCTTCACTCATGAGGGTACTGAGTGCCTTGGCCAGTGCTTCCATGTTGGCTTGTGCATCCACGGTAGCTTCACCAGATTGCAGTCGTTCCATATCGATACCCATGCCTTCGAATTGGCCACGGACTTGGTCGATTAGACCGGTCAATTGTTCCTTGTTCATATCGAGGCCTAATTGCTTGAACATGTCTAGGAGTTGCTGGATTAGATTCTCTTCCCAGTCTTCAGTCATCTTCAATCCCTACTATACAACCTCGAGTTGTAATGTCCAATTCGGACGACTCTATATGAACCATTCGTGAAAGCGCCGAATCTCCCGCATTGGGTTCAAGTGCAAATCCTCGGTCGGTGTGATGTTCCTATGGCACGCAGAGAGCATGAACGCATCCTCCAAGACACGGAGAGAGAACAAGGGCACACTGCTCTTCGCAACAATGTCCGTGCAGCGTTGGCGTTAGCGGATGCGGTCCGATCAACCATTGGTCCTCTCGGTTTGGATAAGATGCTCATATCCGATGAGGGGGATGTTCAGGTCACCAATGATGGTGTCACAGTTCTTGAAGCAGCGAAAGTAGAGCATCCTACGGCTCGAATGTTGATATCAACATCAAGCGTTCAGGACGATGAAGCTCGAGATGGTACGAGTAGCGCAATTGTACTCACTGCAGAACTCTTACTCAACGCATTAGATTGGATAGATCGAGGTATTCATCCATCAGTCATGGTTGCGGGCTATAGGATTGCGATGGATCACAGCCTAATCGCAATAGAGGATATATCGAGACCCATGGAGGAGGCAGATAATATCCGAATTGTTTCGACTAGCCTTGCGGGCAAAGTGGGTGAGGATGTTCGCCGAATTCTTTCGAATCTCGCAGTTGAGACGGCCTCCATTGCAGCGGATAGGGGCTCATCTAAGCATGTTGATCCCGACCTAATCAAGCGAATTATCATCCGAGGTGGTCGAATTGCAGATTGTGAGCGTGTTGACGGAATCGTTCTCCGTAAGACTCGTCTCGATTCACAGACTCCTAGTCGATTGGACGGTGGCAAAGTCCTCTTGCTTGATGGTGGGCTGGATCCGAAGGAACTCAGTGTCAATGCTTCAATTCGAATCACAGAGCCCGGAATGATGGCTCGCTTCCTCCAGCGACAGAAGCAGGAGATGAAAGAACGAGTGGATGCTATTGCGGAAGCGGGTATTGATTTGCTTATTGTAAGAGATGGAATCCACGAGGATGCGATTCCAATACTTCGTGATGCAGGCATTGTCACTTATCGTAGAGTGGAACGCACCGACCTCGAACTTATTGCAAGAGCCTGTGGTGCCCGGATAGTTCGGGACGTTCAAGGTATTCGTTCAGAGAGTATTGGTGAGTTTAATTCAGTGAATGAAGAGAGATGGGAGAGTATTGATCACGTTCGAATTCACGGATCAGTGGGTTCGGGTCAGACTGTTGTATTGCGAGGCTCAACAGATGCAGTAATTGACGAAGTGTCACGTGCGTTTGATGATGCCATTGGTGTTGCGTGTGGTTTGCAAGAGGAACCCAAGATGCTTCCCGGAGGAGGAGCAATTCAAATCGCTCTTGCCCGTCGCCTTCGTTCTCATGCGACATCGATTCCTGGACGTGAGCAACTTGCTGTGGAAGCGTACGCAGCAGCTCTTGAATCAATTCCCAGAGCACTTGCAGAGAATTCAGGTCTCGATGGTCTTGATCAGATAATCGCCATCACTGCTGCGCAGACCTCTTCCTCCAATGATTGGCTTGGTATCGATGTAACAGATCGTTCCATCCATCCTATGAACGAACGTGGAGTTCTCGAACCAGTTCGAATAGCTCGTCAAGCAATCACAGGAGCGACCGAATCGGCAATTTCTGTCCTTCGAATTGGAGATATTCTTTGGGCAAAGCAGGATGCTCAGATGCCTGACTGGCAATCGGATATCAATCAGGATGAGGATTGAGAATTTCTCAGATTAACTATCATCTCGTCCACGATGCGGTCGAGATCAAATTCAGGTACCCATCCCCATTCCTTTCGAGCAACATTGTCCTCGATTGAGTCCGGCCATGAATCAGCGTAATTTTGTCTTACATCCGGTTCGTAATTACAGGTAAATTCGGGGATATGACGGCGAATACTCTCGACAAGTTCCCCTACTGTGAATGAGCAACCTGCTATGTTGTATCCACCACGCGCTCCACTCAATGAATCAAGAGGGGCTTCCATAAGTTCCAAAGTTGCACGTATTGCATCATCCATATACATCATTGGAAGTCGAGTATCCTCACGGACGAAGCAGTTGTAATAGCCATCAGAGAGAGCCGCGTGGAATATTTCCACAGCATAGTCCGTGGTCCCTCCCCCTGCTGGTGCTTTCCACGAGATGAGGCCTGGATACCGAAGTCCACGCATATCAATGTCAGATGTCATCGCTAGCTGTTCGCCAACGACCTTCGTTTTACCATACATCGTAGTTGGACTCAATCCAGTTACTTGGGGGGCATGCTTTGGACAGTCAGGTCCGAATACTGCGATTGAGGATGGCGAGAATAGTCGGCAATTGTGCTTCTTTGCTACGGAGATTACGTTTACGAGTCCGTCTACATTGATACTCCAACAGAGATCAGGGTTCTTTTCTCCAGTTGCAGACAATAGGGCAGCGAGATGGTAGATGTCAGTGATTCCCTTGCTTTGGACTAAATCCTCTATTCTCTTAGCATCCATTACATCGAGTTGTATGCAACCTTCAGATTCACGGACATCTGTGGATATGACTGCTTCATGTCCGTATTTATCTCGTAGTGATTCAACTAACTCTGTCCCAATCTGGCCGAGGGCTCCGGTCACTAGAATCCGGGTTGGAACCGTGCCCATGGGTATAGACGGCAAGTCCGATACTTGATGATTGACAATAGAGGATGAAACGGAATCCTTCCACATTCCAGACAACCTTGATAGGCCAACGTGGACGGCTCCAAATCCCGTTGATTGCATGAAGTATGTCGTGGTCTCGGGTGGTGTACTCAGTGGAATTGGCAAAGGTGTGACTGCCAGTAGCATTGGAGTTCTGATGAAGTCCCTCGGTTTGCGAGTGACTGCTATCAAGATTGATCCCTATCTGAACTCTGATGCAGGCACAATGAGTCCTTTCGAGCACGGTGAAGTGTTTGTCCTTGACGATGGTGGGGAGGCTGATCTCGATTTGGGGAATTACGAACGTTTCCTTGATGTGACACTTTCTCGTGACAACAACCTCACTACTGGGAAAATATACTCTGAGGTCATTGGGAAGGAGAGAAAGGGCGATTATCTCGGTAAGACTGTGCAGGTTGTCCCACATATCACTGATGAGATTCAAGATTGGATTGAGAGAGTCGCTCATACGCCTGCGGATGGGACAGGCGAAGTTCCGGAAATTTGTGTAATTGAGCTTGGTGGAACCGTGGGTGACATCGAATCTGCTCCATTTGTCGAAGCATTGCGCCAATTCCAATTCCGTGTTGGTAGCAACAACATATGTTTCCTCCACGTGAGCCTTGTTCCCGTAATTGGTGTGGTCGGCGAGCAGAAGACAAAGCCAACTCAACACTCAGTGAAGGAGCTGATGGCCTCTGGAATTCAGCCTGACTTCCTCGTATGCCGGTCCTCTGAACCTCTACTCCCTGAGGTGAAGCGAAAACTTTCCTTATTCTGCCATGTGTCCGAAGAGGCTGTATTCAGTGCTCATGATGTGTCGAATATCTACCGTGTGCCATTGATGCTCGAGGAGCAGGGTGCCATTGTACAGATGGCGTCCCATTTCGGTCTTGATATCCCTGCTGAACGTCCTCAGTTGAGGGATTGGGGAGAAATGGCCCAGAGAATGGATGACCTTAGCGGGGAGGTTCGAATCGCGATGGTTGGCAAGTATACCGGGCTGTCAGATTCCTATCTGAGTGTAATCAAGGCACTCCAGCATTCTGCTTTACATGAAGGCGTAAACCTCTCGATTGACTGGGTAGAGGCTAGTAATCTAGAGAATTCAAACGAAGGCACGGATAAGCACGAGTCAGCATGGTCATTGGTGAAGGGTGCTGATGGGATTCTTGTTCCCGGCGGATTTGGAGATCGAGGCATAGAAGGAAAGATTCTCGCTGCAAAGCACGCTCGAGAGAATACTGTTCCATATCTTGGGGTCTGCTTAGGTCTTCAGATTGCGACGATTGAATTCGCTCGAAATCGTCTCGGTCTAAAGGGTGCCAACAGCACTGAGTTCGATGAAGATACTCCACACCCCACGGTCATATTCATGCCTGAGGGAAGTCGTACTCATATGGGTGGGACGATGCGACTCGGTAGTCGTCAGACGAATCTTCAGACACAGGACTGTGCAGCTTATCGCCTCTATGATGGAGAAATGGAGATTCATGAGCGCCATCGCCATCGATACGAAGTAAATCCAGATTTGGTAACTGCTCTTGAGGAGAAGGGCTTGCGATTCGTCGGCCGTGACACTGAAGGCGAGAGAATGGAAATCATTGAACTTGAGGGCCATCCTTTCTTCTTCGGTACTCAATACCATCCTGAATTCAAGTCACGTCCAGGACGCCCCAGTCCACCGTTCCTTGGCTTGGTCAAGGCAGCGCTAGGCCGTCCCGTTTGAGATTTAAATCTCGAAAAGACAGTACCATGGGATCAATTGTACTGGCCGCATGTAGAACAATAGTCTCGTCCGTAGGCTGGTATGTGGACCAC
>CESM01107641.1_pt1 | contig 46339 bp, 28 predicted proteins | sample 361421 | NCBI WGS metagenome assembly CESM01 (sample SAMEA2622219, study PRJEB7988) | marine metagenome | isolation source: saline water (ENVO:00002010), including | reverse complement strand
AAACTTTTTAGAAACAGCAGAAAGAAGAGATTCAGTATTTAAACTTGCTAGACAATTAGGATACAATCCTAAAAGAAATATTCCTGCTAGTGGATTAATGAAAATTGTTAGTGTGTCTACAGACGAGCCATTAACAGATAGTGCAGGAAATAATTTAAACGATAGAACAATTAGTTGGAACGATGCTAACAATCCAGATAGTTATGAACAGTTTATAACTATAATGAATAGTGCATTTGGAAATGTAAATAGATTTAGTAAGCCTGTTAAGACAGGAACAGTAGGAGGAATATTAACAGACAGGTATGATATTAATACTCCTAACAATGCACCACTGGCACAAAACTTTACAGTAAATGTAAATGGTGTAAATAGAAACTTTGATTTTGTAAATATGGATTTTGAAGATGCAGGAGTTTTTTCAGAAAAACATCCTGACCCAACAAACAATTTTTCAATTATACACAGAAACGACGGCTTAGGTCTTTTAAGTAAGAACACAGGCTTCTTTATGATGTTCAAGCAAGGAACATTGAACGTACAAGAGTTTAACTTCCAACAGCCAATTGAAAATAGAGAACAAGATATTAATGTTAATAACATTAATGAATTCGATGTTTACTTACAAGAAGTAGACTCACTTAACAATGTATTATCCAAATGGACTAAAGTACCAAATACAGTTGGGCAAACATTAATGTATAATACTAAAGCAAAAAATACTCCGTTGCTATATGCTGTACAAAACTTAGGCACTGGTGGTATTAAATTACAATTTGCGGATGGTAACTTTGCAAATGTTCCTATAGGAACATATAGATGCTTTTTTAGAGTAAGTGATAACGAAAGATTCCAGTTACAGCCAGATGATGTTAGAACTATTGTTACAACAATTCCTTATCTAACACAAGACGGCAAACAATATAATTTAACAATAACAACTAGATTAGAAAATGCGGTAACAAATAGTTTGCCAGCAGAAACATTAGCAGGTATCAAAGAAAGAGCACCTAAGGCTTATTATGCTCAGGATAGAATGATAACAGCACAAGATTATCAAGTGTTACCTTTGGCTAAAAGTACAAATATTAAAAAATTAAAAGTTACTAACAAAACACATGCTGGACATAGTAGATATATAGATATCACAGATCCTACTAGCACATTCCAAACTACAACAAACATTGCAGAAGATGGTGCGTTGTATGAAGAAGCAAGTAATTCTAGCGATACATTTACTATAACTCAAACTAATACAGCACAGGATTTTATTAATACTAAATTTCCTACAATTATAAAGAATTTAAAACTAAACGACTTTATATATAGTACGTTTAGAACTGCAATTAAGGCAGAACCACAATATCAAGATATGTTTGATATATCGTTGTATGGCATTTCATGGAATACTTTACCAAGGAAAGGTGTTGGGCAATATGGTTACCTATCAGAGTTATACACTAATTCAGGTAATGCTACAGATGTTAATACAGCAAACACTAATTTTAAAATTATACAGCCAGGATACATGTTAAGATTTTATGATCCTACAGATAAGGCGTCATATGAATGGGTCAAAGTTATCAGTGTTGATAACAATGGAGTTAGAAACTCTTCTAGTAGTACTACTAATGGTCCAATTAAATTAAACAAAGAAATACAAAATGGCTGGAAGTGTGATGAAGTTATTGTAGTATTAAGAAAAACATTATTTGCACTTGAAGAACAAGAATTAAGAAATGCATTAACCTCCAGAGCAACATTTGGTTTAAGATTTATGCCAAGTGAAAACAGATACTACATCATTGACAATAATAACTTATCTTCAAATGTAGAATTTAGTGCAAGTGATACCGGTGATATTACAGGTACTGGTTCAGATGCAAGTTGGATATTAAAATTTAACTATACTACAATAGATACATTGTCTTATAGATACGACATAGAAATAAGAGGAACGCAATTTGTATTTGAAAGTTTAGAAGACATACGTTTTTATGATGTTAATCAAAACAGAATACAAGATAATGCCACAGGTTTAGCAAAATATGATACTATTGAATTGCCTACCCTAAACCTAAAACCAAGTTTTACAGAATCATTTAGTTGGGTTGATGAAGATGGTACAACCCTAGGAGATAAATGGTATCTGTCTACAACAGGATCATATTTTCAAAACATTCCTCTAATTTCTAGAAATGTTAAATTCTCTGATGTACAAGTATCTTTAACATCTAACTTTGGAATATACAAAAACGGAACTGTAGGTGAATTTGTAGAACAAGCAAATATAGAATTAGGCACTAGTTCTGCTACAACAGATGACGGCAACGTAGTTATTGTAGATGATACTGGTGTTGTTAATTCACTACCAACTATAACTATACCTTTTAGTAATACAACATTCGGTGGCAATATATTAGACGGCTCTGGAAACATTAGATATAGATATAATAATGTTAACCAGCCTTCATTGGCACCTAGTGTTTCAGGAGATGGTAATGGATTTTATCTACTAGATAGTAATGTTACTACACAAACAGGTAATATTAAAGTAGAACTGAATACTAGACATCACTATGCAGTAGACAATACTACAAGAAATAACAGAAGTGATACTATTAGTGTTAAGTATGTAAACGATAATGCACGAATTGACAGTCCAATTATATATAGTGCTATTGGTAACTTCCAATACCCAGATGGATATACAGATCCTAAAAAAGTAAAAGTTACACCAGTAAATACACAATCATCTGACAGTCCAGATGATCCTATTCAGTTTGAAAAATTTGTTGGTGACGATGATATTATCCTATTTGAAAATTACGAAGACTTTGATGGCTACACTTATACAAGACCAGTCAAAGCAGGAATACTAGATTTAAGAAGAGAAAGCGGAGTTAATTTTAGTGATGACTTAACTAAAATTGCAGGTGATTCAATTGGTAATGCAGGTGGTAACGGACAAACACTTTCAGGTGTTGTTTATAATACATCTGATTATGAATATTTCTTAGTTAAAAATAAAACAGTAGTAGATACATTTGATAATACAGAAGGAAGTGGTGCGGCAAACGGATTGCATAACAAAAAAGTTTATGCAGTAGATACTGGAAAAGTTTATATAATGTCAAAAAGTAGTACAGACTTATCAAGAGTTTCTAATTATGAAAGTTCAAACCATTTTGCTAAGAAAGGAAGAAGTTTCACACAAAATACAAGAGCCTCTAGACAGAATGGTATTATTTTTAAATGGACACATGTTGCAGATAATAGTGTAAGGATAGATCCTAGTATTAGTAATATACATGAATTCTTCTTATTAACAACAACATATCATTCACAAATACAAGCATATATTAATGTACCAGGTACTAGTTTCCCAACACCTCCAACAAGTTCAGAATTAGAAAATGAATTTGCAATATTACAGGAATTTAAATCTGCAAGTGACCAATTAGTATTTAAAAGTGGTAGATTTAAAATGCTGTTCGGCTCAGATGCAACAGATGAATTACAAGCAAGATTTAAAGTTGTAAGATTGCCAGGCACAAGTTTAAGTGATAACGAGATTAAGACTCAAGTTGTTGCGGCTATTAATAAATATTTTGATGTAGAGAATTGGGATTTTGGAGATACTTTTTACTTTACAGAATTAAGCAGTTATATACACCAACAAATAGGTAACTCAATTGGTAGTATAGTTATTGTACCTAAAAAAGCAAACGGAGTATTCGGAGACTTGTTCCAAGTTAAAGCAGATTCAGATGAACTATTTTTAAGTACTGCTTCTATAGATGATATAGATGTAGTAGACAAACTAACACATGGTAATATTAAACCAGATAAGTCAAGTTCAGGATTATTTACAACATACGATGGAGCAGAGAACGGTCAAGGACCATATGCAATTAACGGATACTATCCATTATATGCAAGTAAAGAAGCATCAGACTTTGCAGGAGACGGCACAAGTCATACACATATATTCTTTGGACAAACATTCTATATGCCTAACGGTGTAACATATTATCATGGAACGTATGTACTGGATCAAAGTGTTGCAGACACAACCATAGGTAATACAATTACTTTAAATAATTCTGTAGGAACAAGTAGTTCTAGCTCAGGCTCAAGTAATAACAATAACAGTGGCGGCGGCGGCTCAGGCGGCGGTGGCGGCGGTAGTGGATATTAAGGAATATCATGGCTGACAAGCAAATTAAAAAGTTACCGGGACAGTTACAGACTACTGTCCTAAAAAACTTTTTTGAAACTACAGTAGAACAACTATTCAGTAAGAGTAATATTGAAAGTATTTCTGCCTACGTAGGTAGAAAAGAATTTGAACAATTTAATGCTGGCAGTGACTTTTATATTCATGAACATACTCCAGAGCGAGAAAAGTATAGTTTAGAACCAGTTGTAAATTCATTACACCCTGTAGACGGAAATTCTACTAACATACTTTTTTATGAAGATTTTCTAAATCAATTGAACAGTTATGGTGCAGATACTAACAAACAAAATGTTTTATTTGATACAAACTTTTACAGTTTCCTTCCTCCTGTAGATTACGATAAGTTAGTAAACTATCAAGAATATTTTTGGAGTACAGAAGGTCCTAGAACAATATCTCTTAACGGAACAAGTACTACACCAATTAACATATTAAAAGATATATTAGGTAAAAAATCATATACTTCTCCTAACGGTGTTGAATTAAAGAACGGTGCAATTATAGAATTCACCGGAGAAAACGTAATACCTGAATCTTATTTAGGTGCTAGATATATTGTAGAAGGTGTAGGCGAAAGTATAATACTGTATGCAAAAGAACAAAACTATAGTGCTGTGTTTTCAACACCTGCATTTGAACCTTGGGACCAAGAAGTAATTACAGCAGAATCAAACTTAATTGCTACAAATAAACCATCAGGTGCCATTACAGCATCAGGATTAGCAGGTAGACCATACTACGATGCATTAGGACAACTAACAGGAACATTTTTTAATACTTTAGAAGACATAACTGAAGATGGTAAACCATATTGGAAAGGTTATGTTGTAGGCGCAGGTGGCTTCTTATCTTACATAAATGATGGACAGTACGGATTTGATAATGGCCCATGGGACGGTGGTAATACACAGGAAACTCCAGACTATATGCTAATGCAAAGAGGTTCTACAGATAATAACACATGGAGTAGAATTAACTTTTGGCATCATAAAGATAGATTTATAGAGTCAGGCAGTTCTTTACCTGGTAAAGAATACAGAGCAAAAAGACCTATTTTAGAATTTGATAGAAACTTAGAACTTTATAATTTTGGAAACCAAGGTTTAACATTTAGTGCAGATTTAAGTGGACAAGATTATACACTTTCTGAAATAGAAGGCAGACCTATTAGTGCTCCTTTAGACAGTCAAGGTCTTAAAATTAATAATAAAATTATTATACCTGATGAAGAAACAGCAGTATCGAGATACATTTATGTTGTTGAAGATGAACAACAGCAAACAGTAAATGGGAATGTATCTAGTTCTAATACAATAGTTTTAAATTCTACTACAGATGTATACATAGGTGCAACTATATCAGGAACAGGCGTTACAGAAAGTTCGCAAGTTGTAACTGTTAATAGAAGTACAAATACAATTACATCTACAAACGCAGATACCATTGCAGATGGCACAGTCTTAACATTCAAAGATAGAGTAAAATTAACAAGACTCCCTGCAGATAATAATCCATCAGGCGCAGTAGACGGTGACAGTAATTTTGTTCCGTACATGCCAGAAGTTGGCGATATTGTTTCTATATTGTTTGGAAACAATCACCAAGGTAAAGAATATTATTGGTCAGGAACAAGATGGCTAGTAGGTCAACAAAAAACTAAAGTTAATACTGCACCATTGTTCCAAGGATATGATGTTAATAAAAAATCATTGGGCGACGAATTAACGTACCCGCAATCATCATTTAAAGGAACTAAAATATTTTCTTATAAGCCAGGTATAACAAATACGGTTAATGATAGTGTATTAGGTTTCCCACTACAATACAAAAATTTTAATAACTTTAGTGAAATAGTTTATGATAATAATTTGTCAGGTGATGTTATTAGTTACATACCATTCGGTGGTAACTCTACAAACTTTGCTAAAGGTTACATATATTACAAGAAAACATTGCCTAACGGAGATGTTATTTTTGATACTAACTGGATAGGACATAAAAAACCATTTTCACAAAAAGTTGAAGATACATTTGTAGTTACACAAATTGATGTAGATACAAGTCGTATAGTTTGGGAGATTTCTGCAATACCAAATAATAGTGCAGAACTAAATGTAAAAATAAACGGTGAAAAAACTACAGCATGGACATACGATGCAAATTTAAAATCAGTTACATTTAATACATTTACTTTAAAAGTTAATGATGTTATAGAAATAAGAACACAATCTGATACAGGACTTATTGTTGATAAAAATAGACATGGTAGATTTGAATTACCTATCAGTTGGTATTCTAATACAGAAAAGGCAGACGTTATTACAGTTAGTGAGCCGCAGTATTTAGAACACATTGTAAATTATATAGGCGGTCAGAAAGATATAACCGGAAATATTTTAGGTACAAATAATTTTATAAACATTGAAGACGATAAAACATTTGCAGATAGAATTGTACAAACAGATGACGACTTGCAAATGGCAGGCTTTCTAATAAGCAACGATAAATTTAATGTTGTTGATGCCATGAGATTCAATGGCGAAGAATATTTAAAGTATAAAAATAGATTAAAGAAAGAAATTAAAAAATATATTAATAGTAATGATACCACAGGATTAACAAATCATGATATCCTAGAAGATGTATTACAAAATGTTATATCATATAATCCTGGTAAGTTAGTATTTGATTACAGTTATATGTTGGCATTAGGCGACAGATACGATGAAGAAACTATTGTTACTAATAATATTATACAAAAAGAATATACATTAGCAAATTATTTAGACAAGAAAAATATAGAAAATACTATATTAGTTTATGACCAAAATGCAAACAATGAAGATGTTATGCTGTTGGCTGATAAAGATTATGTAATTACTTCTGCATCAGGTGTATGTACTTTAACATTTACCGATAGTTACACATTAACATTAGGTAACACAATTAAAGTTAGGTTCTTCAATAAGAATAGAGAAAGTGCTCAATGCCCACCAACAACTGCGGCAATGGGACTTACACCTGTTTACATGCCAGAAATGATGTCTGATACTAGTTTCAAAGATCCTATCAATGTAATTGTTGGACACGATGGAAGTAGAACTATAGCAGACAACGATTTGCAAGATGAAATATTATTAGAATTTGAAAGACGTGTTTATAACAGTATACAACAAGTTTATAGAGAAAGAGTTAAACATCCAGACTTAAATGTTCATGATATTAGACCAGGACAATTTAGAAATACAAATATAGATAGAACAACATATTATAATATTTTAAGAGAAAACTTTAATAAGTTTGTTTCTAGAAATGAAGTAGATTTTGTTACAAACGAATATTATGATGCAAACCAACCTAACACATGGAATTATAATTACGGTACAGCATCACCCGGTTATTGGAGAGGCATATTTGAAGCCTGTTATGATACAGAAAGACCACACACTCATCCATGGGAAATGTTAGGCTTTATCAAAAAGCCGACTTGGTGGGACAGTCAATATATTACTACAACATATACTAACTATGGTAGTGGTAATAAACCAATGTGGAAAGATTTAGAAGAAGGTATCATTAGACAAGGCACTAGAGAAAATGTAACTAATGATGCTTATAAAATTAACAATCCATACAGACGTATAGGATTAAGTTTAGAATTACCTGTTAATATAAATGCAGAAAGATTAGCACCAGCAAATATCGTAAATACAAGTGCAACAACAAAAACTGTTTCCTGGACACAAACAGCAACAGGATCACCAACTGCTAATGCGTCATCGTTTATATCAACAGTAGATGGTCTAAACATTATAGAAAGAACAGATGGCACTGATACATTTTTAAATGTAACAGGAAATAATTTACAAAACCATACAGTAGGTACATTCCCTATTGAAGGAAGTACAGCATATATAGAAAGTAAAGAAGTAAAATATGTTATACAATCTAATGCAACATCAAATGTAGTTACAAGTTTTGCAAGTGCAACAAGCACTTCTAATACTCCAGTAGGTATTACAGTTAATGGGTCAATGCTTTTTAATGCTAATGCAGGTGTAACAATAGATACCACAAGCAACTGGCATTATAACAACATGTACCGAAATGAATCAGGACGAGATACAGTTGGTGGTAATCCAAATTCAAACAATGTCTACGGATATATACAGCCAGGTAAAGAAGCAGTTGGACTAACTGTATGGAGTACTACTTCACATTCACCTATTATAGGTTGGTCATTTGATGGATTGCCAATTTATGGACCATACGGATATACCGATAGATTAAACGATACTAGTGCAATTAAACGTTTAGAATCTAGTTATAGTTTAAGAACAGGATTAAGGTCAGCAATAGCACCAGGCGTAGGCGGAACACCGTCAGGCGAGTTTATAGAGGACTATATATACGATTCTGCAACAGGTGACCTTGATGAATTCAATGGTAGATTTGGTGTAACACCAGAGTTTCCAGGAGGAACATATTATTACGTTGCAACTATAGATTCAGATGGTAATCCAGCATATCCTTATACCACAGGACCAAAATATAGATATACGCCAACAGATTTAGCAAACAACATTTTAAGTGCAGGAACACATTCGACAGCAGGTGCAGAAACTTATAAATTAACAAATACATTAAGCATAGTTTACGCATCTGATACAACATTAACAGGCTCCGACTGGAAGTTTGGCGATGGTGCACCAGTTGAAAATGCATGGAAATATTCAGAACAATATCCCTTCGCTATTGCGGAGGCATTATTTCTTACCAAGCCAGGTAAGTTTGCCAGTGTATTTGCAGAACCCGAAAAAATTATTCGTGGCTCTGCAAATGCCATTCAGTTGTTAGATAAAACAACATTCAAACGATATAAAATTAAAGACGCAGTAGTGCATGGCAACTTGGCATCAGATAAGAAAACATTATTAACAAATACAGGTTATACACAATTTATAGATTCCTATTTAAGATTCCAAGGTATAAGCACACAAAATGAATTTGCTATACCATTTAAATCTGTTAACGGAAAACTAGGACATAAATTTGCAGGATTCATAGATAAAGATACCATGACGGTATTCAGTGATAGTTATAGTACAACAGGTGATAGTTCTAGTTTAATACTACCGCACGAAGATATTCAAGTTAATATACACAACGGTCCAATGAGTACAACAAATCATTATACTGGTGTAAATGTAGAATTAACTACAGGTGGATATTACAAAGTAAATGGTTTTGCAAGTACAAAACGATTCTTTGAAATTAGTGTAGCAAACAAAGATGGACAAAAAACAGAAGTTTCTGTAGGTGGAGAACCTGCAGACTTTAGCACATTTGATATAGATAGAAATTATACATCCGGAGACATTGTGAAATCTGGTTATAATTATTATCAAGCAAAAGGTCAAGTTCCTGCGGGAACACCTGTAACTAGTACAGATTTTTATCAAAGACTTCCAAAGTTACCTACTACAGGTTCTGCAGAAGCAACATATTATCTCGAAGGAACAGGCGAAGTACAACGTGTAGAATACGGAACAGTTTACAAAACTAAAGAAGCACTATTTGAATTCTTAATCGATTTAGGTAGACACCAAAAAGAAATGGGATATGACTTTAACGATTTCAACAATGAAATCGGAGATGTTAACGATTGGCTATATTCAGGTAAGCAATTTTTATTCTGGAGTTTAGGAAATTGGTCAGCAGGTAACACGTTAAGTTTAAGTCCTATGGCTAGCAAAATTAAATTTATATCTAGTGAAGGACGTATTAGTGATATTAAAGAATCATTTAAAGGACAATTTAGTATATTAGATGAGACTGGTAAAAAAATATTGCCAACAGAATGTGCAATTACTAGAGAAGGACAAACAATTACAGTTTCACCACCAGAAGGTTCTCAGATATTTGGGATTATTATCCATACAAATAGTATAGAACATACTATGCTTATTAATAATAGAACAGTATTCGGTGATACTATTTACGATCCTGTATTTAATCATAGACAAAAACGTTTAAAAGTAAAAGTTAAGAGAACTAAGAATTGGGACGGCTCACTAATGAGTGAAGGTTATTTGATTACCGAAGATAGTCTCAAACCTAACTTTGATACTTTAGCACAGGACATGGGCAGATATAATGAGACTGGTCATATACCTGTTGAAAGACAAGTTTACGAAACAAGTAGAAGACAATATGGTTATAATGAAAGAAAGTATCTAAGAGAATTTGAACTCGTAGACGATAATCAATTTGATTTCTATAGTGGTATGATCCGAGACAAAGGAACAAAGGCAAGTATAGAAAAATTATTAAACAGTGATAAAGTATTAGTTCCAGGAAGCCTTGCTGTATATGACGAATGGGCATTGAAGGCAGGAGAATTTGGCGACATACAAAATCATCAGAGACTTGATATAAAAATAGCCGATACAGAAATCACTAGTGAAAAACAATTAATTCAAGTTGTTTATCCTGAAGACATTGTTAGTACAGTTAGCGAAGTAGAAGTTTTAGGAAGAGTAAACCAGTTTTATACTGTGCCAATATTAGAGATTGAACCACCACCTGCAGAGATTCCAGGAAGTTTCCAATATGGTGGAGGTACTACAGCAAAGGCAGATGTTAATCTTAATACCGATGGTACTATTAAAGACATTACAGTTACAGAACCTGGATATGGTTATACTATTAATCCTTCAGTAACAGTTATTGCGGCACAACTATTAACAGCAAATATTACAACTTATTTTAGTAAGCCATATGCAGTTAGTAGTGCATACATAGACAACAACGGCTCGTTTAGTGGTAATGCATTGACTGGTATATATCTTACAGATAACTTTTCAGCAAATGCGGCATCATTTATAAATTTAAGTTCAGCAAGTAATATATCTTTGGTTGCTGATGCAATTAATACAAATGCGACCACAAATGCTAATGTTACAGCAGAAGTTATTACTATTAGTACTGCTAGTGGTAATAGTACAGTAAACAATTATATGTTACAAATTTCAGGTAATGACTTTACTGTAGGCTCTAATTCAAATTCAGCAGTTGTTGATGATATTACAAATAAATTAAAAATACAAGAAAAACGTTATCAGCCTAGACAGCGATATAGTTTTGAAACTGCTAACACCACAACACAATCTGAAGTATTAGTTAATGTTAGCGATACTGCTACATCGGCTGGCACTGATTGGTTGTTTGATGCAGGTAGTAGAACAACTATTAATCCAACACAAAGAACAACAACAGGTTCTATATCATTTGACTTCTCTCCAATGTCAGGTACAAGCACAACACTTTCACCAGAAGGTGGACCTACGTCTGGTGCTATAGCAAGTGATAACTTACAAATTATTAACGGAAATTATCCGCATTTAGAAATTAAAATCAACGGCATAGAATTAAGCGATTCGTTAGAAGGTGATAGTGTAAATGGATTTAGTGTAACAAATGTAGACAGTAATACAAACCGTATTACATTCCATGATGTTACTAAATTACCACAAGCGGAATTAAATTCTAATACGCCTATAGATATTATTGAATTGGCTACAATAGACTTCGAAGATTCATATCAAGGAGACTTGCCTGGTCAATCCTTAAACATTAAAGTTAAAGCCAAAGATGCTTTGGCGGCAAAACTAAAACAAATCAGAACATTAGAAATAACACCTGATGTAAAAACTGATGCAACAATTTTAGTTGATGTGGACGACAGTAATAGACTTGTACATAGACCTACAGATATGAGAACAAAAAATCTATGGCCCACAACATCGAGCGTAAGTCATGTAGGTATAGTAGATAGTAAATATACTCCATTACCAAATGCTGGTTATGTTTCTACATACAATGTACAATATCAAGCAATGGATTTGCCAAACTTTGAAAAATTATTTAATAGAAATATAAGACCTGCAAGTAAAATTCCGCAAAAGAATGATGTAGTACATTTTGCAAAAAGCGAACACTCAGAGTTTGATGTTTACAAATTAGTAGAACCTGCAAATTCAAATATTGCATATATTGAAGAAGACCCGGATAGAGGAACAAGTTTCTTATACACAGATGTTAGTTTAAATGAATATGCAAACGCAAACTATTTAGGTAATGCAGAAGTTGAAGCAAACATCACAAATTATTATGATTATGTAGTTGCATTAAAACGAGATATAGAAATAGATCCTTATTATGCAAACATAGAATTAGCAGACGGTGAAAAAGCATATGATACATCACTAATGGATGTTAATACACCTGTAGCATTGTTCTTAAATGAAAATCAAATTGTTAAAAATTCTATTGAGATTAGTGGCATAGGATATAAGGAGCCATTAAAATTAAAAATTGAGAAAGTAGAACCTGCACTAAGTGGTAACATTAGTAATGTTTCATACTACCTTGCATCAAATGAAGTTTGGAATGTTGATGCAAACTTAACTGGTATCGGTAACACAATAAAAATAACACACGAAGGCACAGAGCAAATTGCAGACTTAGAAGATGGTTCTTATATTACATTTACTGATACAGCAAATACATACCCACTAGATAAAAGTCAAAGCGGTATTGATTATAAAGCAAGTAATGTTGTAGTTAGTCCTCTAACAACTAAACAAACAAAAACAGGAACTGTAGATAATACTATACATACTGATACATTAAATGGAGCAGTATCTGGTAATAACATTGTACTTACAACAGGAAGTTTTAGTATTCAAGTAGGTCAAATAGTAAGCGGTACCGGTGTACCTGCAAACACATCAGTTTCTGCTATCACTGACGATAAAAATTATACACTATCTGCATCAGTAACAATGGGAGACGGTGATGCCATTGGATTTGCTACTAGAGAAGATGTATTTGCAATATCTAATGTTATAACAACTTCGTTTACAGTTGAAGATGCAAATGTAAGTGCAAATATAAGCAGTAGTTCTCTTAGAGCTCAAGTAAACAGCGGACTTAAATTTACAACAGATATGGATCTAACTAATGTTGGTTTATTCAGCACAATGAAAATAAACAACATGGGATTATACAGTGGTATATATAGAGTTAATAATAAAAATATAGGGACAGGAGAAATCAGTGTATATGGAAGATACGTTGATTCGTTTAGTGCTACACACACGTTCACAGGCGTCGATACAGCCACAATTACTGTAACAAATGCAAATACATTCCTACAGCCAGGAATGCTTGTAAGCGGCGGTAATGTAGCGGCTAATACAACAATCGTTGATGTAACTGCAACAGGTGTTGTTTTATCGGCAAATGCAAACAGTGATGCAAATAGCAATATTACATTCTCAGATAACTTATATGCAAATGCTACTGTGGTTCATGATAGTGTAGACATTACGTTTGCAGAAAATCATACATTAAAAACAGACGGCACAGATATTATTCTTAACAAAACTGTAAACATTATTGACATGTCGCCTTCATATTACAACTGGGCTTGGAGAGTAATTGATGTACCTACAGCAAATACATTAACAGTACAAGGGTTTGGATATGACCACCCTTACACTACTGGTGGCAACACTTACATAAGCAAAATAGATTTCATAAAATATGATACAGATGCTTTGACAACAACACCCGGACCTGATACTGATGCGTATCTAATTTCAAAACATGAGGGAGAAATTTATGTTAATGGTGCCAAAGTTGCTACTGCTTTCCCAATGCATACTTCACAAGAGTATGTAGACGAAATTAATAGACAGATTCAAATTAAAAATGGTACAGTTATAAATTGTGGTTCATTTAAAATGGCATTGCCTGGATTGATAAATCAAAAAAGAAATGGCGGTGGCGGTGGAGCACCATATAAGCCAGGAAAAACACTTCCTAATAATACAGCACAAAATATTACGAGCAACACTCAAATACCACAACCTGGTACTCCTGCTGTAGTAACTACACCAACACCTGGTACAACACGTTCAAATGCTGGTCCCAAAGAAGAAATTGGATATACTATAGATAATTACGGTATGCCAATCGGATGGACCGTTGACGGTTTAGGAGGCAGTCAATATAGAGATCCTAAATATGGTTGGGGTTTCCCAGTATATGGACTCTTTGTTGTTATTGAAAATGATGTGCCGCAATTCTATTACAGAGGCGATCCAGGACCAATCTATTTTGGTTATAATTACTGGATGCATACTGTTAATGCTCGATACACCCAAAGAAGCTCGGCTCAAGAAGCAGAATATGATAGACTACAAGCAATAAACAACGCAACTATGTCTGAGATATTAGATTTAACTAAAATGGGTTTGTTTAATGGAGTACAACTATATTCATATACATTTAAAGCACAATTGACAGGAACAACTGGTATACCAATTACTGGTGGTACTAATAGTGGTGGTAATACTGGTGGTAATACTGGTGGCACCCCCGATAGAACAACCCAGATACCTTCATTCACCTGCCCCTCTGGATATCAATACCCTGATGGGGTGTGCGTACCGGTGGGACAAGTAGGTGGTAATAATAGCGGTGGTAGTTCTACCACTTCTAATCCAGGTAATACTGGTACCACAATAATACCTGCTTCAGGTGGCAACAATGTAGGTGGTGGTGCTACAAATCCTGGTGGCACTGGTGCAGGAAGTACTAATGTAAATAATGGAGGAACAACACCTGCTGACTTTACACCATTGATTGCTATCACACAACATGACGATGCATGTCCTCCACCTCCCCCTCCACCTCCTCCACCGCCACAGCCGCCAGTAGGAGAAGTTTGTAGACAGGAGTCAAATTCCCAAGGAAGAGGACAGACAGAATCATTTAAGTATACGTTTACAAGTGACACAAGTCAGACATATCCAATAAAATTATTGTTTGATACTTATAGTGCTAAAGACAGAATTACAATTTATCAATCTCACAGTCAAGTAAGTAGAGGAACAAAAGTTGCAAGTACAAGAACTGGAGACGGTATAGGTTATATTACACAGGCTGATATAAATGCATGGGCAAACACAACATTCCAGGCAAGTGTTGGACAGAATCCTTGGAACGCAAATCAAACAGGTGCTGTTAGTGGATTGTTAGGTCAAAATTATACCTCACACGGTGACGGTTATGTAAAAGAAAATGGTAAAATTTCTTGGACATACAATGCCTCATTAGGACAATATATTACAATAACAGTTGAAAAAGATTCCGCAACTAGTACAGCATTTAGATACTTTATTTGTTTCCCTGTAGATGATGCTAATGGAACAGGTTTCCCTGCTAGTGGCACAAATAACAATAATTCTGCTATTGGTAATCCTCCTGCAGGAGGCAATCAAAGCCAATTCCCGAATTTGGCAAACCAGTCTTGGAATCAAACATTGCCAAATTACAATATTGCCGCAATACCAAACTTTGGTAATTTGATGGCTGGTTCATTGGGATTAGGTGGCGGCTCTGTAGGACCATTAGGTGGTAATGCATTTGCAAATTATTTCTCAGGCTCTTATCCAAGCATCAACTTTACAACCACTTATTCAGGCGGATTAGTTGGACCGAATATAGCAGGATTACCTAGTTACAATCTAGCACAAACTACAGCCGGTGGTTCAACTACAGCAACTACTACAACAAGTACAGCAAACCAGCCTGGAAATAATATAAATTATTTAACTATTGGTGCTTTGCAACAAAATTCAACAACAGGACAATATAGTACAGTTCCAGGTTCAACTACAAACGTTCCTATCTGTCCACCTAAAGCAAGAGTAAAAGTTTGCGGACAGCAAAAGATGGTAGGCGCAGGAGATTCATTCTTTATTAACGGTGATGAGATAACATTATCAGGTGCAACAGATATCGAAGTAGTTAGAACAGAAATACTTGCACAAACTACATCAGTAGATGTTATGATAACAACAGACTCTGCTACACAAGAAAAATGTTTGTTTATTAGAAACAAAGTTTCAGATCCGATGATTATTAGAAATGGCTGTGCTGGTGGTGTACACAAAGAAGTATTAGACTACTCATTAAAAGCAGATGAGCAAATGTGTTTTAACAAAGAAACTGTACAAAACCCAACAGTAACTACAACTACTACTGGCGCTCAGAGATATAGTGTTAGTGGTGGAACAGTAGACTTAGCATCGGGTTCTACTGGAACTACTGCTTATGGAACACCAACAATTAAAACTCCTAGAGAATTACAACAAAAAGGTGAGAAGAGCAGTATATGTCTTACTAGAGGTTCAGGTTATGCCATAGGTGATGTACTAAGAGTTATGGGTGGTACACCTGTAGTAGACGGTGGTACTACAAGTGTAGAATCACTAATAATATCAAGACCAGGATATGGATATATAGATCCAACAACAGGCACAATGGCAAGACCTATAGAAATTAGAATAGGCTCCAGGGGAGAACCTGGTAGTGGTGCAGTTGTTGACTATACTTCAATAACATTTGACGGCAACGGCGGTATATCTGGTATTAACGGTTCTAAAGTAATTAACATGTTACAAGCATTAGGCGGATCAGGATACAGCATTGATAACCCACCAACTATCACAGTAATAGGTTCTGGTAGAGATTGTATAATAACTGCTAAATTAAAAGATAGAAATATTGCAGTTGAAAAAACTGCTAAATTTATTGTAAAAGATATTGACCAAGAAGGTGGAATTAAAGACCTCCAAGTTATAAACAGAGGAATTTATAAAATATTCCCAAGTGACTTAGACAGTGGTGTACCTTTACAATATGATATCAAACGTCCTATAGACGGTGTAGATAACAGTGAGCTTCTAGGAACAGATAATCCATTTGGTAGTGCTACAACTCCTGGTACAGGAGTAGGTGCTAGAGTATTCCTAACAGCAAGAGATATTCCAAGTTGTTCTGAGAAAGGAACAGCATTAACAGATTTAGGATTACCTACAGGAATTGTTTTCCCAGTACAACCAGCACAACAAGTAGCAGATGACATTGCTATATGGAGTCCGTTAGATGAAAACGGTAATCCATTCTTTACAGGAGAATTTAATACAGTAGGCAGTGATGGTGAATTGAATACGAACCCTGATCCTACAAGTGATGATCCGTTTGGAGAAATTGTTATTGGTGGACCAAACATTGATGGTATTACATTATCAGATCCTTTGAACCCAGGCTTCTTGAATGCTATTGGTTTGCTAGAAGGAGACTATACTTGTGATGAGCAACCACTATTTAAAAATATTGATGAAACTGGTATAGATCCTAAACTAGTAGTAGAAAAAGGTGCATTACAAAACTTGAATTCATTCACTAGTGGAAGAGTTGGACCTGCAGGAAATTATCAAGGTACATTGCCTTGGAATAGAGCATTTAATCTTGGAATGAATTTAGGTAATGCAGAAATTATAGATAATTTATATGAATATGAACTTAGACAAATAGATGGTGTAAAACCAATAACATTTACGGATCAATCATTAAATAGGCAAAACGTAACACCATTGCTTTTAAACAGTATGAGATTCGATACTGAAAGTGGATTAGACCTAGCAAATATCAGTAATGCTTGGATTGATAGTTATGGCACAACAAACGGTTGGGCTTACTTAGAAAATAATACTGTTATTAGACAACAAGAGCCGTTGACTGATGTTGCATTTATAGATGATGCTATAATATACGATGAAGAAACAGCAGAAAAAGAATATGACATCAACTTGTACGATCCATTTAAAGGTATCATTCCTGGATTTATAGATAAAGAAATAACATATAAATCTGAAGCAGATCCTGTTGTATATGATCCTACTTACACTAAATTTGGAAAACAACAAGTTGGTCAAACATGGTGGAATACAAGTAAAGTTAGATATAATTGGTATGAGCAAGGTGCTGGTACATATTCTAACGGATACAATAATACAGAAAGAAATAGAGACTGGGGTAGTAAATTCCCAGGTAGTGAAATTTGTATTTACGAATGGACAGAGAACTTAGTTGAGCCTAGTAATTATAACGGCGAAGGAGAAGTACTTGGTGTTGGTAATTTTATTACAGAAAAAGAAATAAATTCTAAAGGTAAAGAAATTACATACTACTATTATTGGGTAAGAAAATTAAGTACAGTTTCTGATTTTGCAAAATCAGAATATGGTAGAGATAAAAGTATTTTAGAATTAGAACTGCTTTTAGAAAATCCTGAAGGTAATAGAATGCCTTACTTAGGACTTATGTCTCCAGATGCATATACTGTAAACAAATTAGGCGACTTAATTAAAACAGAAGACTCTATTGTTAGTTTAAACTTTAGAAGAAAAGATTCTGGACTTTCTAAGAAACATACTAGTTGGGCATTAGCAGGTGAAGGTAATCCTAATGCTGATATACCAAATAATTTAAGTATAAAAGTTATAGATAGTTTAGCAGGATATAATGCATTAGATGAAGAAGTACCTGTTAAAGGATTAAGTGCTGGTGAAAGATATGGTAGTAAGTTTAGACCTAGGCAAACAATGTTTAAAGATTTACTTGCGGCTAGAAAACAAATGTTTGAATCTTTAAATGACATATTTAAAGAATTACAAATGGATACTACTTTCAATAACTGGAGAAATGGTCTTCCTAGTTCAACACCTCACTTAGATACGGTAAATTGGTTTGAAATATTGAGAACTGATAAAACGATTGGAACAAAATTATATTACAATAGTGATTACAAACCACTAAGAAGAGTTAAGACAGATAAGCAGTTACAACTAATTAAAAACTTATTAGATAAAAGTGTTATACAAGTACAGTCCAACGATAGCGAGCCTTATAAGTTATATGAATACTCTAAAGGTACAAAAACATTTAAACTTATTGCTATGGAAAATGAAACTGTAGAATGGAACCCTTCTATATACAGCGATAGACAAACATTAGAAGTAGGACAAGAAGTAAGACAAGTATTAATACATCTGTATTATAATGTGTTTACAGGATCCAATAAAATTTATTGGAACAGATTCTTCTTTGATATGGTCAAGTTTGCTATTGGTGAGCAAAAAGAAGTCGATTGGGCATTTAAATCAACATACTTAAATGTTGTTAAACAAGAAACAGACTTAGTTCCATTTAAAGGATTAAAAGTTGATAACTTTGATAAAGCAGTAGACTATTTCAACGAAGTTAAGCCGTATGCTAGTAAGATTAGAAACTATAGAGATATTAAACAAGCACCTATTGAAAACTTAATAGGTAGCACATCAGACTTTGATAGACCACCATACTTCGATGAAGATGCACAAGAAGTTAGGATACTAGATGCAAATGTTAGTGCAGATGCAAACGTGTTATCTAGTGATACTACTTATGCAGGGTTTGTAAGTAACAATGGTGTATCTAACAGCCGCATAAGGCAAATGGATACTAAAATAGTATTTGATAGAGTTAAAGCAGACTTATTTGAAAATAGTACTGGTATACAGACTACACGAATAGTTGCAACAAGTAACAATACAAACTTTGCATTATCATTTACACCTTCAGACGTAAGCAGAATAGAAGTTAGGCTTAATGATGTACTTGTTCCAGCAACAGGTACAAGTTCAGGTACAGCAGTAACTAACTGGACATACAACGCAGAAGATAATGTAATTACAGTGAACAAAACATCTGCAGATAATCCTATGCTATTAAGTATTGAGCCAGGTGACGTAATTGATATAGTTTGCATAGATGGATATGATCCTAATAAGGAAACATTAAGTGCGAGTATTGCCAAAAACATAGTTAAGATAGAAACTAATTCAAATGCAAACATTAGTAACTCTGCATTAAGTTGGACTGCAAGTGATAGAGAGTTTAAGTTTAATTCAGAAATTAGAACGTCATTTATAACTGCAATGGAAAATGCACACGGTATAGGTGCAGGATCGAATACATCATTTACAACAAATACAACTATAATGACTGATATGGTTTCTAGTGGTAATTTGAAAAATACTATTGCACTTGTAAAAACAGCAGTTGGCGGCGACTTTAACGGATCGATGCTAGATGCAAATACATTTATAGACGTTGTTCCTGGAACACACCCAACAACATATTATACAAACACAAGAGGATTTGATTATTTCTTATGGGATACTGATGTATGGGACAAAGAAGTTAATGTAGAAAACTTCCACGGTGTATTCAATGAAGACAGACAAGGCAATGTAAATTACAGAATTAATGATGAAACTGTTTATGGATTTGATGCTGTTACATTTACAAAAGCACCGTACGGTCCAGAAAGACCAGAAGAACTAATTGTTGTACAACCGTTTGAAACATTAATAATGAATGTACACACCAGTAACGTTTCTTATGGTAATGTTGCAATAGGCACTACAAGTTCTAAACCTGTAAACCATACAATGTTTATGGATTTATTTGGTAGAACAGACTTTTATAGACGTGCTAATACAGGTATAACTACAACATCTGCAACTGTTAATAGTTGGGAAAATACTATTAGTGTGGTAGACGTTAGCAATTTACCTGTAGCAAATGAATCCAATAAAGGTGTAATTTGGATCAACTCAGAAAGAATAGAATATACAGGAGTTGATTCGGTAAGTAATAAGTTACTTGGAATCATAAGAGGAACAAGGGGAACAACAGCAAATCCAATAATAGCCTCAGGTTCACACATTTATAATGGTGAAGAATCAGAGAATATTGCACTTGCAGGATATAGAGACCCGCAAGATTTAAATTGGCTCACTGATGATGCAGACTCAGGTGCAGATGACAGTTATGTAACTGTAAGTTTATGTGATACATCAGGTGATGCCACAGAAAATACTATAGTAGGATTTATACAAAAAGGTTCTACATAAAAACATATTTTAATGAAAAGTGATAAATAACAGCATGGAAGATTTAAATAAAACCAAAAAAGATAAAGCAGAAGATACACCAATAGATGATACTATGGGTTTAAAAATGTCTGGTCATATTTTGATTACAGATAAAGAATCCGGTGAAGAACTTGTTAATAAAAGAAATGCTATTCACTATGGTAACATGGCGAATATGATTGCTAAGGCAATGACAGACAAGTTAGGTGACTATTATATACACTTTATGGGCTTCGGTAATGGAGCAACAAGTGTAGATACTGCTGGTAAAGTTATATATAAATCTCCAAGGGTAAGTGAAAGTTATGAGTCTAGTGGTACGTTATACTCTAGAACATATCAAAAAGTAGTTAGTAATAATACAGCGACGGATAAAATCGAAGTTATACCAGGGCCTAGTTATACTGACTTAAAAATTACATGTACACTAGGATATAATGAACCTAGTGACGCAGACGCATTTGATACAAGTACAACAAACGATGGTTCGTATGTATTTGATGAATTAGGATTATTGTCTTATGCAGATGATATCAACGACAGTATTTTATTGACGCATGTTATTTTTCACCCAGTACAAAAAAGTAAAAACAGAGAAATTGAAATCGTATATACGGTACGAGTTCAACTTAATTAGAGGAAATAGAGAATGACGTATTCAGTAAAAACGACTGACAATAACGATACAATTACTATTGCAACAGGTGAGGTAAGCACTAAGTATGGTGTAGCACTTGTTGGTAGAAACGTATCAGGTTATGGTCAATTTTTCGTTGAAAACACAATATGGATGCTAGAGAACTTTGCAAGTGATACTAGCCCAACTGCTAGAAGTGATTCAGCATTAGTAGGACAACATTGGTACAGCACAGGTGATAACACTATGCGAGTATATGATGGGACGGTATGGAGAAGGCAAACTCCTCTAATTGCTTCTTCGGCTCCAACATCAGACTTAGGTGCAGGAACAGAATACTTCGATACAGTTGACAACAAGAAAAGAATTTATGATGGCAGTACATGGAATGATGTTTCATATCCTGGTACTGTTACAAGTAGATGGTCTTCAGAGAAAGGCGGATCTACATATGGTACAAGATTTAGAACATTATACCTAACAGATACTACTCTTAAGAAAAGAGCAGTAGCGGCATTAGTTTATGTAAACGATGGTACTGATACAGGTTACACTAGTAATGAAACTATTATGTGTATATTCAGTGACTATGCATTTACAGTAGATGCTAGTTCATTATCAACAAGTTATAGAGATAGTGATAGTTCACCAGTTAACCTAAACGCAGAATTTAATGATGCTAACGGTATTGGTTATGATATTAAAGTAGGTATGAACTTAAGACGTGCTTACTCAACTACAGCAGTTAGTTTGGCAAACGTTGCCTTACAGGCAGATAGTGCCAATGGATTATTAATAGGTGGTACAACAGTACCAGCAAGTGGTTTCTTCCATACAGGAAGTACAACTATTGTTCCAAACTCAACAGATGCTGTAAACTTAGGTAGTACAACAAACAGATTTAATAACCTATATTTAGGTAGTGACATTGTTATTGGTGATCCAACAGAAACATCAACTATCAATCACACAATTCAATCAACAGGTAATGCGGCATTATCCGTAGGTACAACAAACGATCCAGTTAGAACATTATATGTAGATGACATTCATATGTCAGGAAATATTATTGGATTTGGTTCTGATACTATTGAAACAATCGGTTCAAGTTCTAACCCAATGGATACTGCATTCATTAGTAACGTTGCAGTTAATCCTGCTTCAGGAACATCACAACAAAATATTACAACAAGTGGTATTAGAGGACTTGACTTACAAGACTCTAGTGGTACAGTAGTATTTGATGCATCAACAGGAACATTACAGAATATTGCACTAGCAAATGCTTTAACACAAGGCGATGGTATTACATCTTTTAGTTATGATGGAAGTACAGCAAGTACAACAGTAGCAGTTGATAGTACAGTTGTTAGAACATCTGGAACACAAACTATTGCAGGTGCTAAAACATTTAGTGCAGAAATTGTTTCTAGTGCAGGCTTAGATGCAACAGGACAAACTATTAAATGGGGCTCACTAAGTGATGGCTCAATTACAGCAACAGCATTTGTCGATGAAGACAACATGGTTTCAAATAGTGCATCTTTAATACCAACACAGCAATCTGTTAAATCATATGTTGATAATAGTTTACAATCAGGTTTTGTTAGTGATGCTAACAATACAAGAGACTTAGGAGCGGCTGGTAATAGATGGGCAACTATATATGCTACTACATTTAATGGTACAGCAACTCAGGCTCAATACGCGGATATGGCTGAGGTTTATTCTGCAGATGCAGATTATGAGCCAGGCACAGTTGTTAAGATTGGTGGAGAAAAAGAAATTACAATGACCACTGAACATGCAGACACAGAAGTATTTGGAGTTATATCTACTAACCCAGCATACTTAATGAATAGTGAAGCAGAAGGTTTACCAGTAGCAATGACAGGAAGAGTTCCTGTTAAAGTAATTGGCAAAATTAAGAAAGGACAAAGATTGGTATCAAGCGATGTTCCTGGATTAGCATGGGCCGTAGATGATGCGGAATATGATGTTAGAGCAATTATTGGTAGAAGTTTAGAAGAAAAAGCAGATGGCAACGAAGGCATAGTAGAAGCAGTTGTCGGAGTTAAATAGATAAATATAAGTAACAAACAAGTAGGAGTTTAATATGCCAAGTGGAGCAAGTTTAACAGTAAGCGGTGGATTCAACATGACCAAGGTAGTAACTGGTGATGTTATTGGAAACTCCGATTACGATTTAATGAAATCAAACGTCTACAGGCAGTTAAGTACTCCTGCAGACCATACAGTAGGCACATACACAGCAAGTTCAATATACGGCTACAATCAATCTATTGGTAGTTTAGACGCCGCAACAGGTGAAACAATTAATGCAAGTAGTACCGACAATGGTTACAAAAACTTGCAAGACGAGGTACAGGCTTTAGGAACATTCTTAGGTCTTTCTTTAAACAGTTCAAGTACAACTGATAAAACAGCAGGCGATTCAATCACAGCAAGTGATTGGAGTAACTTAATGGACGATGTAAAATTATGCTTTGATTCAAGACTTTCTGTTCCTGGTGGTAGTTTAACATCTGGATCATTTGGAACTAGTTCAAGAACAACAGCATGGGGAAGTTCAGGTACTCCACAAATTACACATGAGTTTACTGCACAATTTAGTAGTGAAGCACATGCTAGAGCATTCTTTAATGCAGGTGGAGAAATAAACTTTACAGGTGCAAGAAGTGGTGGTACATCAGGTAGTAGTGCAGGAACAATTGGTTCTCAGAATGCTAACTGGACATCATTGTTAAGTGCTATGGGTACATTATCGTTCAACCTTAACAACTTAACAAGTTCAGGATCAACAGGTACAAGTGCTGGTAAAGGTTTTTATGAACTAACAACAAGTTATCAAGACTTGTATACTAAGTATGGATCAGGTTCTTATGCAAGTAACTATTACTTAATAAGAGCAAAAGTCAACAGTACAACTAATCCAACAATTATAACATTCCAGGTAAGGTTTAGAGATGACCACGCATTGGGCGATGGTGTTGGACCTGACGGTGTTGACGGTAACTCAGATGACAGTGATGGATATGTAGATAGTGTGGACGGTACAATTACAAGTACTGTAACAACAAAACGTGCTAACAACGGTGTTGTTCTAACTGCACCAACATATACAGCAGTAAGCAACCTATAAAAAAATATTTTAAAGAAGCCAGTTCAATGTAACTGGCTTTTTTTTGACTGATAAATATTGCTATGACGTCTAAACTTAACAAAGCATTAGAGTTTTCTAATTACAGAACAACTCTAAACATACAACATAATGCACTTAAATCTAAGGTGCAAACATTATTAAATTACAGTATTAATGGTGGTACATTTGAGATATCGCAAATGCTTATCTCTTTTGTAAAAACATTAATCGACCAGGGACACGACACAGCAGTACTTTTAGATGTGTATAATAACCCTATCGAGATTGTTGGTTTAGAAGATTTTTTAGAGGAAATTCTATCAAGATACTTTGAAGCAACAAACGAATACCACGCAGAATATTCAAAAATGAAGAAGAGTCGCAAAGTTCATAAATTGGTAGATTTGGAACTTGATGACGACAAAGAGTAAAGGAATATTAATATTTGCTCATAACAATGAGGAAATAGATTATCTAAAGTTAGCAACTATTAATGCATACTATATCAAAGAAAATTTAGATATACATGACATAACGGTTGTTACTAACCAGTTTAGTTACGACTATAATTTAGATACTATGGGTTATGATTTTATTCATAATGCTATTTCTAATGTAGTTATAACAACTAAAGACAAGACCTTTAAAAATATTAATAGACGTTCATATAAAGATACTAGTCATAATAGTGTGTCGTTACCATTCTATAATATAGACAGATGTGATGCATATGATATAAGTCCTTACGATGAAACTATACTAATAGACGCAGACTATCTAATAATGAGTGATGTTCTAAACAACTGTTGGGGACACGACAACGAATTAATGATGAACTGGAATTATCAAGACATAATGACTGACAGAGATGATCCTACATTGCGAAGACTTTCGCCATTTGGTATAACAATGTATTGGGCAACAGTAGTATACTTTAAGAAATCTAATTACGCAGAACAATTTTTTAATACAGTTAGACATGTAAGAGACAATGCTTCTTACTATCAAGAACTGTATAGATGGCCCGGAGGACTGTATAGAAATGATTACAGTTTTAGTGTAGCCGCACACATGATGTCTGGCTTCATTGATAAGGGCATACCCCAACTTCCAATCCCTGCACTTTACAAAACATTTGATACAGATGATGTACATTCTTCACCTAGGAAAAATGAACTTCTATTTTATCTGGAAAAACCAAAAAGTTTAGGCGACTTTATGTTATGTAAGTGGAGGGATTTGGATATCCACGTAATGAACAAGTGGGCAATAAACCGAGTAAGCAAGGAGTTAATCAATCATGTTACCTGATAGCAAGGACTTTAAGAAGAAGCAACAGGATTTAACAGAACTAAACAGTGACGGAAACCGTACTAGAGGTAGATACGGAGAAGATGAAAGTCACCTTAACCGCGAGAAGGATGAAGAAAATAGCGACAAAGAAACCAAACCTGGGGGATAAGATAGAACACACATGTTCTTTGAACGGTACGTTTAAAGGCGAAGTTGTGCAATTACTTGCCATGCAGTTTGTGTATCGAACTGATAAAGGCGAGGAACGTTTCTGCCTCTTCAGAGAAAGTTGGAGATTTATTAATGAGTAAAAAATGGAATGACTCTGTAATCTATGATACTGCAAATGATGGTGGCGGTACTTTTATAGCACCAGATTATTATCACACAATTAGTAAGTACAATAAAGTATTTAATAATTGTTTAGAGTGGTGTGCAGGTCCCGGCTTTATAGGATATACTTTATTAGAACAACAAGTAGTTAATAAGATTTCATTTTTAGAGATAGCGGATTCACCTATACAAAATTTAAAAGAAACATCAGCATTATTAGATAATAACAATATAAACATATATCAAGGGAACGAACTAAATTGTATTCCTGAACAACAATTTGATTTAATAGTTGGAAATCCTCCACACTTTTTATCTAATGTGGATAATCAATTTGACGGCTTAGAACAACGTATATACATGGACCCAGAATGGAATATACATAAAAGTTTTTTTCAGCAAGTAGAAAATTATTTAACAGACGATGGAATTGTTTTGTTAGTAGAAAATAGTACAGAGTCTAATACAAAGTTGTTTGAACAACTACTTGAAGACACAAACTTACAAGTAACAAACACATTCAAATTTTCGGCTGAAGTACCATTATATTATATAGAGATAAGAAAAAGATGAGTAAGGGTTATATAGTAATAGCACAAAACAACGATACTGTTGATTATTTAGAGCAGGCGTATGCTCTTGCATTAAATTTAAAACTTACACAGAGTACTGTAAGCAATCTAACAGTATGTGTAGATGCTAAGACTAAGTCAATGATTACACAAAAACATAAAAAAGTTTTTGACAAAATTATTGATATACCATGGCAAGATGATGCCAGTGATGCTGATTGGAAAATAAACAACAAGTGGAAATACTACTACATGACACCTTATGACGAAACAGTTATCTTAGATACTGATATGTTATTTCCAACAGATGTAAGTCAGTGGTGGGATATATTAAGCGAAAAAGATATATGGGCATGTACCAATGTTAAAACTTACAGACAAGAACTTATACATGATACATATTACAGAAAAGAACTAAAAGCAAATAATATGCCAAATGTTTATACAGCATTCTTTTATTTTAAGAAATCAGATTTGGCTACAGAATTTTTTAAAATGGTAGAACTAATATTTCAAAATTGGGAAAGAATGTATTTTAAATATATGCCTAAAGGCAAACCAGAATGGTTAAGTGCTGATGTGGCATTCAGTCTTGCTATGCATATTTTAGGAATACATAGCAAATGTACAGCGGATCATATGACAGAACTTCCTACATTTATACATATGAAAAGTAATATACAGGGTATACCATCTAGTTTAATAGACGATGACTGGACACAGTCCTTGCCAACATACTATAAGTCATACAACAATTTTAAGATAGGAAATTTTCAAATAACATATCCGTTTCATTATGTTTCAAAACATTGGCTAACAAAAGATATGATTGCAGAAATGGAGGCAGATTATGTCAAATAAATTTTTTATAGTTCCAATGTTTCCTGCTACTAAAGGGTCGCTAGAAAATTATTATGAAAGTCAGCCTGAAGAATTAGAAATTGCTTCAACAACATTCGAGCAAATTTTGTTTAGAGAGGATTGGGAAAGACTAGAAACTTATGCAAATAAATGTATACAAGAAAATACAAGACTAATATTTTTTGTTAATCACGAAGTAATCAAATGGGAACATTATGATATTACTATGCCTACTGGAAATAAGTCTTTTAACTTGTTAGAAATTTTAGACAAATTAAATATGACAGAAATAACTCTTATAGATGCAGGCTTACATTATCAACTAGAAGGAACTTATAGAACAAACTTTAAAAAGTATTCTGCAAATGTATGGTTAACAACATCAGCAGAAACAATTCCTCCGTTTGCAGTAGACCAATGGATATTTCACTTCCAGGAACCCTCACGTTGTCATGTATTAGAAGACTTAGATTATATAAAATATCCATGTTACAGTTTTCTTTCAAGAACAAAGACACACAGAATGATATTATATGCAGAAGGTAATAGATTAGGTTGGTGGCAAACAAATCCATATCTCACATACAATGATTGTAACCTCCATGGAGAATTATATGTACATACTCATGAAAGTGTAGCAGATACATATTATAAAGACAATCCAGAAATGCATGAGTTTTTATATAATTTTAGACAACGAGAACAAGGACCTGCTCCAACAGAACATTATTTTAAAAATGAAAAACATTATCCATTTGCAATTGGTGGTGCTGGTTTTCATCCTAGTGCAAGAACATTCCAAGAAACATTAATCTGTCTTAGTATGGAATCTGAAACACTAACAAAAAATTATTTTATAACAGAAAAAACATGTCATCCTATTTGGAATTTGTGTCCTGTAACAGTTTTAGGACAAGTAGGAATAAATGAATACTTGACAAGTATAGGCTTTGATATGTTTCCTGATATTATAGATTGGACCAAATTTGACCATATCGAAGATGAGGAAGAACGTTCATTTGCATTTACATCTGCTGTTAATGACTTCCATAATAATTTTGATTCTATACTAAACAATTTAAAAGCAGACGAGCAGGCATATTATCAAAGGGTAAGGAGCAATTTTAAAAGACTGTGGAAAATAAAAGAATTAATGTCCATAGAGTTACTACATGATCCAGTAACATTAATTAACAGTAACAATACAGAACAAGAAGCATTACATAAAACACTTTTTGTTAGGAGAGAAACATGACAACGCCTGGAGAAAGGTTAGCACAACTAAAAGCAGAACACGGTGGTTTAGATAAAGTTTTACAAAAAACTTCTGAATATACATATCTAGTTTATGATGAATATGGAGACATAAGTTATAAAAGTACAGAAGAGCCTACATTTGATTTAGGAGATAATAAGATTGCAAAACTAAAAACTGTTGACTGTAAAATTATAGATGAGAATGGAAAAGGTATAGGTCAATTTGTAATTCAAGAAGACGAGCATGATGTTTGTCACATAAAATTAAAAACACATGACGTTACAACAATAAATTCTTCAACAGATTTTTTAACAGAAGTAACTTCTAGTACAGCAAACGTATGGGATATAAAAATTAAATTATATAAAAGTAATTTAACTATAACAAAGAATAGCAAGATAAAAGAAAAAGTAAATAATAATTTAAAATTTTATGTAACAGAATATAAAGATCCACATTTTGTATTAGAAAAATTTTTTGTAGAAGGCAATAAATTACAAGATGAAGGCACAGTTAAGTTGCCGCACAAATTAAAAAACATCGACAACGTTAGCATATACACGTCTAAAATTTACGATAAATATGTTAGACAAAATTAGGAAACACACATGGCAAAAATAGATATCACAGAACTAGACATTTTTTATATTAGTTATGACGAACCCAACTGTGAAGAACATTGGGCAGACTTATTAAACAAAGTACCGTGGGCAAAACGTGTACACGGTGTAACAGGCTTTGACGCCGCTCACAAAGAATGTGCAAACCAATCTGAAACAGATAGATTTATCACAGTAGATGGTGATAACATTGTTATGGATGACTTCTTTGAACAAACATTGGACGTACCTGATACTGACCATGACGGAAATGATATTAGTAAATGCATATTCAGTTGGAATGCTAAAAACATTCTAAATGGATTAGTATATGGCAACGGTGGACTTAAATGCTGGCCCACTGAATATACAAAGGATATTAATACACATGAAGCCGCAACAGACGGCGAAGGTATGGAGTTTTGTTGGAAGTTAGATTACATACAACTTAACGACACGTTTTCAGAAGTACACCAAACAGCAAGTCCTTTCCAAGCCTTTAGAGCAGGATTTAGAGAAGGTGTTAAAATGAGTACAGACCAAGGTGCTAGAGTTAGGGCAGATGAATTCAAAGAAAAAATTTGGTGGCAGAACTATAATAGATTACAAACATGGTGTAACATTGGTAGTGATGTAGAGAATGGCTTGTGGGCAATATACGGAGCAAGACTAGGCTGTCAAATGACTGTACTAAGTGATTGGGATACTAATTTAATCTCAGACTATGATTGGTTTAAAAACTTCTTTAACAATGATGTATTACCTCGTTTCCCAGGAGACGAAGTATGTAAATATTCCAAAGTTAATTGGAGTAATGAAATGTTAGAGATAGGTATTAAAGATATTGGTCTAACACTAAACGATGAGATTAGAGAAATGATGTTATTTGATCCTAATCCACAAATGTGTAAATTCTTTAAAACAACATACGTCAATCCTAGACGTTGGGGTGTTATGGTTAGAGAAAAACAAATACAAGATTTATTAGAGAAAGGTTTAATTCAATGAACAAAATTTGGACCATATGGAAATATGCAATAGGTAGTTTTTCAGATGACAAAACTGCTGACTACGATAATCATGTAGCAATTATAAGAACATTTGTTGTTACTGTTAATGTAGTATGTGCATTTTTTATTATGGCTAATATAATTCATAATTGGTAATGAGTATATACGACCAAGCCGCAGATAAGGCTAAGAAACAACTAGACAATATTAGTCCCACTATGTGTTACGCAAAGTGGAGTCAAGTGTCTATGCATTTAACAAATGGCATGACGCATAGTTGTTATCATCCACCTACGCATAAAATTCCGTTAGAAGAATTAGATAAAAATATTACGGCATTACATAACACAGAAGAAAAGAAAGAACAACGTAGACAAATGTTAAAGGGTGAAAGGCCCGATGGTTGTAGTTATTGTTGGAACATAGAAGACACGGGTGCAAGAAGTGACAGAGTATATCGTAGTGGAGAATACTGGGCACAAGAAAGTAAAGAAGATATTATGGATGCTGGTGCAAGTGGTAATATCAATCCACGTTATGTAGAAGTAAACTTTAATCAAGCATGTAATTTCAAGTGTAGTTATTGTAGTCCACATTTAAGTACAGAGTGGCAAAAAGAAATAGACGAGTTCGGAGAGTATCCTACTACAGCACCTCACAATAACATAGACAGTTTAAGAAGTAAAAATCTTATGCCACTTAAAGTTGCACAAGATAATAATCCATACGTGACTGCTTTTTGGAAGTGGTGGCCCGAGATGTATAAAACATTACGAGTGTTCCGTATGACAGGTGGCGAGCCACTTATGGATAAAAATACATTTAAAGTTTTAGACTATGTATATGAAAATCCAAATAAAGATTTAGAACTTAGTATAACAACAAACATGTGTCCTGTCAACGATGCATTATTTGTAAAGTTTTTAGATGCTGTTAAAAAATTAGACAACGTTAAACATGGTGCAGAAGTATATGTACCAGATCCATTAGACGGCACTGATTGGCAAACATGGGATCACTATATTATAGGAGAGGATAAAAAGAGATATCATAGTAGTGATTTGCCTGTCATAGAAAGAGAAAATATACCTCAAACTTTTTTACAAGTAGGTCAATGTGAAGAACACGATAACAACAGTTATACATACATTTATGAATATGACGATAAAGCATATCATAACTTTAGTGTGTTCTGTAGTTTGGATGGTTGGGGAGAACAAGCAGAGTATATGCGTAATGGTATGAACTTTGATACAGTATGGAACAACTGTCATAGATTCCTAGACGAAACGAGATTCACTAGTATTAATTTTATTAACACATTTAATTGTTTAAGTGTAACTAGTTTTAAAGAATTTTTAGAAGGCATATTAGAACTTAGAGATAAATGGAGTAAAGAAAGACAATTTGAATTAGGTTGGGAAGTTCCTGAGCAACGTATATGGTTTGATGTACCGCTACTTAGAGCACCTGCTTGGCAAAACATACAAGTATTACCAAGTGAGTATCAGGAGTATATGATAGAAGCAATACAGTTCATGGAACAGAACAAAGCCAATGAGGATTATGTTGATTATAGAGGTTTCAAAGATTTTGAAATTGCTAAAGTTAAACGTAACCTCGAAATGATGAAAACAGAACTTGCACAAGATAAATTAATAAGAGATAGAGCAGATTTTTACAAATTCTTTTCAGAGCATGATTTACGCAGGAATACAAATTTTTTATTTACATTTCCTGAGATGCATAGTTTTTGGCAACAATGTGAAGAGGCAGATGCATTATTATGAGTGAGAAATTAATTAAGGCACTATTCGAAGGAGTAGTTACAATAGAGTTTGAAAAAATAGACACAGGAGAATTAAGAGTCATGCCATGCACTCTTAACCAAAAGTTACATAAACAAAGTGTAACTATAAACAAATATACAAGTCCTGATACAGTAGTATGCTATGGACTTGATGTACAAGCATGGAGAGATGTTAGAATTAACACAATACAAAAATGGTATCCGGGATACCCACAAGATAAGGAATAACTTAATGTTAGACTTTCAAAAGATAAAAAATGATTTAGAAGGAAACTTCCAAAAAGATAAAGCACAAGATGTTGACATAGATATTAATGTAAATGTGTTGAGCGAATCGAATGGAAAATTTTCTGTAAGTGTACACGAACAAAGATGTATAATTACAAATGAAAATTTACCCAAAGCAGATATCACAGTAGGCTTTGTAAATAAAGATGTGATGATAGACATGTTTACTAAAGGTGTAGACCCAGTAGGTTTAGTAATGGGTGGTAAAATGACATTTAATGGAAACATGGCGAAAGGCAAATCCCTTAAAGGATTGTTCGTTGGAGAAGAATGAGAATATTAATATATGGATTACCTGGATCAGGTAAAACTACATTAGCAGAAAAACTTGTAAACATATTTGGAAACAAGGTTGCATGGTTTAATGCAGATGTAGTTCGTAAAGAAGCAGACGACTGGGACTTCAGTCTAGAAGGTAGACAACGTCAACAAAGTCGTATGCTTAGGTTATGCGAAGAAGCAGAAGCCGATGGAAAAATAACAATAGCCGATTTTGTTGCGCCACTGCATGAGTCAAGAATATTATTCAATGCAGACTATGAAATATTTATGGACACAATAAAAGAAGGCAGGTACGAAGACACTAACAAAGTATTTGAACGTAGTGTATATGCTGACTATCGATGTGAATCATGGAACGAAGAAGATGTGATTAACATTGCATGGAATATAGGCAATTGGTATGTATGGAACAATCAAAAGCCAACTACACAAATGTTAGGAAGATTTCAACCATGGCATAGTGGTCATCAAGCATTATTTGAACGAGCATTAGCAAAACATGGACAGGTACTTTTAATGATTAGAGACATGCCTACGGATAAAAATAATCCGTATACTGCAATAGAAGTTAAACGTAATTTAGAAAAAAGATTGCTTGACTATGCAGGACATGTTAATATAGTTATAGTTCCTAATATTCTAAACATCACATACGGTCGTGATGTAGGATATAAAATTGAACAAGAGTCTTTTGACAAAAATATAGAGGACATAAGTGCTACCAAGATACGCATGGCAAATGATGCATTGAGTGGCAAGTATGATTACTAATGGAGTCAAGAGTAAGAAGTTTAGCCAAAGCAGTTACATGGAGAGTAGTGGCAACATTAACTACTATGTTGATTGCTTGGTTATTGATAGGTGACATAACAGTTGCCTTGAGTATTGGTGCAATAGAATTTATTGCAAAATTTATAATTTACTATCTACATGAAAGAGCATGGGATAGAGTAAGATAAGGAGAGGATAATGTACGAATTTACATCAGAGAGTGTAAGCGAAGGACATCCAGATAAAATAGCAGATTTAATCTCCGATACTATAGCAGATTATATTATAGACGGCAATGTAAATAACAGAGCCGCTGTTGAAACTTTAGTTACAACTAATATGGTTACTGTAGCCGGAGAGTATAAGTCAGACAAACTCATTAGCAAAGAAAAAGTTGACGAATTAGTTAGGCAAGTTGTTAAAAATATTGGATACGAGCAAGACGGGTTCCATTGGGAACATTTAAAAGTATACAACGAACTGCATGGGCAGTCACCCGATATAGCATTGGGTACAGACAATTTTGGTGCAGGTGACCAAGGTATTATGTTTGGGTATGCTACTAATGAAACACCTAACTATATGCCAAGCCCTATATATTACAGTCATGAAATATTAAAGGCATTGGCAGAAGCAAGACGTAACGGTGCTGATTGGCTTGGGCCAGACAGTAAAGCACAAGTTACTTTTAACTACGATACTGTGGGCAAGCCGCTTGATATTAAGACAGTGGTATGTAGTACACAGCATAGTGATGAACTAAGCATAGACGACGTTAGAGAACGTGTAATGGATATTATACTGCCCGTTGTTAAAGACAAAGTTCATTTATTAAAAACTGTATGGCATATAAATCCTACAGGAAAATTTGTAATAGGAGGACCGGATGGAGATACTGGACTTACTGGACGTAAAATTATTGTTGATACTTATGGCGGGTTCGCTCCACATGGTGGGGGTGCATTTAGCGGTAAAGACTGTACTAAAGTCGACAGGTCAGCCGCATATATGGCTCGCTACTTGGCAACGAATGTTGTAGCAAGTGGACAAGCAGAAAACTGTACAGTACAATTAAGTTATGCTATAGGCATAAAAGAACCCACTAGTGTATATGTATATGCTGATGGAGAAGTACGTCAAGACATTGCAGAACTTATTATTGATAAAGTAGATTTAACACCTAAAGGTATTATTGATAAGTTCGATTTGTTTAATATTGACTTAACAAAGACTACAAACTATGGGCATTTTGGCAAAAGTGACCTTCCATGGGAAAACGTAGATTTATTTTTGAAGTAATAAAAAGCAGGTAAATAGTAGTATGGCACACAGAAAAAAGGTAGTAATAACAGGACACACTAGAGGCATAGGCGCAGACTTAGTCACACGTCTAGAAGAAATGGGGTGTGAAGTCAAAGGCTTTAGTAAAAGTAATGGCTATAACATAATGAAAGAAAGCACATGTAAACGTATCGTAAAAGAAAGTTTAGAATGGGGTGCAGATATATTTGTTAATAATGCTTATTCGCCAGGAAGTCAAGTCAGACTACTATACCTATTTTACGAAGCATGGGAAAACAAGCCTAGACAAATTATTAACTTAGGTGCAATAAGTAGTGACAGTATACATAACTTTAGCCAAATGGGCTTTAATAAAGACTGGACTCCTTATGTAAGCGACAAAGCAAGACTTGACTGGGCTAGTTTACAATTATCCAATCAATGGATAAGAGGCAAATGTAGAGTAACAATGATTAAGCCTGGCTTCGTAGACACAGATAGTACAGCATGGCTAAAAGGTATAGCAGAAGATATAATGATGACACCTGATAGTGTAGCAGAGATGTTGGAATGGATTATATCTCTTAAGAACGATGTACAGGTAAGAAATTTAAGTTTCGATGTAGGGAACTTCGGTGCGAGTATAAACAACAATGGTTAGAAAAGTAGGAGAGTCACATAGAGAATTTAAGGCACGGATGATTGATCCTGTGTCAGAATCCTTTTGTGGTGCTAAATGGTATAATGCTACTATATGGTTAGGGCATGGTGGAACAACTAGTTGCCATCACCCTCCAGCACACCAAATTGATTTAGAAGAAATAAAAACAAACCCAAGTGCTATTCATAACAGTAGACACAAAAAGAAAATGCGTCAAATGATGCAAGAAGGTACACGACCAAAAGAATGTGAGTACTGTTGGAAAATTGAGGACATGGGTAAAGATGCAGACGGCAATGAGCCTGTATCTGATAGAGTATATAAGACAGTTATATACGAGGATAGAGATTTAGAACACATTGCAAAACTAGATTACAATGTCGATGTTAATTTAAAAACATGTGAAATTGCATTTGATAGAACATGCCAATTAGCATGTAGTTATTGTAATCCAGCATTTAGTAGTACATGGGTAAAAGACATTCGTACTAACGGAGGCTATCAAGGTATTAAAAGTGATGCACGTGGACACTTTATAGACGATGCACCATATGCCGAACCTTTTGACCAAGGAGAAGAAAATCCATACGTGACTGCTTTTTGGAAGTGGTGGCCCGAACTAAGTACAGAACTAGAAGAGATTAGAGTAACAGGCGGTGAGCCATTAATGACTCCTAGTATATACAAACTGTTTGATTGGTTTAAAGAAACAGATGAGCCTAATGCTAAAAAAATGCGTCTTGCTATTAACAGCAACTTAATGGCAAAAGAACCATTGCTTAATAAATTTATAGATGCAACACAACACATAGACCACTTTCACGTTTATACAAGTTGTGAAGCATATGGTCCACAAGCAGAATATATTAGAGATGGATTAGATTGGGAAATATGGACTAAACAGTTTGAACGTTTTGCCAGTGAGGCAAACTACGAAGGTGTTCATATGATGATGACTATTAATGCATTATGTTTAGATACCATTACTCAATTTTGGGATTGGACATTAGATATGAAACGCAAGTATGGACATCATGTTCCAGGCATAAGTGTAAACATATTACGTTTTCCAAGTTTCCAATCTCCACTAACATTGCCAGATAGTTTGCGTAAAATGTATCATGATGAGATTAGCGAATGGCTAAACAACGTTAGAGAAAAAGGTGAGATATCAGAAGTTACAGGGGCAGAACTTTTACAACCTTGGGAACAAGACCAAATAAGTAGACTAATAGAATACTTAGACGTTGTAAAAACTCCACATAGAAATACAGCAGAGCAACATCTATTACATCACGACTTTAAAGTATTTTATGAACAATATGATTCTAGAAGAGGATTTGATTTTAGAAAAACATTCCCTAGACTAGTAGAATGGTATGACGGTATCGATGTATTGAATATCGAAGATGACCATGACATACAGGCACCCGATAGTGTTGGAATCACAAACACATTATATGCTAAACGTATTGTAACAGAAGATGGTGAAGTTAAAGTTGTAGAAATGAAAGTACGTGGTAGGCAAACCGGTGAAAGTGATGATGACTACGATGATGAAAAATATAAAGACGATCCGGACTATAACCCAAACATAAAACGTAAAGCAGGTAGCAGTATTGGTTGGGACACAGAGGTTGATGGTCTCGGCGGAACTGTAGATGAGTAAGTATTATAAAATAGCATTAAGTCCAGTCAACTCTGGTGTAGTGGACGATGGCGGCACAAATGTATTAGGTAAAGATAGTTTCAAAGGAGGCAATACAGAAATTGTTTGGAAACTTAACGACACACCTATAGCAGAGCAATTTTATAACATAACACAATCTGCTATAGCAGATGACTACAGATGGTTACACTGGAATAAGTATGATGCTAATCAAACTGTTAATATGGAAGATTTAATTAATAGTTTAAATGCTGACATTGATACGCAAGGTGCTGACGAAGAACTTAAACTGTCTATAGAAGACCCCGAACAAATCATGCACAACAAATTAAACGAGGTGCATTTTGTATTTGAAAAACAATTAGTCGACTTACAGGAAGATCCAGACTTTGTCTATACAGAAGAGTATCATCCTGAAGTAGAAATATTAGAACGTTTAAATAAAACTGTACACGAAATAGAAGCAAACATGTCTAAGTTTTTTAGTAGAAGGAACATTGACAGAGACGATTTAAAAAATAAACAATACTTTGTAGTAACAAGACATTTTAGTCCTAATGCAGAACAGCAGTATAAAGATTTAACAGATGAAGATTATAATACATTCCAAAGTCAATATTGGACTGGTGATTTATTTTTAGACTTTTTTACAGTTGGTAAAGATTTAAGTCATGCATATTCTACAAACGATATTGAACTTATAAAACGTAAAGAAATTAAACCACAAACATTAATAACAGGTAGTGCATGTTTTGGTTTAGAGCAAAAGACATTTCAAAAATTTGAAGAAGAACAAGAAGAAAGAATAGAACAAATGATGGATACTTGGTGTAAGCAAAATGAAGTAGACAAGTATGGCATAGATTGGAAAGAGCCAAAGCATAAAGTTGGCAGAGCAAAATTAGGTGAATTACAAAACGAGACTTTCGAAAGTGTGATTGCAAAAATCGAAAGTTGTCCATTCATTAGTGATATAATTGTGTGGGAAGAAGATGAGCAAGATTAAACCAAAATGGGAACATGGAAATATGCACCCAGACTCAGAGAACAAAGTTTTTTGTACCGCACCATGGACTCATACATATATTAGTCCCCAATCAGAAAGGCGCATGTGTTGTGCTAGTAGAGAAGAACATCAATTCCAAAAGCAATACATTGATGCAAGTAATGATGAAAGTACAGGTCTTTATAAAGAAAGTGGAACTATAGAAGACTATAGACCTGTAAGTTTAAAAGAACATTGGAACTCTCCTTACATGATGGACATAAGAAAGAATCTTATGGCAGGTAAGAAGATACCACAATGTGATGTCTGTAATGATAGTATACTCAGTCAGAGTACATACCGTCAGTGGTTTACAGGTTTTTTGTTTGAAAAATATATAGACAAATGTTTTGAGGAGACAGACGAAAATGGATATACTACTATGGAACCTATCAGTTTTGACTATAGGGTTAGCAATTTGTGTAACTTTAAGTGCCGTATGTGTGGCGAACAACTTAGCTCGGCATGGGAAACAGAGAAGAGACAGAACAATCATTGGACGCCGGAGAGCCAACCGTTTATGGTTCCGGAGAACAAAGAGATAATTCAAAAGTTCCAAAAGGAAGTTGTAGAAGAAGAATTTTGGGAGGCTATAAAATCTGGAACTGTTGAAGAGATATATTGGGTTGGTGGAGAGCCACTAATGTATGATATACATTGGAAGTCTATGGATAGACTAGCCCAAGATAATAATTTACACAAAGTACATCTAAGATATAATAGTAATCTTAGTAGAGTACGTTATGGTAAAAATTATTTGTACGACTGGTTACCACAAGCAAAAGACTGGACTATGTGTGCTAGTATAGACGGCATAGGAGAGATAGGAGAATTTATTCGTACAGGATTACGTTGGGACGAGTGGGACCAAAACTTTAGAGAAGGTGTTGCTTTACCGGGCGGACATGACAAGATGTTAATGGACTTAACACTAACAGGACCTGGACTATTTGGTCTTAGGGACTTTGTAAACTATGCATTAGAACTAGATGTTAAAATAGAAACAAAGAACATGTTTGCATTCCACCCTGACATAGTATTCAGTTTTATGAGTTGGCCCAGACATATACTAGATAGAATTGTAAACAGTTTACTAAATGACTTACGTCCTATTATTACACCTAAACAACAAACAGTTATACGTCAACTAGAAGCAATATTGGATACTCCTACGTTTCAAGAACAGTTTCCAGACACAGCCGAAGACCAGTTCTTTAATGGAAGACAGTGGCAAAAAACAATAGCAGAAATTAGAAACGACGGAGCACCAGGCGAAGCATTAACTGTACAAGACATATACAAAGCAGATGAAGAATTATATAATTGGTATACAAGAGTAGACCCTAAACATAATTCGAGATGACATGATACATTGGATTAGATTTGATAATATAGATGATTGGGAGATGGGAGAGCCAGTATCCAACGTATGGCAAGAACATGAACAAGGTATTAAGTTTGGACAAGCCGATTGGTTTACAGAAGAGGTTGTAGGTGAAGAACGTGACTGGGTTAATGACCAAGCATCTAATAAAGGACACACTTGGGCAAATGTAACTATAGACGACACATTAAGAAAACAACTAAGAAGAATAAATGGTATACCAATTGTTATGTTATGTTTTCCTACTTTAGTAACGTCAATAGATAATAAAGAAGACACACTAAGAAAAATTATAGATACCTTTGCACCGTTTCCAAATGTTAAATTTCTATTTACTAATACATGGGATCTATGTACTAGCACTATACATGAATTTAATATAGTAGATTATATTTTAGAACGTGTTAAAGATATAGACAGTAGTAGAATTAATTTTATATTGTGTAACAAAAATATTGTAGACGAAATAAAATCTAAACGTCCAGAGATAGATACTATATATTTTAGTGTTTATTTTGATAGGGTAATGCATTTTAATCCAAAAGTAGAGTTTGCTACAAACAAAAGAAGTAAGCATTTTTTATGTTTAAATAATCTACACAAACCTCATAGACTAGATATCTTTGAGCATTTACCAGAAGACAAATCATATAAAACATACTTGGCAAACAACATAACATTAGAAGAAGAAGCAGAGCATGACCAGTCTACATTAACAATGTGGCAAGATAGTTTACCGCACAAATACTATCACGACAGTTATATAAATGTTGTTAATGAAACAATGCATGAATCATTTCCTATGTATGACCAAGTAACATACGGACACTTAACAGAAAAAAGTTTTAAGCCTATATACTTTAAACAACTGTTTCTAGTAAATGGATATCATAATATAAACAAAGAATTAAAAAATTTAGGATTCAGATTGTTTGAAGATTTTATAGATTACAGTTTTGATGAAATAAAAAACTCTGCAGACAGAATGGAAAAATTAAAAAAGGAACTAACTAGATTATCTAATTTAGAATTAAACGATATACATGAATACATGTATAGTGAATCTTGTCAGGATATACTACAGCACAATTATAATGTATACCAAGACCATAGAGGCAACCAAACAAAACGACTAACAGAAAAATACGGAGGTACTACAAATGATATTATGTCAAGTGGATTATCTTTTTGAACCTAGCGATAGTCAAGATTGTATGGACAATGACCGAGCACCTGGAGTTGCGACAAAGTCACATAGCATGGTAGGTTACTTAGCAGGCATGATTAAAGAAGGTCGAATGCTAAAACTTAAAAATGTAGAACACCTAACAGATACTGCTCGTAGAAATAATAATATTAAGTTCTACTTAGAACTTGGACTAAGTGTAAATAACTATTTAGACAACGGCCCTAATTTAAAATTATTAGCAGACACTATTAAAGATATACATAATATAGAATTAGTTTTCTCACACGGCTGGGACTTATACAGCAGTAGAGTATATGGTTGGGTAGAGCCACATACAACGTTGCAATGTGTATATGATAGAATTGCTGTACACAAAGAAGCATTTGCACTTATACCAAATACACGATTACATTTCTGGTTGGGTAACACAGATGAAGTAGAAAAGTATCAAGGTCATTTTCCAAATGCAGATGTTAGATACTATAGCATTTATCCTATGCGTATGATTGCAAAACAATATGAAAACGAATTGCCATTTTATTCAGCACCTACATCAACTGCAAAAAGAACAAAACATTTTATGTGTTTAAATAACTATGAAAAAACACACAGGACAGAAACAGTACGTTACATTATAGATGCAGAAATAGATAACAAATTTAATTTAAGTTATTTAAAACCCAATGAGCCTGAACTTAAAAGAACATTAGACGGCGAATTTGAAATGGATAATATCGAACAATGGCAAGACTGTATATCACACCAATTAGTAAATGATTCATATTTGTACATAGCAACTGAAACACATGCCGATGATAAATGGAAATTTGGTAGAGTAGATGGTAAAAATTATAAGTATGATAATTGCATATTCCACAAAGATGATTTAGAAAAATGGACAAGCCTAGAGATTCCTATACGTGGATGGATATCAGAAAAAACTTTAAAAAGTGCATACTATGAATTACCTATTATGATTGTAGGTATACCGGGACAACTTTCTTCGTTTAAATCCTTAGGGTTTGAAACATTCCCGGAGTTCTTTGACGAGTCATATGATACTATATCGTACCAAGGAGAACGTTTTAATGTTATAAAAGAGAACATGATGCGCCTATGTTCAATGGATTTAGAAGAGATTCACAACATATATTACAGTGATACTGTACAGCAAAAACTAAAACACAATAAACAACACTTAATTAATATGGTTAAAAACGATCCTTACATGATGTTTTATAACTATAACCAACAAAATATCCAAGCATATACTAAGGAAAATCCTAATACAACACTTTCTGAATTTTATAAGAACGTATTTTCAGAGTGATAAATACACTAGTACGCAGTACACACAACAAAATTAGGAGATGAATAATGGCCTCAATCGGATTCATCGGAGTTGGCAAGTTAGGACAAGCCTGCGCCGAGATGGTCGCCGAGGTCCATGATGTTGTTGGGTATGATGTAAATCCGGTAGTACCAGAAAACTTTACAATGAGTGGTACACTGGAAGGAGCAGTTGAAGGTAAGGACATAGTCTTTATCGCAGTTCAAACTCCTCATGACCCGCAGTATGATGGAAAGGCACCTACCAGCCATTTACCAAACAAAGACTTCGACTACTCGGTAGTTAAACAAGTTCTTTCGCAAGTAAATGCTGTAGCGACACCAGAACAATTAATAGTCCTTATAAGCACAGTATTACCGGGAACAGTAAGAAAAGAACTTGTACCTGAAATTCCAAATGCTAGATTCATTTACAATCCATACTTAATTGCTATGGGTACAGTAAAGTGGGATATGGTAAATCCAGAAATGGTAATGATTGGAACGGAAGACGGTAGTGAAACAGGAGACGCAAAACAACTTGTGGACTTCTACAAAACAATAATGCAAAACGATCCAAAGTACATTATAGGTACTTGGGACGAATGCGAATGTATTAAAGTGTTTTACAATACATTTATATCAGCAAAAGTATCTTTAGTAAATATGATACAGGACGTTGCAGAGAAGCAAGGTAACATAAACGCAGAAGTAGTTTGTGATGCTTTAGCAAATGCTGACAGACGTATCATGGGACCAGGTTACATGAAGCCAGGTATGGGAGACGGTGGTGCTTGTCACCCACGTGATAACATTGCCTTACGTTTCATGGCACAAGAACTAGACTTAGGTTATGACTTGTTTGATGCTGTAATGCTTTCTAGAGAAGTACAGGCAGAGAACATGGCTAAAAGACTTATGGGACTAGCAGGTAACCAACATCCAAGTTTTGGATTAATACCTGAGATTCCAGTTGTTATAGTAGGTAAAGCATACAAGCCACTAGTACCTTATGAAGCAGGTTCAAGTAGTATGCTTGTCGGACATTACATTAAAAAGGCAGGATTTGATTTACATTACTATGATGAGCAAACTGGAGATATACCTAACGAAGAAATACTAAGCCAACCGGCAGTATATTTGTTAGCACATAATCCAGAAATCACATACGGTGACCAATTAGATTTTGTACCCGGATGGTATGATGAACATCAGCCATCGTCATGTGATGAAGCATTAGCAATTAAAACAGGCAACGGTACAGAATTAAATTTTGCACCTGGTAGTATTGTAGTAGACCCTTGGAGAAAGACACCGGACATAGAAGGTGTACAGGTAATACATTACGGTAATACCAGAGGAGTAAAATGAACATAGACCAACAAGTATTGGATCATATATTCCATAAGTGGGGTAGTGATAAGCAGAAACTTGCTCTTAACGAGAAGTATCGCTATACCCCTCCCTACCCTACTTTGGCTTTAGATGATTTTATACCATACAATGTAGCAAAATTGTTATATGAAGAAAGTCAAACTATTCCAAAGAACTATTGGACAACATTTACAAGAGCCGATAGTTATATGGAAGAATGTTTAGACTTAACAGAAGCACCAGTGGCACGTGGTGTGGTTAGTGCTTTACATAGCAGAGAATTTTTAACATGGCTAAGCCAGGTATGTGATGTGCAACACTTACTACCAGACCCTTACTTAGTAGGTGCTGGTTATATGAAAAGTTACAAAGGTGACAGTTTAAAAATACACTCAGACTTTAACTGGAACGAACAATGCCAGACACATAGAGCACTGAGTTTAATTTTATACTTTACACCTGAGTGGGACGAAGCATGGCACGGTGATTTACAATTTTGGGATTTTGATAAAACAGAAAAGGTAGTTAGTTATCCACCCAAGATGGGTAACGTAGTCATATGGAAATATCACAAACGTGGCTTTCATGGACACCCAAATCCAATTGACTGTCCTGAAGATAAATTTAGAGTCGGCTTTAGAACATTCTATTATATCTCAGATAGTAAACATGATTGGAGAGATCCGCCACACAAAAGTTTATATTGGTATGACAAAGAAAAGAATCAGCCATATCATTTAGAGAATGAATACGGACACGGCAAACTAGATGACGAAAAGTAATTACACATATACTGGTCCGCTTAATGGCGGCTATGCTATACAAGATAAGTTTATTACAAACGAACTAAAAGAGTTTGCAATGTCAACGTATGAGTGGCAAAATTTTTTTGTTGCGGATGGTGTTACAGAACATAGTAGTCTCTTCATTACAGAGTTCAACAAATGGATACGAAGCAGTAAGTTAAATAATATAAAAGGCTTAGATGCTTTCCCACATGTTACACAAACAAATGGTACAAGCGAAGCATTTAGTATGTTTATGCAAAGACACACCAATAGACGTTTTAAGTTTTATAAAGGTGACTTCATGATGCATAAGATTGCTAGTAATAATATGAAAGCCAAATGGCAATGGATACATAGCCAAGAGGAAGTAACTGTAGGCGATGCTGTTATTGTAAGTTGCCCTTTTAGTGATACAGGTAGTAAACTAAAAGATTTAGATATGTTATTAGAGGCATGTAGTAAATTAAGAGTACCTGTATTAATTGATATGGCTTACTTTGGAATGTGCTATAACATAGATATTAATTTAGATATGCCATGTGTTGAAGAGATTACATTTAGTTTAGGCAAAACTTTTCCTATTATAGGAGCAAGAGCAGGCATACGTTTACAAAGAGAAGAAATAGACGATGCTGTATTATTTGCTAATCAACATGGCATAGTAAATAACTTTGCGGCTATGATTGGTCAATTTGCTATGGAGGCATGGGGTCCAGACTATATACCTAATAAATATATGAAGGATCAACTGCTAGTTTGTAATAGACTAGAAGTAAAGCCAACAAACTGTATTATATTTGCATTGTCAGACAAAGAAGAACACAAACAGTTTAATAGAGGAAATGAATTAACAAGACTTTGTATATCAAAGTTATTAGTAGAGGAACATGACAGAAGAACGAAAACTTTGTAGTTTACTTTGGTCACACCTTAGTAACGAGCCTGGCGGAACTATTCGCACATGCTGTATTGCCAAAGACAGGCTACAAAATCACTATGGCGAAGATTTAACATTAGGCGACCATACTGTTACAGAAATTTTTACTTCTAACAATGCTCAACGTATTAGAAACGAAATACTAAGTGGAGGCAAACCTGCTAACTGTGAAACATGCTGGATAGACGAGGACAACGGTAAAAAATCTAAACGTCAACAATATAACGAATACTACGAACAATGGTATGGACCTAATTGGATGGAAGAGTTCAATTGGGATATGACACCTCATCATGTAATGGATCTACAATTAATATTCGATAACACTTGCAATTTAAAGTGTAGAAGTTGTAATGCAAACTACAGTAGTAAGTGGGTAGAAGAAGCAAAGGATAGACATGTACCTTACTGGCAGTCCAGTGCTAAAATACCAATGAACGATGTAGAGAACAGTAAGTTTTGGACACACATGGATGAGTGGTTACCGTCTGTTAGGCGTTTGGAGATTATGGGAGGCGAGCCTTTCTATATGAAAGAGTTTAAACGTTTCATAGACAAATTAATAAACGAAAACTATTCACAAAATATTAGTATGACTTTAAGTACAAACGGTACTATTGCAGATAAAATTATGCTACAAAAAATGGTATCCAATTTTAAAAAC
>CESM01070547.1_pt1 | contig 47635 bp, 41 predicted proteins | sample 361421 | NCBI WGS metagenome assembly CESM01 (sample SAMEA2622219, study PRJEB7988) | marine metagenome | isolation source: saline water (ENVO:00002010), including | reverse complement strand
TATAGTATTGGGTTGGCCTTTAAGAATTTCACTTAATTCTTCTGTACTCTTCACCCTTAATTCCTTTTGGAGAGTATAAAATTGCAAAAATATTAATTATAAAACCTATAATTATTAAGATAGGAGCTAAGGTAATTCTTTGAAAACCAAACATTTCTTCTTGATTATGAATATTCATATCTTCTGTACCTCCTCCTTTCATAATAAAGAGTCCAATAAGAATAATAATAAAACCTATAGATAGAAGGATGTAGTTAAGTTTTGTGAATGCTAATTTTGGGTTATTTATTTTCATAATTTAATTGTATAATTCGTTTTCTCCTAATCTTAAATATTTTCTAACTGCAAAATATGTTGAGATGCACGAGATCATGATTCCAAAAATAAAAATAATAAAAAATATGATAGATATTTCTTGGAATTCATTTTTTTGTATAAAGTCAGGGATTTGTTTTCTAATTATTTCTAAACTTATTATTAATAGTAAAATTGATAGTATTGAGGATATAATTCCTTGATATATACTAGTAATAATGTACGGTTTTTGTATAAACAAATTTGTAGCTCCTACTAATCTCATTGTACGAATTAATAATCTTTTTGAGTAAATTGAAAGTCTTATTGTATTATTGATTAAAGCAAATGCTATGAAGAATAATATACAGCTAAATGATATTAGAAAGATACTGATTTTATTAACATTTTTATTAAGGTTTACAACTATATCTTTTTGATAAAATATATCTTGAACTATATTAGTTCCCTTGAAGTTTTTTATATAACTCTCAATATTCATTAGATCATTCTGATTAACAAATTCTGCATTTACATAAGCGTCATAAGAATCTAATAAAGGATTCTTTTCAAGAACATCTGAAAAATCAGTACCTAATTCTTTTTGTAATTTTTCGAAAGAAGATTCTTTATTAATATAATTAACTAACTTAAAATAATTAGAGCTAATTAAATAATTTTCAAATTCAGATTTTTTGTTTTCATATAATTTATCCGAGCTATCTTGAGGAGATAGCATTATAGTAAAAACAATTTTTTCTTTCATTTCATTTGATATTTTATTGGTATTTATCAAAATGAATGCTAAAAGACCTACAATAAATAATACGAGCGACAGACTAATTATAGTAGTAACCCCAGCAATTGATTTATTTTTTACTTCAACTTTTTTCATAATAAACATTGCAAATTTAAAAATTACAATTTATTAATTGTCTATATTTTTTAACTTTGCTAACAATAATATATTAAATAATGTCTTATAATTTTAAGAGTATTGAAAAGAAGTGGAGAAGGTATTGGAAAGAAAACGATACCTATAAAGTAGTGGAAAACGATAACAAGGAGAAATATTATGTATTAGATATGTTCCCATATCCTTCTGGTTCAGGACTGCACGTTGGTCATCCATTAGGATATATTGCCTCAGATATCTATTCGAGATATAAAAGATTAAAAGGATTTAATGTGTTACATCCAATGGGATATGATTCTTTTGGATTGCCTACAGAACAATATGCTATTGAAACAGGCATTCATCCCTCTATAGCCACAAAGAATAACACAAATAGATATAGAGAACAATTAGAAAACATCGGTTTTTCTTATGACTGGAGCAGAGAGATTCAGACATCAGATCCATGTTTTTATAATTGGACACAATGGATTTTTAAAGAGTTATTTAATTCATATTATTGTAAGGAGACTAAAAAAGCTAAGGATATAAAAATTTTAAAGGAAATATTTTCTGTTAGGGGAAATCTTGATATTAAAGAAAATTCTAGAGATCAAAACATAAAATTTAGCGCTAGAGAATGGAATAGTTTTGATTCAACTAAAAAAGAAGATATTTTACAATGTTATAGATTAGCATATTTATCTGAGACATTGGTGAATTGGTGTCCAGAATTAGGAACAGTTTTAGCTAATGATGAAGTTAAGTCAGGTCTATCAGAGAGAGGGGGTTACCCTGTAGTTCAAAAGCATATGAAGCAATGGTCTTTAAGAATTACATCTTATGCAGATAGACTATTGTCAGATTTAGATAATTTAGATTGGCCTGATTCAATAAAAGAAATACAGAAAAATTGGATTGGCAAGTCTAAGGGATGTAGTATTTTATTTAATTTAGAAGAAAAAAAAGAAAAAATAGAAGTTTATACTACAAGGCCAGATACTATTTTTGGAGTTAACTTTATTGTACTTTCCCCTGAGCATAAATTAATAAAAAACATTACTGTTAAAGAAAATGAAAAATCTGTAATTGAGTATATTAACTATACCAATTCAAAATCTGAAAGAGATCGTCAATCTGACAATAAAGTTACAGGAGTATTCACTGGGTCTTATGCAATACACCCGTTTACAAAAGAAAGGGTTGCGATATGGATATCAGAATATGTTATATCAAGTTATGGTTCAGGAGCAATAATGGCAGTCCCATGCGGAGATCAAAGAGATTGGGATTTTGCAAAGCATTTTGATATTGAGATTATAAATATATTTGAAAACATTGATGTAACTAAAAAAGCTAATACTAATAAGGATGTTAATATAATTAATTCTAATTTTTTAAATGGGTTAAGTGTTAAAGAAGCGATTCTAAAATCGATTGAGAAAATAGAGAATGATGGATTAGGAATTAGAAAAACTAATTTTAGATTAAGAGATGCAATATTTAGCAGGCAAAGATATTGGGGAGAGCCATTCCCGGTATATTATGAAGATGGGATCCCAAAATTGTTTAATGATGGGGAACATGTTACATTGCCAAAAATAGACAAATTTTCACCAACATTAGATGGAGAGCCTCCGCTAGCTAGAGCTAATAAGGAAGATTGGAATATTTTTAGGGGAGAAAAAATGGAAGTAAATGTAATGCCAGGTTGGGCGGGTAGTTCATGGTATTTTTTGCGTTACATGGATCCTAATAATAATTTAGAGTTTTGCTCTAAGAAAAAGTCAGATTATTGGGGGCAAGTTGATTTATATATTGGAGGAGCTGAACATGCAGTAGGACATTTACTATACTCTAGATTTTGGACAAAATTTTTGTATGACAAAGGATTTATTTCATTTAAAGAACCATTTAAGAAGTTAATTAATCAGGGAATGATTCTAGGAAGATCAAGTTTTGTTTATAAGATTTTCAATGAGAATACATTTGTAAGTTATGACATGAGAAATCAATATAAAACTACACGAATGAATGTTGATATTAGTATGGTTGAAAATGACATATTAGACATTGAAAAATTTAAAAAATGGAGACATGATTTTAAAGATTCTAAATTTATTTTGAATGGTAATAACAAATATATATGCGGAGTAGAGATTGAAAAGATGTCTAAATCTAAATATAATGTTCAAACACCAGATGAATTAGTTGAAAATTATGGAGCAGACACCCTAAGGTTATATGAAATGTTTTTAGGTCCGTTGGAACAATCTAAGCCATGGGATATTAAGGGTATTAATGGAGTGCATAATTTCTTAAAAAAATTCTGGAGATTAACTCATGATGAACATAATAATTTTATTGTTAATAATGAAGATTCAAATAATGATAATTATAAAACTCTTCATAAAACAATTAAAAAGGTGGGAGAGGATATAGAAAGATATTCTTTTAATACTGCGGTTAGCACATTAATGATTTGTGTAAATGAACTTACAGAACAAAAGTGTAGAAATCGAGATATAATATCATTGCTTACAATATTAATTTCTCCTTACGCTCCTCACATAGCGGAAGAAGTTTGGTTTAAGTTAGGGAATAAAGAATCAATTAATAATAGTAAATTTCCAGAATTTGACCCCTCGTATTTAATAGAAAAAGAAATTACTTATCCAATATCTTTTAATGGGAAAACAAGATTTAAGTTAGAATTACCATTAAGTATGGATAAAAAAGAGTTAGAGGATTATATAATGAATCATGAGAAGACAAAACACTATCTAGATGGAAAAAAACCAAAAAAGATAATTGTAGTCCCTAAACGTATTATTAATATTGTTGTCTAAATTATTTATTTATGAGAATTACTAAAGAATTTAAATTTGAAATGGCTCATGCATTACATGGCTATGATGGGTTATGTGCTAATATACATGGGCATTCGTATAGACTATGGGTTACTGTATTGGGAAAGATTAACAGAGAAAAAGGATTTGTTAAAAATGGAATGGTAATTGATTTTGATGAATTAAAAAAAATTGTCAAACCCTTAATTATTGATAAATATGACCACTCTTTGGTATTGAATGCTAATTCTCCGCATTCCAAAATAGACCTTTCAGCTTTTGAAAAAGTTTTTCATTTACCTTATCAGCCAACTTCAGAAAATTTAGTTGAAGATTTTGCGTTAAATATTAAAAAACAACTTCCAAAAAATATAGTACTTAAAAAGGTTATATTGTCTGAAACAGCAACATCATATGCAGAGTGGAATGCAGATGATTATTAGATTTTCTTTAATGAATATATTATTTTAAAATATAGGAAATAAATAGTTATTTCTTTAGATAGAATTTAGTATTTTTGTGCTACAAAATTTTTTAAAATGATTAATATTTTAATTGCTATTCTTGGTTTTTTGTTGATAGTTACGTTAGTTCAGGTAGTTAGAGTAAGTGAATTGTTATCTGAAATTAAAAATCAAGATGCAAACGAAGTTACTTTTCAAGATAATAAGATACAATCAAGAACGTTAGGTATAGTTGGTTTTTTGTTTTTAGCGTCTTGTGTATGGCAATATTTTGAATGGAAACATGTGATACTTCCTCCAGCTAGTTCAGAGCATGGAGCTATTATTGATAGTTTAATGGCAGTAACAGTAATATTAATTACTATTGTATTTTTTATTACGCAAATCGCTCTATTTTATTTTGGATTCAAGTATAGAAAAGACAGTGATAATGAAACAGCCTTTTTCTATTCACATAATAATAAACTAGAAATGTTTTGGACTGTTATCCCTGCAATAGTACTTACGGGTGTAATTTTATATGGACTTAATGTATGGAATAAAATTAATAATACTGACACTTCAAATGCTTCAGTAATTGAGCTTTATGCTAAACAATTTGGATGGGAGGCGAGGTATGCTGGAGAAGATGGAAAATTAGGAGATGCTTATTTCAAATATGTTAATGGACCAAATACATTAGGAGTAAATTTAGATGATCAGTTTTCAATGGATGACATCCAAACAAAGGAAGTACATTTAGTTGTAGGCAAACCAGTTTTGTTAAAAATGAGGTCACAAGATGTTATACATTCAGCTTTTTTACCTCATTTTAGAGTTCAGATGAATTGTGTTCCTGGTATGACTACTCAATTCGCTTTTACTCCTACTAAAACTACGAAGCAGATGAAGGAAGAAGAGGGAGAGGATTTTGAATATGTATTATTATGTAATAAAATATGCGGAGCAGCTCATTATAATATGCAAATGAAATTTATTGTTGAAGAAGCGGAGGAGTATAATACTTGGATAAAGAACCAAGAAACAATTAAAGATAGACTATTAACACAAAATAATTAAAAATGGGGGATCACCATAAGGAGACATTTGTAACAAAATATATTTTTAGTATAGATCATAAAATGATTGCCAAACAATTTTTGATAACAGGAATGTTTATGGGGATAATAGGAATGATAATGTCTATTTTATTTAGACTACAATTATCTAACCCTGGGGAGTCATTTAAAGTTATGGAATTTTTTTTAGGAGAAAAGTGGGCACCAGGTGGGGTGCTTGATCCTAACATGTACTTAGCACTGGTAACTATGCATGGGACAATTTTAGTTTTTTGGGTTCTTACTGCTGGACTTTCTGGAACTTTTGCAAACTTCTTGATTCCTCTTCAAATAGGAGCTCGTGATATGGCTTCTGGATTTATGAATATGTTATCTTATTGGTTCTTTTTTGTGGCGACTATTGTTCTTTTATCATCATTATTTTTAGAGATGGGTCCGGCTTCCTCAGGGTGGACTATATATCCTCCACTTTCTGCTCTTCCTGAAGCGATACCTGGATCTGGATTAGGACAAGATTTATGGCTAATAGCTATGACATTGTTTGTTGTATCTTCATTATTAGGAGGTTTGAACTATATTGTAACAATATTAAATTTAAGAACCAAAGGAATGAGTATGTCTAGATTGCCATTAACAGTTTGGGCGTTATTAATAGTTGCTATTCTTGGAGTATTATCTTTTCCTGTGTTATTATCAGCTTCATTATTATTAGTTTTTGATCGAACTTTTGGTACTTCATTTTATTTATCAGACATAATAATTGGTGGTGAATTGTTACATCATACTGGAGGTTCTCCAATTTTATATGAACATTTATTTTGGTTTTTAGGTCATCCTGAAGTTTATATTATTCTTTTGCCAGCTTTAGGAATAGTATCGGAGGTGATTTCTGTTAATTCTAGAAAGCCAATTTTTGGATATAAAGCTATGGTTGTTTCATTAATGGCTATTGCTTTTCTTTCATTTATTGTTTGGGGACATCATATGTTTGTTACAGGTATGGATCCATTTTTAGGATCAGTATTTACTTTTACTACTTTATTAATTGCAATTCCCTCAGCTGTAAAAGTATTTAATTATATAGCTACTTTATGGAGAGCTAGTATTAGATTTACTCCAGCTATGCTTTTTGCAATTGGTTTTGTCTCGACATTTATTACTGGAGGACTGACAGGAATAATATTAGGAGATTCTGCTTTGGATATTAATGTTCATGACACCTATTTTGTAGTAGGTCATTTTCATATTGTTATGGGATTATCAGCAATATATGGAATGTTTGCGGGTGTATACCATTGGTTCCCTAAAATGTATGGAAGAATGATGAATAAAAAATTAGGATATTTACATTTTTGGGTTACATTTATTTCAGCATATGGTGTGTTTTTCCCAATGCATTTCACAGGTTTAGCTGGATTACCTAGAAGATATTATCAAAACACTAGTTTTCCTATGTTTGATCAATTAACTGATATTAATGAAATTATCACCTTTTTTGCAATAGTTGGTGGTTTGATACAAATTTTATTTGTATTTAATTTCTTTTATTCAATATTTAAAGGATCAAAATCTACACAAAACCCTTGGAAATCAAACACATTAGAATGGACGGCGCCTATTGAAAGAATTCATGGAAATTGGCATGGAGAGATCCCTACAGTTCATAGATGGGCATATGATTATTCTAAACCTGGTAGTGATGATGATTTTATTTCACAAGATACTCCACTAAGAGATGGAGAAGAAGAACATTAAAATGGATATAACAGCAAAAAATAACGCTATAAGACAACTATTATGGATAGGCATGATAGGTATAACAATGTTTTTTGCAGGATTAACTTCTGCAGTTATAGTTAGATCAGCAGAGAGTGGATGGGTAAAAATAGGAATACCAGATTTTTTTTGGTTAAGCACGTGTTCTATTATTATTGGAAGCATACTAATGATTATTGCCAAAAGAAATATAAGAAAAGATAAGCCAGCAACTCAGTATGTTATCGCCACATTAATATTTGGACTATTTTTTGCTTTATTCCAGTTTCTTGGTTGGAAAGACCTAGTATCAAATGAAATTTTTTTTACTGGTCAAAATAGCACTTCATCAAGTTCTTTTTTATATGTAATAACATTAGCTCATTTATTACATGTGATAGGTGGTCTTATATCTTTAATATTTACATCTGTTAAATCTTATAAAGGTAAATATAATAGCGATGATTATTTAGGAATAGAATTAGCTTCTGTTTATTGGCATTTTTTAGATGTTTTGTGGATTTATTTATTGATTTTTTTATTTTATATGTTAAATTAGATTTTAGATTATGGGTGTAAAAATAGATGATAGTATACAAGCTTGGTCAGGAGGTGACAAACCTTTTTTAGCTAGCTATGGTAAGTTAATGATGTGGTTTTTTCTAATTACAGATGCTTTAACTTTTTCAGCATTTTTAGCAGGATATGGATTTGCTAGATTTAAATTTCCTGAAATTTGGCCAAATCCTGAGGAGGTATTTTCGCATTTTCCATTTCTTCATGGAGATCACCCGTTATTATTTGTTGCTTTAATGACATTCATTTTAATTATGAGTTCAGTAACTATGGTTCTTGCTGTTAATTATGGACATAAGATGCAAAAAAATAAAGTGATTTTATGGCTTTCCTTGACTATCATAGGAGGATTTACATTTCTCGGGTCTCAAGCTTGGGAGTGGGGACACTTTATTCATGGATCCAGGGGAGGAATTGAAACTAATACAGAATCAATTGTTCACATAGCAAAAGATGGTGAAATTTCATCGTTCTATGAGTTAATGGAATTTGATAGTTATACAGGAGATCATTCTACTTATATTTTTGAAAAGTATGGATTAAGGGGAGATTGTTGTGATGTTAAAAATGTTGATTTAAGCAAAACACTAGTCTGTGAAGATTGTTTTAATAATACAGCTATTAATAGTGTTATTGATCAGCTTGACGCTAAACCCGAATATTGCATAAGAAAAGCAGATAGAACATATTTATCAAATACTGATTCAAAAGAGTACTTACGAAAAAATGGAAAGGAGATAATTTTAGGAGCGAACTTAAAAACCAATGAATATGGACATAGGCTATTTGCTGATTATTTTTATTTTATTACTGGATTCCACGGATTCCATGTGTTTAGTGGTGTTATCATTTTAATAGTTATACTTATTAATGTTATTAAAGGAACATATGAGAGAAGAGGACATTATGAAATGGTTGAGAAAGTAGGTCTATATTGGCATTTTGTTGATTTAGTATGGGTTTTTGTATTTACATTCTTCTATTTAGTTTAATTTATAAAAAATTTAATCATGGGAAATAATTCGGAAAGTAATTGGTGGATATGGAAAGTATTTTGGATTCTTTTAGGTGTTACTGCTGTTGAAGTTGGATTAGGAATAATTAAGCCTCCATTTTTAGTTGACACAATCTTTTTAGGAACTAAATTATTAAATCATGTTTTTATCATTTTAACAATAGTAAAAGCAGCTTATATTGTAATGAGTTTTATGCATTTGGGAGAGGAAAAAACAAATCTAAAATGGACTATTTTATTACCTCCTTTAATTTTGATCCCATATTTATTATTTATAATCTTAGTTGAAGCTGTATAAAAAATGAAAAAGAAGAAGACTGTAGAAATAATTAAGGATTCATTATTATTGTTTTTATTACTTATCGCACCTATACTTGCATATAACTATTTTATAAAAGGCACAAATAATTTTGTTAAACTAGCTGTTATAGGAGAAGAAAATCATGTGATCCCAGATTTTTCATTTGTTAATCAGCATAATGATACAATAACTAATGATTACTATCAAGACAAAATATATATAGCAAATTTCTTTTTCACTTCATGTCCTACTATTTGTCCAACTATGATATACAATATGAAGTATATGCAGGAAGAACTAAGTATTTATCCTGACATTGAGTTTATTTCACATACAGTTGACCCACTAAATGATACACCTGATCGATTATTAGATTATGTAAGATCTATGAGAATTAAAGATGATAATTGGAATTTTGTTACTGGAAGTAAAGATTCAATATATAAAATTGCACCTTACTACTTAGCAAGCGCAAGTGAGGATGAAATTGCTCCTGGTGGATTTTTGCATTCTCAAAATATTGTAATTATTGATAAAGAAGGAAGAGTAAGATCAGGATACAAGAACTTTGTATGTGAAGAATGTGGTGATGTTTCCAAGAATTCTAAGTTAGAATGCCCTACCACAGGAAAGATCAATACTTATAGAGGCAATGTTCTGGGAGGATATGATGGATTAAAAGAGCATGTTATTAAAGATATGATTAAGGATGTTAAAACATTATTAGCTGAATATCATGAAGAGAAAACAGTAGAAAGACATGCTAAATAGAATTATTGTTACATTATATTTATTCATTTATTTTAGTCTTGAGTCTTTTTCACAGGGTTGTGCAATGTGCAAAGCAACTGTAGAGACTAATTTGGAAAATGGAAGTGATTTAGGAAGTGGATTGAATGATGGCATATTATATTTGATGATGATGCCATATTTAGCAATTATAATTTTTGCAATATTTTATTACTTACAAAAAAGAAAAATAAAACAAGATATTTAATAATCTTATATGAGATCATTATATTTTTTTTTTCAACTATTAAAGTTTAAATTATCCATTACAGTAGTTTTTTCAGCTTTAATTGGATATCTCATTGGCGTTGAACAATTTGATCTAAAAGTATTTATATATTTAATTGTTGGAGGATTTTTGGTTACTGGATCTGCAAATGCTTTTAATCAAATAATTGAGAAAGACAAGGATAAACTTATGAAAAGAACATCTGTTCGTCCTCTACCAATGGGAAGAATTTCTGTTTATCAGGCTTTATTATTTACAGTATTTATTGGTTTTTTTGGTCTTTATTTATTAAATTTAATTAACCCTTATACAGGTTTTTATGGAATTTTATCCAAATCTTCTTTTTTTGGTTTACTTTCTATTTTGTTATACGTATTATCTTATACACCATTAAAGAGAGTTTCAACTATTTCTATTTTTGTCGGAGCTGTTCCAGGAGCCATTCCATTTTTATTAGGATATGTTGCAGCTACTGATGATTTTGATTTAACAGCAGGTATTTTATTTGCTATTCAGTTTTTTTGGCAGTTTCCACATTTTATTTCAATATCTTGGGTGTTAGACGAAGAATATAAAAAAGCTTCCTTTAAAATGTTATTTGGTGGTAAAAAGAATAGTTTCCCAATAATTATTTCTATTATTACTACTATATTTTTGATTATACTAACTGTAATTCCTTATTTTCTGGAGACTAATTTGCATCTATCTATCATTGGATTTATTTTAATCTTTTTATTAGGAATTTGGTTTTTGTATAAATCGTTATATTTATTATATAATCAAGATGATTATTCTGCTAAGAAATTAATGACATCTTCATTTATATATTTACCATTGATACAACTCGTATACCTTTTAGATAAATACATTAACTTTTTTTGAACAAGAAAATACTATAAACAACTGACATTAGCAAGAAAAATGCAACTAATTGATGCAATATAGCTAGTGAGAATGGAACCTTTAGTATCAGTGTAAATATTCCAATAACTGTTTGAAAGACACATAAGTATAGTATAATATTTAATATTAATTTATCATGATTTTTAATATTTAATTTTGATCCAATTATTCTAATAACAATAATTAATGATACTATTATCAATGCTAATGTTCTATGCACAAATTGAATACCTGCTCTGTTCTCTGTAAAATTTTTCCAAGTAGGCTTTATTGCATATAGTGCTTCTGGCAACCATTCTCCATTCATCTTAGGCCATGTATTAAAAGAATATCCAGCATCTAATCCTGCTACAAAACCACCGTAAATTATTTGAATTATTAACAAAATGAATAAAATAATATGAGATCTAAATAGAGTTTTATTTCCTTGTTTTTTTTTAGGAAAAATTAATGGAAGAGCAATCCATAGGGTTAAGCAACAGGTTAAAAATGCTGTAATTAGATGAATTGATAATCTAAAATGGCTTACATCAGGGCGATCAACTAACCCACTTTTTACCATCCACCATCCAATAGCTGCTTGTAAAGAACCCATGAAAAACAATACTAATGATTGGATAAATAGTTTTTTATTTAATTGTTTCCTAATTAGAAAATAACAGAATGGTACTATGAATATAATACCTAATAATCTACCTAACAATCTATGTAAATATTCCCAAAAAAAAATCACCTTAAATTCTTTTATTGTATAGTGGCTATTAATTTTTTTAAATTCTGGAGATTGTTTATATAGTTCAAAAGTTTCTTGCCATTGTATTTCATTTAATGGAGGCATAGCTCCCATAAACAATTTCCAGTTAACCATAGAAAGTCCTGAATCAGTAAGTCTAGTTATTCCCCCTATTAATACCATAATCAATATCATTATACATCCAGATAACAACCATAATATGATATATTTGTTTTTATTCATTTATGTAATGTAATATGGAGCAATCATTATATAAACTATAACCCCAGTAATAGTTACGTATAGCCAAATTGGGAAAGTAATTTTTGCAATCTTTTTATGATCCTTAAATTTTTGTTGAAAAGCTTTTAAATAGCTAATAAGTACTAACGGTATTAATGCTATAGATAGTATTATATGTGAAATAAGTATAAATAAATATAAATATAATTTTTTACCAATTTGATTACCTTCATTAAAATCTCTAACACCATCTTTATTTAAATCGCCATAAATTGTAGAGACTGAAGTCATATGGTAAGCTATATACATTAATAAAAAAACTAGAGAAAGCAATATACATGTCTTCATTAAATTTTCATGAATTTTAACTTTTTTATTTTTTATTGCAATTAATGCAATGATTAGTAGAATTGCTGTAAATCCATTTATTGTAGAATAAATAGGAGGCAGGAATATTGGCAACTCATAATCAATTTTTATAGAAAATAAAAGAGCTACTACTATTGGTATTGTAATAGAAATAATTTTTATTATTATAGAATATTTTTTTTCAGAATCTTTCATTTTAATTTTATATTGAGTTCTTCTAATTGTTCTGTATTTAATTTTGAAGGAGAATCTATCATTATATCTTTGCCAGAGTTGTTTTTAGGGAAAGCAATATAATCTCTAATGCTATCACTTCCTCCAAATATAGCGCAAAGTCTATCAAAACCAAACGCTACTCCAGCATGTGGAGGAGCTCCATATTCAAATGCATTCATTAGAAATCCAAATTGCTCATTAGCTTCTTTTTCAGTAAATCCTAAAAGATTAAATATTTTTTCTTGTATTTTCTTTTTGTGTATCCTTACGCTGCCCCCTCCAATTTCATTTCCATTTATTACTAAATCATAAGCATTTGCTTTAACAGATATGGGCTCATTTTCTAGTTTTTCTAAGTCTTCTTTTTTTGGAGAAGTAAATGGATGATGCATTGCATGAAATCTTTTTGATTCTTTATCCCACTCTAACAAAGGGAAATCAATTACCCATAAAGGAGCAAATTTTTCAGGGTTTGTTAATTTTAATTTTGAAGCTAAATGTATCCTTAGTTCTGAAAGAGCTCTTCTAGTTTTATTTTTTTCGCCAGATAATATTAATATTAAATCTCCTGACGATGATTTGCATTTTTCGGCCCAAAGATTCAGTTTTTCTTGAGAGAAAAATTTATCAACAGATGATTTAAAACTTCCATCTTCATTACATTTACAGTATATCATAGGACCACCGTTAATTTGAGGAGATTTTACGAAATCAGCTAGTTTATCAATTTCCTTTCTTGACATAGACGATCCTTCTTTGACATTTATACCAATTATTATTTCAGAACTATCAAATAAATTAAATTGATTACCCTTACATAGTTCAGTCATTTCTATAAATTTCATTCCATATCTAATATCTGGCTTGTCAGTACCATATTTTTTAATAGCTTGTTCATAGGTCATTCTTGGGAATCGATCAACTTCTATATTTTTAATTTTTTTTAATAGATGTCGGGTTAATTCTTCAAATATATTTAGCACATCTTCTTGTGTTACAAATGACATCTCACAGTCAATTTGTGTAAATTCCGGCTGTCTGTCAGCTCTTAAGTCTTCATCTCGAAAACATTTGACAATTTGATAATATTTGTCTATACCTCCAACCATCAAGAGTTGTTTAAATGTTTGAGGTGATTGAGGGAGGGCATAAAATTGATCCTTATTCATTCTACTTGGCACTATAAAATCTCGAGCTCCCTCCGGTGTTGATTTTATTAAATATGGAGTTTCAACTTCACAAAAACCTTTTTCTTCTAAAAACTTTCTTGTCTCAGAAGACACCTTGGATCTTAGAAGTAAGTTATTTTTAATAGGATTTCTCCTGATATCTAAATATCTATATTGCATTCTTAATTCTTCACCTCCATCAGTTTCATCTTCGATAGTAAATGGTGGCGTTTTAGAAGGATTTAAAGTTGATAAATCTTCAACTTTAATTTCTATATCTCCAGTACCTAGATTATTATTTTTGGATGATCGTTCAATTACTTCTCCTGAAACTTGGATTACATACTCTCTTCCTATTTTTCGAGCTTTTTCACATAAGTTAGAGTTTTCATCAATATTGAATGCAAGTTGAGTTAATCCATATCTATCTCTAATATCTATAAAAGTTAACCCACCAAGATCTCTGTTTTTTTGCACCCACCCGCAGAGTGTAACTTTTTCTCCTATATTATTAAGGTTTAATTCACCACAATTTTTAGTTCTGTACATATTGTTTAATTTTTTGCTAAATTACAAAATAGCTAACACTATATTTGCAAAATGGAAATAAATACATTTTCTGATGAATATTTTATGAATGAAGCTTTGAAAGAAGCTGAAAAAGCATTTGTAAACAATGAAGTTCCTGTAGGAGCAATAATTACATGTAATGGAAGAATTATAGCTAGATCATATAATTCAAGTGAAAAATTAAATGATTCAACAGCTCATGCGGAAATGTTAGCATTTACATCTGCTTCAAGTAATTTAGGAGGAAAGTATTTAGATGAATGCGTATTATATGTAACTTTAGAGCCTTGCGCTATGTGTGCTGGAGCAGCATATTGGACAAGAATTTCTAAGATTGTGTACGGAGCTTCAGACGAAAAGAAAGGATTTTTAATAAACAATTTAGAAATTTTACATCCAAAAACTCAGATAATAGGAGGAGTATTGAAAGAAAAATGCAAAAAAATATTACAAGAATTCTTTCGTCGTCAGCGTTAATAAAACTAATTTAGCAAAAAAAAATTATGTATCCAGAAGAAATATGTAAACCAATGAGGAAGGATTTAACTTCAGTAGGTTTTATCGAAATGAAAACACCCGAAGAAGTGGACGATATTCTTAATAAAAAAAAGGGGACAGTTTTAGTAATAGTAAATTCAGTATGTGGTTGTGCAGCTGGAAACGCTCGCCCTGCTGTAAAAATGTCTACTAAATTTAGTCCAAAAGTTGATATATTTGCCACAGTATTTGCTGGGCAAGATATTGGAGCAACTGCTAAAGCTAGAGAATACATGAATCCATACCCACCGTCTTCACCATCAATAGCTCTTTTTAAAGATGGAGAGTTAGTTCATTTTATTGAACGACATCATATTGAAGGAAGATCATCTCAAATGATAGCTGATAATTTAAAAGATGCCTTTAATCAAATTTGTTAATTATCTTACAATAAAATATTAGAGTATTTTAACAATTATTCTTCATTAATATTTATAAAAAAATAAATAATAGACAGGTAATAATAAATTTTGTATCTTGCACCTCTAAAAAATATATTTAAAAAGTAATAACAAATGAAAAAATTACTACTGTTAAGTTTTACACTGTTTTTCTTTGCAATAACTATAAATTCTAATTCCCAAAGCATTCAGAGCGTTAATATTACAAGTTCAATTTCTTGTTACGGAGATTTTGCTTCTATTAATATTCAGATTAACCAGACAAACCCACCAACATTTGTGAAGTTAGTTGTAGGATATTATCCATTTCCAAATTTCTTTATTCCTATAACTTCTACTAATAACACAACATTAACTAATATTAACATACCAGGATTGGCAGCTCAAAACTATACTGTAAGGCTAGTAGATTCAGTTTCTTATTACTCAACGAATCCGGCTGGATCTAATCCATCTTCAATATATGATATATCAACTATTAATATTACTCAACCTTTACAGCTAAGCAACACAGCCAATCAAAATGCTCAAATACAATGTAACGGAGATTGCGACGCATCTGTTGGTATAAATATTACTGGTGGAACACCGCCTTATAATTTGTCATTTGGTTCAGGAACTTCGAATACAATTTCTGGATTGTCAGCTAGTTTTAATAATTTATGTGATGGAAATTACAGTATATCTATTACTGACGCTAACTCATGTACTGTTGATGTAAATTCACCAACATCAATTTTAATTTCACAACCTTCATTATTGGCATTAAATGCTAATATAACTTCTAATTATAGTGGACAAAATATTAGTTGTTTTGGAGCTTCAGATGGTGAAATAACCGCTAGTGCATCTGGAGGAACCTCTCCATATCTGTACTCTTTAGATGGTATTAATTTCACATCTGATTCCATCTTTTCAGGATTAACAGCTGGTACGTATACTATACATTATCAAGATGCTAATGGTTGTGATACATCAGAACAAATAACATTAAATAATCCTCCTGATATTTCAGGGACAATTTCTGTAACTTCACCAGTGACATGTTCTGGAGTATGTGATGGGATATTAAATTTTTTAGTTGATAATATTTTAACAGGAACCTCTCCATATACTTATTCACTAAATGGAGGTGCTTATCAAAATTCTTCTACATTCACAGGTTTGTGTGGAGGGATTAATCATCAAATAACTGTAAAAGATGCTAATGGATGTACATATACTGCAAGTAAATTTTTATCAGCTCCATCTGCAGTTTCCTTCACATATACTACATCTAATTACAATAATTTTAACATTAGTTGTTTTGGCTTTAATGATGGACAAATATCATTTAACCCTCCTACTGGGGGACAAGCTCCATACACCTATTCTATCGATGGGATAAATTTTTCTAACAGTATGACATTTTCTAATTTATCTTCTGGAAATTACTCTATATCTGTAAGAGATGTAAATGGATGTGTAACTTCAGTATCGGAGACTCTTAACGAGCCATTACAATTTTCATTAAATTATTCGGTTGATAATAATATTTCATGCCCAGAAATATGTGATGGACAAATATCTGTGATACCGTCCTCAGGTGTAAATCCAATTATTTATGATTTAACAGGATATTCTTCACAAACTTCAACTACTTGGTCAGGTCTCTGCGGAGATATTACCTTTGGTTCATATAATTTAACAGCTACGGATGATAATGGATGTACTGCTTCAACTCAAATTTCTTTATCTGAGCCATTACCGTTTGTATTTACTTTAGACTCAATTACTGAAACATGTAATTTGTCAAATGGTGGAGCTTCTATTTCAATAACTCAAGGAGGTACAACTCCGTATTCATATTCTTGGGACGATCCAAATAATCAAAATACACCATTTGCTAGTGCTTTAGAAACAGGTTTATATTCAGTTACTATTACGGATGCTAATGGATGTCAATTTATAGAGGATGTAAATGTTATTGAAACAGATATAATATTGACATTTGATAGTATTCCTCCATGTAATGGAGCTAATGATGGTCAAGCTACTGTTAATCCTGTAGGAACACCTCCTTACAGTATTTTATGGGAGACATCATCCACTTCAAATACTATCACCGGATTAAGTCCAGGATTTTATTCGGTTACTGTTTCAGATAATACTGGATGTATAGTTACTGATTCTGTGGAGATTCCATCATCAGTAAATGTATCAGTAACATTAGATTCTGTAAATTCAACGTTGAATGTATTATGTAATGGATATCAATCTGATACAATAATAGTTAATGCTAGTGGAGGAACAGGTATTGGAACATATCAATATTATATTCCAGGAGCTTTCCCTATTCCTCAGTATAATAATATTTTTAGTGGATTATATCCTGGAACTTATATCGTATATGCTGAAGATGCAAATGGATGTTCAGATACAGTTACTGTATCTATTGTTGAACCTGATATTATTTATTATACTGCAAATTCTACAGATGTCAGTTGTAATTTAGGAAATAATGGTACAGTTAATGTGGATTCAATTTCAGGTGGTACTCCTCCATATTTTTACAATTGGAGTACAGGATCTAATAATTCATCGGTATCGCAATTAATATCAGGAACGTATACAGTTACTGTAACGGATATAAATAATTGCGCCTCTAATCCATCACAAGTATCAGTAGTAGTTGATGAACCATCACTATTGATATCAAATACAACTGTTATAAACCATTCATCTTGCTCTGGAAGTCAGACTGCAGCAAATGGAGAAGCTGAAGTTGTTGTTTCTGGAGGGACACCAGGATATACATATTCATGGTCAAATGGTTATAATACTGAAAATATTTCTTTGTTATTTCCTGGAATTTATTATGTTGATATTACAGATGCTAATGGTTGTGTCATTTTGGATTCTGTAATAATTAACCCAGGAACTAACCCTATATTAAATGTTCAGGTACAAAATGTATCTTGTTTTGGAGCTAATGATGGATTAATGATTACTTCTGCTAACTCAGGAACAGCACCGTATTCTTTTTCAGCTGACGGTGGTAATACTTTTGTTCCATCAGGAACAAACTTTGGTCCAAGTGGACCAGCTTCTTATTTTATTACTGTTGTTGATAATGATGGATGTACAGATTCAGATTCTGTATATGTAAATGAGCCTAATGAATTAATTATTAATTCATTAATTGCTAATAATGTACTTTGTTATGATAGCGCCAATGGACAGATTTTTGTTAATTTAAGTGGAGGAACTCAACCTTTTTCGTATCAGTGGAATAATGGACAAAGCTCTAATCCAGCTATTGATTTAATACCTTCAACATATAATGTTACAGTTACTGACTCAATGGGTTGTATTGTTAGTTCTAATAATCAAATTATTACTCAGCCAGACAGTCTATATATTGATAATATAAATATTTCTGATGTTAGTTGCAATGGTGGTAATGATGGTTCTGTAATTATCTCTGCAAATGGTGGGACTCCATCATATACATTTGCATTTAGTGGTAGTGGTTCAAATCAAAATTTAAATGCGGGCTCATATATTGCAACTGTTATAGATAATAATGGATGTTCATCAATAAAGCAATTTAATATAAATGAACCTTCGCCTATATCAGTTCAGTTTATTAGAGATTCTGTTACTTGTATTGGAGGTTCAGACGGAATGGCTATGGCAATTATATCTGGTGGTATTCCAAATTACACATTGTTATGGGATAATGGCAGCTCAAGTTCTCAGGTAAATAATTTTAATGCTGGATATCATACATTAAATGTTCAAGACTCTAACGGATGCTTGCTAATAGATTCAATTGAAATTTTACAACCATTACATTCTATTGAAATTGATTCATTGATAATTTCTGATATTACTTGTCATGATGCGAATAATGCGTCTATTACAGTATTAGCTAATGGAGGTCAATTACCATATGTTTATTCAAATACAAATGGAATTTTCACTCAAAATTCAATTGCTTTTGTTAATTTATCTCCTAATCAATATATAATTTATGTAAGAGATGCAAAAGGATGTGTAGATAGAGATACAGTTATAGTTAATCAGCCAGATTCACTTTATATTGATACTACAATTTACACTAATATTACATGTCATGGATTAAATAACGGACAGATATTGTCAATAAATGCAGTAGGAGGGACGGTTCCTTATTTATATTCTGTAAATGGAGGGTCTTATCACTCTAATATGGCTTATTTCCATTCATATGGTCCTGGAACTTACACTGTTCAAGTAGTTGATGACAATAATTGTTCTGCGCAAGATATTATAATAATTGAAGAACCAGATGAATTAGACGTGACAATTACAACTTCAAATTGGAGTGGATATGAAATTAGGTGTAATGGAAGCAACACGGGAACAGCTTTAATATCTATAAATGGAGGTAATGGACCATATAATAAGGAAGTTATTGATCAATTAGGAAATATTATCTATAATGGATCTCAAAATTACATAACTAATTTAACAGCAGGATTATATACATTTAATATAACTGATGATAATGGATGTGAATACTCTGAAAGTATACAATATCAAGAACCTTCTATAATAAGCCATAATTTTATAATAGATCATATTACATGTGATGGATGGTCTAATGGTTCTATTACAGATTCTGTTTACGGAGGTGTAGGTTCTTCAACAACATATTCTTATTTATGGGACACAGGAGATACTACATACTCATTAAGTAATGTAGGAATTGGTAATTATACAATTACAGTTACTGACCTAAACAATTGCTCAACAAATGCTACCGCTACAATAAATTCTGATAATATACTTTCTACATCAATTATTTCAAGTCAGGAGCCAACTTGTTGGAATTATTGTGATGGAGAGATTAGCGTTGGCGTTGTAGGAGGGGTTCCAAATATTAATAGTAGTGGGAATCCTGTATATAACTATCAATGGGATGATTTTTTATCTCAAAACACATCGACAGCAATAGGTTTATGTGTAGATGAAGTAACAAATTCTTCTACATTTAATTGTATAATTACAGATGCAATTGGATGTACAACTATTGAAACCTTCACATTGAATCAACCGGATATATTTGAGGTTTCTATATGGCAAACAGACGAAGTTTTATGTAATGGTGGAAACGAAGCATCATTATCAGTAACTACTTCTGGAGGAAATGCAGGTACAGTTAATTATACTTGGAATACTGGACTTGTTACTTTTTCTACATCAATTGGCAATTTGGCAGCTGGAAATTATGTAGTTGTAGCTGAAGATCCACTTGGATGTATGGACACAACTAACTATATTATAGAAGAACCACTTTTATTAGAAGCTTATATATTTAATCAAGATATATTGGATGTAAAATGTTATGGTGAGTATAGTGGAGAAGTAACAGTTACTGTTCAAGGAGGAACAACTAATGTTACCGATCAATATATTTATAACTGGACTCCAAATGCTGGTAATGCTATGTCATCTTTTGATTTTAATACTTCAATTGGAACAGGTACATTAACAGATTTGGACACAGGTATTTATCAAGTACAAGTAACAGATATAAATAATTGTTTAGCTGTTTCTAATATGATATATATTTCACAACCAACAAATCCTTTGAGTATTTTCACAGACTCTACGGATGAAACTTGTTTAAATGAGGGAAGCGCAACTGCTTATGTATTAGGAGGAACTCCAGGATATAGCTATTTATGGTCTCCTGGAGGTTATACCACCGCTGCAATAACATCATTAGATCCAAATACCACTTATATTGTTGAAGTAATAGATAACAATGGATGTATAATTATTGATACTACTTATATTAATGGTCATAAAAATGTTTTTCTTCCAAATAATGAATCTTTTCTTGATTCAACTATTTGTTTAGGGAAATCTGTATTTATTGAGATTGAAGAAAAACCCAATCATTCTTATGTTTGGAAGAACACCTCATCATCTCCTGATGAAATATTATCAACAAATCCTTCTATTATAGTAACACCAAATCAAGGAGTAACTAATTATGAATTATTTATTACTGATGAAGTTAATTGTCCTAATTCTCCGTTTAGTGTAGAAGCTACATTTTTAGTAAATCCATTGAATGTAAATCCAATAGCTGAACCTAATCCTATCATATTAGGAAGCTCAACAGAGTTGACTTTAAGTAATTCATTTTCAAATATTGAATGGATAATAGGACTTGATACAATTCAAACAAATTCTTATTTAGTTAAACCGGATTCTTCAACTACATATCATGTAATAGCTACTGACAATATTGGGTGTCAAGGCATTTCTTCAGTATATGTAATTGTAGGAGCTGTTCCATATGACGCCATAACACCAAATGGAGATGGAGATAACGACGAATGGGAAATTTTAGATATTGAAGAATATCCTAATTCAGAAATAAAGATTTTTAACAGATGGGGGATATTAGTTTTTAGCTCAAAAGGATCTAATTATAACAACAATAAATGGGATGGAACTAATGCAGGTGAAATTTTACCTGTAGGAACATATTATTATACTATTAATCCAAATGATGGCTCTCCTTTACAAACTGGGGCTGTTACACTTGTAAGATAAATTATATTATGATGAAAAAATTAAGTTTATTATTTGTATCAATATTTATTATGCCTATGGTTTATTCACAGCAATTACCTCAATTGACACAATTTATGATAAATGATTATACTATTAATCCAGCAGTTGCTGGGATGGAAGATTATTATCAAATTAGAACTTCTATAAGGAATCAATGGGTTGGAATTGAAGATGCTCCTAAAACAACACTATTAAGTATTTATGGTAAAAACTCTAATAATGTAGGATTAGGAGGTTCTGTTTTTAATGATCAGGTTGGCCCAACTAGTAGAGCTGGAGCCTCATTAACTTACGCTTATCATTTAAATATTACTGAGTCATTAAAATTATCTTTAGCACTTTCCGGAGGATTTACTCAATTCAAAATAGATAAGGAAGGTTGGGTATTGGCTGATAGAGATGATAATTTATTACAAGGTGCAGAGACAATTGATTTAGTCCCTGATGCTACATTTGGACTTAATTTATATGACCCATCTAATAAATGGTATATAGGTTTTTCAATTCCACAGTTATTAAATTCTAAATTAACTTTAATTGATGATGATTTTATTAACAATGTATCTGTAGATATGGATGGTTCACTATCTAGACATTTTTATACAATGGGGTTATATAATATGAGGTTAAATAGTTATTGGGATTTGCAACCTTCATTTCTGTACAAAACTGTTTCAAGTCAAAGTCAATTTGATATTGGTGTAAAAACTATTTATAATGACAAATTTTGGATGGGTATAGATTATAGAAATAATGGAGATATGTCAGCTTTGTTAGGATTTACTATACAAGATAGGTATATTTTAGGTTATTCGTATGATATCCCTAATTCAGAATTGAACGAGTTCACTACAGGTTCTCATGAATTTATGTTTGGATTAACATTTATACCAGCTACTGAGAAGCAAATTATGAGATAGTTTTATTTATTGATTTAATAAAAAAGCCCTTATTTAATAAGGGCTTTTTTTATGTTGCACTAATTATATGGTAATGTACAACGAAAACAAGTATTACGACATTGCAAATTTAAGTTTTATATTATCTATTATAATTATCTGTAGTTCAACTTATAAACACCAGTATGTTAATTTGGTATATTAAATAAATCAGAACAGATACTATCAGAAATATATTTTCCTTTATTAGTTAACAATACATAGTCATCATGTATTGATATATCTTTTGTATAAATCCATTTATCAATATTTTTTTTAAGTTCTATGTAATATTTTAATCCAAATTCCTTCTTAAAGTACTTAAGATTTATACCCCACATAGTTCTTAAGGAGGTCATTATATATTCATTATGTCTCTGTGATAGATTTAAATTTTCTTCGCTAAAATATTTTTTATTATTACATATTTTTTCAATATAAACTTTATTATTTGAGATATTCCATCTTCTTGAATTTCCATTATATGAATGTGCTGAAGGTCCAATACCTAAATATTCTCTTCTCATCCAATAGTTGCTATTATGCTCTGAAAAAAATCCATCCATCCCAAAATTTGAGATTTCATATTGTATATAATTATTTTTTTTGCATTCATTCATTATCTTCTTAAATTGTTTAGATGATATATCATCTGGCAATTCATTGAGTTCATTTTTATTTATCATTCTAGATAATTTAGTTTTTTCTTCAATGGTTAGTGAATATATTGAAAGGTGTTGAATTTTTAAGCTAAAACATTGTATTAAATCTTTTTCTAATTGCATTATTGTTTGATTTGGCAGTGAAAAAATTAAATCTATTGAAATGTTTTTAAATCCAATTTCTTTTGCCATTTTTATACTTTCAATTGACTGATATGATTTGTGAGATCGATTCATAAATTTTAAAAACCCATCATTAAAAGTTTGTACACCAATACTTAGTCTATTTATGCCAATTTCATAGTAAAACAATAATTTTTCATATGATAAATCATCAGGATTACACTCAATTGTAATTTCAGTTTTTTCATTTAATTTATAATATTTTTTAATTTCATTTAATATTGAAATAATGTCATTCTTATTAAGAATAGAAGGTGTGCCTCCTCCAAAATAAATAGTTTTCAATGTTTTATTCTTTAAGTAATTATTTCTTAATTTTAATTCTTTTTGTATTGAAATAATAATCTCATTTTTATCTTTCAAACTAGTCTTAAAATAGAAATTACAATATGTGCATTTTTGCTTACAAAAAGGAATGTGTATATATAATGAAGACATATTAAAATTAAATTACATATAAAATATTACGTACTAAGATAGGAATTTTAGAAATTAACTATTATATATTTTTATTAAAAATTATTAGATTTGTAATAAAAATGCCAAAAGATTTTTTTTCCAAATTAAATTCTAAAGAAAAAAAAATAATTGTAGATAAAGGCACCGAGCTTCCTTTTTCTGGTAAATACAACGATTTTTTTAAAGCAGGTATCTTTATTTGTAGAGCTTGTAAAAATCCCCTATTTGAATCAAGTAGTAAGTTTAATTCCTCATGTGGTTGGCCATCATTTGATGAAGAAATAGAAGGATCAATAGTAAAGTATGATGATTTCAGTGGTGGAAGAATTAGAACAGAGATTTGCTGTAAGAAATGCGATGGTCATTTGGGTCATGTTTTTAAAGGAGAAAAGATGACTGTTAAAGACACACGTCATTGTGTTAATTCATTAAGTATTCAATTTAAAGAATATAAAAACTTAAAAACAGCCTATTTTGCGGGAGGTTGTTTTTGGAATATAGAAAAATTATTTAATGAATTAACCGGAGTTTATTTATGTCATTCTGGCTATATGGGAGGTAAAACTAAGGATCCTACTTATGATGATGTTAGTACTGGACTTACAAATCATGCTGAAACAGTTAAGATATATTTTGACGAAAATGATATTTCATATATTGAGTTACTTAGAATTTTTTATGATAATCATAATCCTACAACATTAAATGCTCAAGGAAATGATGTTGGAACTCAGTATAGATCAATAATATTTTATTCAAATAAAAATCAAAAATTACAGGCAGAGAAATTTACTAATTCAGAAAACAAAAAATGGAATAATAAAATTGTTACTGAAATTATACCTTCTCAAATATTTTATAGAGCAGAAGAATTTCATCAAAACTATCTAAATAAGAATAATTTAGGCACTTGTGGCATTTAATTTATTTAAAATGATACAAAATCTAGTTCCTTCTTTTTTTGTTGATTTATCAACATAAATTATCCCTTTGTGGTATTCTTCAATAATTCTTTTAACTAATGATAAACCTAGCCCCCATCCTCTTTTTTTGGATGTGATACCTGGCATAAAGATAGACTTAATAATATCTTTATCTATACCTTTACCTGTATCAGATATAAAAATTTGAATTTTATCTTCAGTTTCAGAACACTCTATTGTAATTTTCCCTTCTCCTTTCATAGCATCGGCTGCATTCTTGCATATATTTTCAAGAGCCCAAATGAAAAGCACTTTATTTAATGGTAATTTATTGTCATTAAGATTAATATTTTTTTTGAACTCAATCTTTGATGAAAATCTTTTCTGCATATATTCTACAGATTCATTAATTACATCTAAGAGATTTTCATTATTTAGTTTTGTTTTTGATCCGATAGATGAAAACCTCTCTGTAATAGTTTCTAGTCTAACTAAATCTTTTTCCATCTCTTTTGAAATATTAATATTTTCTTCATTTTCTTTTAATAACTCTACCCAAGCTATTAATGATGAAAGTGGTGTCCCAATTTGATGTGCTGTTTCTTTAGCCATTCCTGCCCATACTTGATTTTGTTCAGATTTTCTAGCAGCATTAAAAATAAAATATGCTAGTACAACTAATAAAATAAGAAATGCAAATTGATAGTATGGATACCATTTCATTTCATTTACAAGTGTTTTGATTTCTTTTTCTTTTTCAATAGTAAATTCATGCATCCTAGCAGTTTGATTAAGAATATTTGAATTTTTATAATATAATATTTGTTTTTCACCCCATACATCAATGAAAATAGAATCTCCTGTCTTTTTCATCAATTCTAGTTCATTAGATATGTATTCTTTTTCTTCGGTTGTATTTTTTGATATATTTTCTGGGATATTTAAGTTCTTTGATTGCAGAATGTCGTAACATTCATCTACAAGTATTAGTGGAATATTAACATTTTGTTTAACTATTTCCATTGAGAAAGAATAATCTCCCTCTATATTTGGATCCATATTATTTAAATGTTGAATTGCTCTAGCAAAATTATTTATATTATCATCTTCCTCTCTTTTTAATGTTTTTTCATTTTCTTTTAGTGTTTCTATTGATTGAGATAAAGAATCAATAGACTCTTCCAATGAGCTCTCAAGATCTTGAGTTAGGTAAATAGATAATGATGAAATTATCAAAGCTATTGTAAATAGAATATATTTCCAACGTTGTTTCTTTTTATAAAAGTTTTTTGTCTCTGAATGTATATTTCTTTTTTTAGTAAATAAGAATAATTTCTTTTCACAGCTGTCTATAATTTTTTTAGAAAAATAAAGAAATAAAATGAATGGAAAATAATGAAATATTATTCCACTAATACCTCTTACAACACCGGTTGCTTGCAAGCCAAATCCAAATTCTAATATTGCTAGATATAAAAAATATAATATTACACCTACAACAAATTGAATTATTATTTTAATTAATTTTTTCATCTTCCCATTCTATTTCAAATTCTTCTTCCTTATCATCATCTGTATTATCAATATTTTCTATTTTTGGCTTGTTTAGCAATTTTTCCTCAATAATTTCTTTTACCTCATTGCTTTCTTTTTTGATTTCATTAATGATGTTATTTTTGATTTTTAATTTATCTAGGCTAATTTTAGGATCATCTATAGGTCCTTTCATTTTTAATTGGATAGTTGTTTTCCCACTATTATCAACGCTAAAATTTTTAATATTAATATTACTTTTATTCTTCGACTTTTTACTTAATATATCAGAAAGTAACAGCCGTACTTTAAAGTCCATTATATTATCAAAACTATGTTCTCCCGAAATATGAAGGCTAATAGCAGAAGAATTTATATCCATCTCTGGTATTATAATTTTTTCATTTTCAATTCTAATTTTATTTTCAAGTTTAGCAAATCGAATGTTTTTCAATTCCTTGATACTAATATAGTCTGATAATTCATACATAGGTTCAAAATTAATTAATTGACCATCATATAATTGCAAATGACTATTTAAATGTAGTGAAGGTTTATAAAATTTATAATTTTTATCCCACATGCATTGTAAATAGATATTTGCTGTAGCTTTTCCCTTGATGTTTGTGTGTGTGATATCGTCTTGATTAAAATTATCAAATGAATTAAATGCGTCGGAAATATCAATTTTATTACATTGAATATTTGATTTTAACACTAAGTCATGCTGTCTATTTTCATAATAGTCGAAGTCTATTGAAATATCACCATTTAGTGTGTTCATGTCTATTTTATTTGAACTTAATTTTAATTTCTCATTTTCATATTCTATTTTTCCATTAAAATCTTTAGCAATAAATTTTTTGTATTTAAATGTTTTTGAATAAAGATCAATTTTTACGTCAATCCAATTTGGTAGAACTGAAGTAAAATCCTCTCCATCATCTCCCTCTGAAAGATCAGATATTTTTAGAAGTTCTTCAAAATCTAAGTTTTCAGAATTAATCTTACCTTCAATAAATATTTCCTTATCTTCCTCTAATATATAAGTTAAAAGGTTATTTATTTTTCCATTAAAATTGAAGTCAGATTTACTTACATTGAAGATGTTGTTTAATTCAATTAATTGATTATTAATTACCCATTTCATTTCTTCTGTAGAAAAATTTAAATCGGAATTCTTATAATTAAAAGAAACATCATTGAATATTAATTTTCCTGAGTGATTAGAATGTTTGAAATAATTTTTCATAGATGAGTCGAAACTAAAATTGCCCTCATATAATATTCTACCATTAACATTACCATTTAGGTTCTTAAAATTAGAATTTTCAATAAATTCATTTAATTCTGATAATTCCCAAGATGAGTTAAAGTCAGATTTAATAAAATATTTGTTTAGGTTTGAGATTATAAAAAAACCATTAATAAATCCATTTTCTTTTTTTGATTTGAAATCATTAAAAGTAATTGTTGTGGTTGTAAAATTTCTTGATTTCCCATTAGTTAGATTACCATTGGTGCTAATCTTGTTTAGCTCAAAATATTTTTCTTGGTATTCATATTGGGAGTTTTTTATATTGAAATCTATATTACAAAACGGATATTTTGACTTTGAATCATTTTCTAAATTAATTGTGCCTGAAATGAATCCCTTCATTTTATGTCCATAATAAATATCTTTTAATTTATTAGGAGTAATATTGATAATATCTTCTATTTCTTCTTCAATTATTTTGGTATTTAGATTCCATTTTTCTGAAAACTTAGAGAAAGAAACGTCATGAAATTTAACATCATCTAGATTAATAACTTCAGAAGTCAAATTTAAATTATTATTTAAAAGATCAATTCTTGTATTTAATTCTATTTTTTTATTTGATATGTAATTAATTTCAGAAACAATACATTTATTCATTTTACCAATTGAAATGACATCTATAGTTTCATTCATATTTGAAAATTCTAGATTCATATTTTTAGCATTATAAAATATATCAACCGAATCTTTAATATGGATATATTTTACTTTTGTCTCATATAAATCAATTTCCTCTAAAATAATATTATTATTGTCACTGCTTTCATTAAAAATATCAAAGTTAGGACTGCCTACTGAGTTATATTTTATAAATATTTTTGCTTTTTCAAATCTAATATTACTTAAAGAGAAGTTGTTCCTTATTAGATTATATAGATTTATTTTGACAGAGGCTTTATCTGCATAAATTAATGTATCATTAGATTCCACATATGAGTCTAATACTAAAAGATTTGAAAAACTTACAGAAGCATGAGGGAAGTAATCTAATAAGGAAAAATTAATCTCAGACAAAGAGATTTTTTGATTTAATTTTGAGTTGATTTTATTTAATGTAATTTCTTTAATTTTATCACTATAAGAAAAGGTATATATACATATTGACATACTAAATATCAACAATAAAGCAATAAAATATTTCAAACTCTTTGTCAATTTATAATTTTTTCAATATTAATAACGATAATTCCTAATAATATATTTTATAAACGTTTTAATAAATTTATTTCTTCTTCATTTAAAAGTCTATATTTTTTTCTTGGTATATTTTTTTTTGTCAGACCACCGAAATATACTAAGTCTAATTTTAATATTTTATATCCAAGTTTACTAAATATTTTTTCAATAATATTTTTTTTATTGGAATTTAAATCAATACCAATTTCTGTTTTTTTCATTTTGGTTACAAATGAAATAGAATTTATTGAAATTTTTTCATCTTCAATGATAATTCCAGTTTTTATTTTATTAAAGTCATCTGTATTAAGATTTTTATTTAATATTAAATGATATATTTTCTTGAATTTTTTTTTAGGGCTAGAGAGTTTTATTTTTAATTGTTCATCATTTGTTAAAATAATCAGACCTGATTCATTTTTTGCAAGTTTATTCACTGGCAATATTTTCTCCTTACATGCGCTTTTTGTAAGTTCATATATTGAATCTTTTTTACCATAATTATCTAATCTACATGAATATCTTTTAGGCTTGTTTAATAAGACATATATCTTCTTAGAGGATTTTAGAAGTTGTCCGTTAAATTTAACTTTATCAGATTCCTTTACACGATATCCCATTTTCGTAATAATTTCACCATTTACTTCTACAGTTCCAACTTCTATTAGTTTATCAGCTTCTCTTCTACTACAAATACCAGCGTGAGCTAAAAATTGATTTAATCTCATTGTCACATCATGATTTTTTTTAAGATTTACATTCATTTTTTTTATTGATGATTGATAATTGTAATTTTTGCGTTTCATTTTATTTTTTAATAATTTTTTTATGAATAATGATATTACTGAAAATCATATAGAATATAATTAACAGGATTTATTTTTCATATTGGTATTCATTTAGTCACCTGAGTAATTTATTTCTTATTAAATATTAATAATAAACTAATATGACTATTTCCACATGTTACTTCCCAATGTTTATTCTTTTCTCTATTTCACCATTATCATAGACATATAATATGATATTATTTTTGTTATCTATAATTTCTCTACCTAAAATATCAGTTATTTTTATTATTTTTCTATCATTATTTGAAAATTTTTCATTGGAGTTAACATTATTACATGGTAATAGTGGATAAAGAAAGTCTTTTGTGAAGTCTATAGCCTGAGTGAATTGACTGCTATTATTTCCTGCTAATGGCCAAGAATGAGCAGTATTGTAGAAAATTAATTTATCATTTATTATTCCTAGATTATCAGCGATTGGGTGGATTTGATTTAATCCGCATAATTCTAGCACCGCTGGGTTGTTAGTAGCAGGCCCACAGTTGAAATTTATTGTTAAATCATCTTCTCCTTGAATACTAACAATAGGCTCATCATTAATATCAATCCAGTCTAAATTTTGAATTCCTCCAGCAAAGCTAATTACTCCATTCACTTTGGAACTATATCCATAATTTCCTGCATCCCCTTCAATTCCACCTAAATTACTAACTAAATTTTGCACATTAATAGGTGATGTAGGAAGATCAGTAATATTATCAATATAAGCACTATGTATTGCATTTACACCACCTGCAGAATACCCTCCAACAAAGATCGCGTTAGTATCAATTCCATAAATATTTCCAGATTCATAACTTTTCCTAAAGAAACGGATTGCTGATTTTGTATCCATAACAGCTTCTAAAACTGCTTGATATTGTACTTGATTAGATGTGAGAAAGAGTAAAATTTGAGTTACAGGTATTAATCTATAATTAACTGAAGCGCATACATATCCTTTTTTTGCAAAATTTTCACAGAAATCTACGCAATTTACATCTGACTTATCACCAGCATAGAAAGTCCCACCATGCATAAATAATATTAAAGGTCTATTATTGTAAGTATCTCCATCTGGTATATAAATATCCATTTGATGGTCTATATCTGAGTATACATCAGAGTAATTTATTGTAGTCTTATTTACAAAGCTAAATACTTCATTTTGGTACCTTCCATCACATTGCGAGAAACAAGAATAGTTATAAAATAATATTACTATAAGAGTTATTTTTTTCATTGGAATATTTGATTAAATATACATTTTTTTTATGATCTTAGTGATTTTATTTGAGATTCTATAATATCATCTTCAATTTTTTTGAATAATAAAATAGGTTCATTTATCTTATCATTAGATTTAAGAATATCTTTTTTTGAATCTTCCCATTTTAATTTTGGTATATTTAGCATTTTTCTTAATTTTTCTGAAGAAAATGGCAAAAAAGGATGAGACAAAATAGAAAGTGAAGCCGCTATTTGAAGAGAAATATTCATTATAGTTTTAGTTCTTTCTTCATCTGTTTTCATTAATTTCCAAGGCTCGTTATCAGCTAAATATTTATTTCCATATCTAGCAACATTCATCATTTCATTTATAGCTTGTCGAAATTGATATTTTTCAATTAATGAACCAATAATATCAGGAGCTTTCTCAATTTTTTCTAAAATATCAGTATCGCATTTTTCTAAACTTCCTCTACTAGGTATTACCCCGTTCCAGTATTTGTTAGTTAATACTACTACTCTATTAATAAAATTTCCTAGGATTGAAAGAAGTTCATTATTATTTCTTGCTTGAAATTCTGACCATGTAAAATCAGTATCTTTATTTTCTGGAGCATTTGCACAAAGGGAATATCTTAAAGAATCTTCTTGACCTTTAAATTCTTGAGAGTATTTATGTAACCATATTGCCCAATTTTTTGATGTAGATATTTTTTTTCCTTCTAAATTTAAGAATTCATTTGCAGGCACATTAGTTGGTAAGTTATATCCTATATTTCGTGACTTTAGAATTATTGGAAAGATTATACAATGAAAAACAATATTATCCTTACCAATAAAATGAACTAATTCTGATTTTTCATTTTTCCAATAATCTTCCCAATTCTTATTGTTTTCAATTGCCCATTGTTTAGTAGCAGATATATATCCAATTGGAGCGTCCAACCAGACATATAATACTTTGGCATCTTCATTTTCTATTGGTATTTTAACTCCCCAATCTAGATCTCTAGTCATAGCTCTTTCTTTAAGACCACTGTCTATCCAAGATTTGCATTGCCCAATTACTTGAGACCTCCATTCTTTCGGATTATGATGTTTTTTACCATCAATAACACCTAATTCAATCCATTTTTTTAACCATTTTTCATGATTTTGCATTGGTAAATACCAATGAGATGTTTTCTTTTTAATAGGTGCTTCCCCACTAAGTGTAGATTTTGGATTAATTAATTCTTCTGGATTTAATGCACTTCCACACTTTTCACATTGATCTCCATATGCTTCAGATTCATTGCATTTAGGACATTCACCACTGATATATCGATCAGCAAGGAATTGTTTATGTTTATCATCATAAAACTGTTCACTTGACTTTTTAATAAATTGATTGTTTTCATATAAATCAAGAAAGAAATCCCTAGAAGTTTTATGATGTAATTTAGATGAAGTACGATGAAAAATGCTGAAATCTATTCCAAATTTTATAAAGGAATTTTTATTCATATTGTGATAGTAATCCACAATTTTCTGTGGATGAAGATTTTCTTTCTTTGATTTAATAGTAATTGCCGCACCATGTTCATCTGAACCACAAATAAATAAAACATCATTTCCTTTTAATTTTTGATATCTCACAAAGATATCAGCAGGCAAATAAGCTCCAGCTAAATGCCCAATATGTAGAGGACCGTTTGCATATGGCAGCGCGGAGGTTACAGTATATTTTTTTTTCATCTTATTTTTTTAGAATAGTAGGCACCTTAAAATAATCAGAATCTTTTTCTGGAGCATTTATAAGAGCTTCTTTTTGAGATGAATTTAGTTTAACGACATCTTCTCTCAGAACATTATTTTCGTCGCTTATATATATTAAAGGATCAATTTCTTTTGTATCTATTTGATTTAATTTTTCTACAAAATGAATGATTTTATTCATGTCATTTTTCATTTTTTCTTCATCTTTACAATTAAATTCTAATTTGCAAAGAGTTGCGATTTCTTTAATTAATTTATTAGTTATTTTCATATAATTTTAATTGATCAAAAATAGTATTGTAAGTTAATAAATTCAAATTTTCAATGGTTTTTTCATTTTTTTCTTTAATATTTATTGGTTTATGAACCTTTATTCTAACAATACCAGGAGATCCTTTATAATACTCTTGAGGAAATCTCATTTTATTATCTGCTAGTGTGATAGGAACTATTTCAATATTTTTTTCTGTAGCAAGCTTAAATGCTCCATTTTTAAATTTTTTTAAGAAAACTTTTTTATTAGGAATCCCTCCTTCAGGAAATATACATATATTAATTCCATTATCAATACTTTCTCCCGCTTTTATAAAAGCAGAATAACTGTCTCTAATTTTACTTCTATCTACAATTACAGAATTATTTTTATAGAAATATCCAAATATTGGAATCTTTGTTAATTCTTTTTTGCCCATAAAAATCACAGGAAGTTTAATAGCAACAGAAATTATAGGAATATCTAGTGAAGAAACATGATTAGGGCAAAATATATATTTTTTATTTGGATCTAATTTCTCTTCATATTCAACTTTCCAAAAAACTCCAGAGAGTAATAAAAAACCAGCTGACCAATATTTCATTATATAATTCACTATTAAAGTATTTTTAATAATGGCTGTGAATATAAATAATAGTGGTATTAAAAGAATAAATACAATAATAAAGGATGTTAAAAACCAAAACCTCCAAATAGAACTAAAAAGATATTTTATCCATTTCATTGAGAGCAAAGATAAAAATCATATTTTTACAATATAAATTTTTAAATAAAATGTCAAGAATATTAACTGGAATACAAAGTACAGGAACACCACATTTAGGAAATTTACTAGGAGCTATAATACCATCTATTGAGCTCTCAAAAGATAGTGATAATGAATGTCTTTTTTTTATAGCTGATTTACATTCTTTCACAACTATTCGTGATCCAAAAATTTTAAGAGAAAATACATATGCAACAGCTGCTGTTTGGTTATCTTTTGGATTTGACACAAATAAGAATTTACTCTATAAGCAGTCTGATGTTACTGAGGTATGCGAGTTAACATGGTATTTAAACTGCTTTACACCATATCAAAGACTACAGCTTTCACATTCCTTTAAGGATAAATCAAATAGATTATCTGAGATTAATGCTGGATTATTTACTTACCCTATATTAATGGCATCAGATATTTTACTATATGATGCAGACCTGGTGCCTGTAGGTAAAGATCAAATCCAACATTTGGAAATTACTAGATCTATTGCTTCAAAATTCAATTATAAATATCCAGATACTTTTATTGTCCCATCAGTTAAAATTGATGAAAAAGTAATGATAGTTCCTGGTACTGATGGCCAGAAGATGAGCAAATCATATGGTAATGTTATTGATATATTTCTTGAAAAAAAGAAATTGAGAAAACAAGTTATGAGTATAAAAACTGATTCTAAATCTCTTGAGGATCCTAAAGATACAGATAATTGTAATATTTTCAATTTATATAAATTGATAGCGTCTAAAGATCAAATTAATCAATTAAATAATCGATACAAAGCTGGCAACTTTGGTTATGGAGATGCAAAAAATGAACTATATGAGATTATTTGCGAAAAATATTCTGAACAGATTGATAAGTTTCATTTCTTAATGAATAATAAGAATTTAATAGATCAGGAACTTGAAAATGGAGCTAAAAAGGCAAAATTAATAGCAAAAGAAGTGCTCTCAAGAGTGAGAAAAAATATAGGATATTAATAATGGACTCTAGTATTGTTAATTTTATTAATGATAATCATATATTAACATTAGCCACATCAAATGGGAATGTACCTTATTGTTCAAATTTATTTTATTTTTATGAACATGAAAGTAATTCATTAATATTTTCTTCTGACTCTAACACTAGACATGTTAGGGAGTTTTTAAAGAACGATATTGTTTCAGCAAGTATTATATTTGACACTTGTGAAGTTAATAATATTCGAGGATTGCAGATTGTTGGATCAATGGTAGATTTAAATGCAAAAGAAGCCAATATATATAGAGATAAGTATATATTAAAATTTCCTTATGCTGTTAATATGAAATTAGAGCTATGGAAGTTAGAAATGAATTATATAAAAATGACTGACAATAGAGTAAAATTTGGTCATAAGATAATTTGGGAAAAGACCTGAAATTATTTATTTAGATATTTTTGGTATAGCTGCTTCTGATGATTGTCTAGATTTATGAGTTTTCCTTTGATGTATGCTTGTTCGACATTATTATCTATCATATTTAAAGCATCTCCATCACTAATAAAAAAAGTTGCTTCTTTTCCAACCTCTATACTTCCTAATACATCATCAATTCCAAATATTTTACAAGTGTTTAAGCTTAGAGCTGAAATTGCTTTTTCATATTTTAGACCATAAGCAACTGCTGTACCAGCTGTAAATGGCAAGTTTCTAGTTCCCATTGCTTCCATATCTCCATTATATGCAAAACAAAATAAAATTCCTTCTTGCGCAAGTTTTGAAGGTAAGGTGTAAAATTCATTAATTGAAGCATCTTCATTTGATGGTAATGAATGGATTCTATTTAGTATAATAGGAATATTATATTTTTTTAATATATCTATTGATTGAAGACATTCTTTTCCTCCAACAATTATAATATTTTTGACTCCTATACTGTTAAAATATATAATTGATTGTCTTATCTCCTTTGAATAATTAGCATGTACGTAAAGATTTTTTTCCCCAGTAAATAAACCTTTAATAGATTCTAATTCAATATCTATTAAGTTATCACCTTCGTAATAAGATTTAGACATTAAGAAATAATCTTTTATTCTATTAATCTTTTTATAATAATTTTCATTTTCGCTGGTAGATCCAGGTTGTGCCCACCAACCGGAAGTATTATATGCTTTTGGCCAGTTTATATGTATGCCATCATCTGATTTTACAGTAGCATCTTCCCAATTCCATCCATCTAAATACATAATTGAAGATGATCCAGAAATAATACCTCCTCTTGGCGTAGCTTGTGTTATTAGCACTCCATTTGTTCTTACTGTTTTTAGTATTTTGGAGTCAGTGTTATATGCAATAAGTGAACGAATATTCGGATTAAAATCGCCTACTTCATCGAAATCTTTAGAGGCTCTTATAGCATCAATTTCTGTTAAGCCTAATGTAGTGTTTGGAGATATAAATGCTGGATATATATGCTTCCCATGGACACGAATAATTGTGTCAAAAGCTTCATAATTTATTTTTATATTAGTTGCATCTGCTACAATATTAAATTTACCTTCTTTAATAGTAATTATTGAATTTTCAATTTTTTCTCCGTTACCTAGATGTGCAGTTGCTCCTATGAGAAGAATATCTTTAGCTGTTATTGTTTTTATAAAAATAAAAAAAGTTACAAATAGTAAAATATTTTTATTCATAATCTTCTATTGTGTTACAATGGTAGTGGTGTTCAATTGAAGGAAATATTTTTTGTTTTTCCTCTTTATTATTTGAGTTAACCATTTTGTTAATAATACGATTTTTTTCTTTTTTATCTCTATCCATAAGCTCAATATTTTTATTGATGTCATATAATAGTTTACCATCAACATATGTACTTTCAACCTTAGTGTATACTGAAAGAGGGTTGCCATCCCAGATTACTATATCTGCATGCTTGCCTATTTTTAAACTTCCAATTATATGATCTAGATGTAATAATTTCGCAGGATTTAATGTAATCATCTTCCAAGCATCTTCTTCGGATGAACCTCCATATTTTATTGTTTTAGCTGCTTCGTGGTTTAATCTTCTTCCCATCTCCGCATCATCTGAATTAATTGCTGTGAGAACTCCTTTACAATTTAATAGTGATGCATTATAAGGAATAGCTTCATTTACTTCAAATTTATATGCCCACCAATCTGAAAAAGTACTTGCTCCAGCTCCATGATTTTTCATTTTATCTGTTAATTTATATCCTTCTAAAATATGAGTAAAAGTATTAATTTTAAATCCCATAGAATCGGCTACATGCATTAACATATTAATTTCGGATTGAACATATGAATGACATGTGATAAATCTTTCATTATTCAAAATTTCTACTAAAGCATCTAACTCTAAATCAGCTCTAGGAGGTGTAGTTTTTCTTTTTTGTGAATTTGGAAGATTATTATATTCTTTCCATATTTTTTCATAATTTTTTGCTCTATAAAAAGCATTGTAAAAAACTTGTTCTACTCCCATTCTTGTTTGAGGGAATCTTATGTTATTAAATTCTCCCCAGTTAGATTGTTTTACATTTTCTCCAAGTGCAAATTTAATAAAACCAGGGGCTCCTTCTATTTTCATTTCTTCAGAAGAACTCCCCCATCTAAGCTTTATAATAGCTGATTGTCCTCCAATTGGATTAGCAGATCCATGAAGTAACTGCACAGTTGTTACTCCTCCCGCTAATTGACGATATATATTATGATCGTTAGGATTAATCACATCACCAATACTAACTTCAGAAGTTACAGCTTGACTTGCTTCATTTACACCTCTACTAATTGCAATATGTGAATGCTCATCAATAATTCCACATGTAATATGTTTATCTGTAGCATCTATAATTTGAATGTTAGTTGTATTTTTATTAAATATTTCATCTGGAGAAAGATTCGTGCCAATTGCAACTATCTTACCATTATTTATAGCTATATCAGTATTTTTTAAGATTCCATCATCTTCGTTAGTCCAAATAGTAGCATTTTTAAATATTGTTGGGAAAGCAGTAATTTCATATTGATTACCGTATGCTTTATTTGGAGAGAAAATAACAGGAATTTCATTATCATAATTAATAGTAACTTTCTTATCATTCAGATAAATTAATGAGTCTTTTGTAAGATTAAATGAAAATTTTTCCCCATCAGAGTTAATATATTTCCCAATAAAATTACCGTTAATATAATCAGCTGTAGCTATTATATCTTTATTATTAGAATTAAAATCAATTGAGTTTTCTTTAATACTAATATTATATTTTTGAATAGCGCTATCTAATTTTATTTCTTCCATTATTGGATTAGCTAAATCTCCAGATATTTTTATTGTTTTTATTTCATTATTATCAGAAAATGTATAGTAACCTCTAATATCTAAATCATTCTTTTTATTAATAATATTTTTAATTCCATTTGTCCAATTTTCATATATTTCTCCATCTTCAAAAATATCAGAGCTGCAAATAATAAAATTAGCTATTTTACCTTTTTCTAATGATCCTAATTTATGTTCTTGATTAATTAATTTTGCTGGAACTAATGTTAGAGCATTAAGAGCATCTTTTTTACTTAGTCCTTTCTCGATTGTTTTTCTCAAATTCTTTATAAATAATTCTGATTTTTCTAGATCATACATAGTGAAACAGAAATTTATTTTATTTTCTGACAATATTCTTGGATTAAATGGAGCAGTTTCCCAGTGTTTAAGTTTAGAAAGAGTTAAAATATCGATATCTTCTGGACTCTCTATGTCATAATCTTTTGGGAAATTTAAGGGTAATATTATTGGAAAATTAAATTTAGTTAACTCAGGAATTATTTGATATTCTTTACCATTGCCTTTTATTATAAAATTAATTTCAAATTCGTCAGATAGATTATAAATTCTATTATAATCTGTAGTTAGATCTGCTTGAAAAATATGAGGCAATGATAATTGATTAATAAATGCATTTAAGGATAAGTTATTAGATTTACCATTTTCTTTATACCAATAAACATCTAAAAATAATTGTTTTAATAATGCATAACTGCCCATTAGGGATGTCGGATATTTTTGAGAAGACACCCCTTTTTTGAAAGAGAAGCATGAGGCAGCTATAGGGGTTATCATATTTTTTTGGTCTATTTCATTTGATAATGAGACTAAACACGCGGAACCTCTTGAAATGCCATCTATTACATGTGATAGGACCACTCCGAATCCATTATTTAAATATTTTTTAGAATTTTTCTCATTGCCTGAAAATTGCTCTGAGGAGTTTAGTTCAGGATGAATCGATTCGTTCCAGTGGAACGATCCCTCCTTACTGCTTTTATATTGAGGTCTCCAATTATAATTCCCTTTCTCAGGTTTTGGGAGTCCATAGTCTGAGTAAAGATCAATAAATGATGGATAAATATAATCTCCATTTAAATCCTTAATTATAGCACCTGTAGGAATTTCCACTAAGCTATCAGCTTCTAAAATTTCCCCATCTTTTATTAAAAGAGTTCCTTTTTTGATTTCCTTTTCGCTAGAAATTATTATATGAGCATTCGTAAAAGCATACACTGGAGAATAGGTATTGTCGATTCCATTAACAGGAAATTCCTCTTGTCCAAATATTAGTATAGAACAGGTTGTAAATAATATAAAAAATGAATATTTCATACCATATAAATAATATTTCTGCAATTTACAATTTTTAGAAAACATATTGTTTATTTTTGCACAATTAATATTTACATGAAGAAAATAAGAAAATTACTTACACCCAAATTCTTACAGGAATATGTAGAACTTTATAAAGAAAAAGGCTTAAAATCTGTTATTAAAAAGGGAGGATGGAAACTAGCTTTTTATTTTTTCATGTTTTATTTAATACGTGATACAATTTTATATATTTTAATACCATTTCTTGTTGGCAAGGGAATATTTAATAATTTTATAAATTAAAAAAATAAGAAAATGAAAACAACTACAGCAAATCTAATAAACGGAGCAACACTAATAATTTTATCATTATGGGCTTATTTAAGTTATGTTCCTACAATAGAAAAACCGGAACCTTCAGTAACCACATTAATCCCATTATTTTTAGGATTAATACTATTATTATGTAACAAATCTTTAAGCAAAGAAAATAAAGTAATCTCTCATATTGCCGTAATTGTTACTTTAATAACCATAATTGCATTAACAATGCCTTTGCGTTCCGCTATTTCAGATGGTAGAGATATGGCAACAATTAGAGTTTCATTAATGTTATTATCAGGTCTAATAGCTATGATTACATTTATTAAAAGTTTTATAAATGCTAGAAAGAAATAACATTTAATGTCAGAGAGAGCGGTTTTAATTGGAGTAATTACACCAAAAGTCACTCTACAGTTAGTCAATGAATATTTGTTAGAACTTGAGTTTTTAGCTAAAACAGCTGGTGCTATTACAGTAAAAAAATTTACTCAAAAATTAAAAAGTCCTGATAAGGCAACTTTTATAGGAAAAGGTAAAACAGAGGAGGTTTTAGAATTTCTCAAAGAGAATTCAATTGAAATTGTAATTTTTGATGATGAATTGTCTGCTACTCAATTGAGAAACATTGAGAAAATATTTAAATGTAAAATTTTAGACAGGAATAGTTTAATACTAGATATATTTGCTTCAAGAGCAAAGACGGCTAAAGCTCGAACTCAAGTAGAATTAGCTCAATATCAATATTTATTGCCAAGACTTACGAGAATGTGGACTCATTTGGAAAGACAAAAGGGAGGAATTGGAATGAGAGGGCCAGGTGAAACACAAATAGAAACAGATAGAAGAATAATTAAGGATAAGATCTCTCTTCTTAAGAGTAGAATAAAAAAGATTGATAAACAAGGAAAGACACAAAGGCAAAAAAGAGACCATTTAATTAGGGCAGCTTTGATTGGATATACAAATGCTGGAAAATCTACTTTAATGAATAAATTGTCAAAGTCTGAGATATTTGCTGAAAATAAACTTTTTGCAACCTTAGACACAACTGTCCGGAAAGTAGTATTAAAAAATTTACCTTTTTTATTAGCTGATACTGTTGGATTTATAAGAAAATTACCGCATCAATTAGTTGAGTCTTTTAAATCTACTTTAGATGAAGTTAGAGAATCAGATTTACTCATTCATGTAGTGGATATATCAAACAATTCTTTTGAGGACCATATCAATGTTGTTAATAACACAATATCAGAGTTAGGATGCTCACATATTCCTTGTATTATTATTTTTAACAAAGTAGATAATTATAAATTTATTAAAAAGGACATTGATGATCTTGTTCCAAAAACAAAAGAAAATTTAACACTAAAAGAATTAGAAAACAGCTGGATGTCAAAATTAAATAAAAGGACTATATTTATTTCTGCTATTAACAAAACAAATTTTAATGAACTTAGAGAATTATTATATGAAATAGTTAAGGATTTACATATTAAACGGTATCCGTATAATAATTTTCTTTATTAATTGATATCTTGTAATTCTATTAATGAATTATATTTTCCTTTTTTTGAAATTAATTCTTGGTGATTCCCAATCTCTACGATTTCACCTTTATCTAGTACAATAATTAAATCCGCATTTTTTATAGTCGATAATCTATGGGCAATTATTAGCGTTGTTCTACTGCTCATTAATTTTTCAATTGATTGTTTAACTAATTTTTCAGATTCAGTATCTAAATTTGATGTAGCTTCGTCAAGAATTAAAAGATCAGGATTTTTTAATATTGCTCTTGCAATGCTGATTCTTTGTTTTTGACCTCCAGATAATTTATTTCCTCTTTCACCAATATTTGTATGAATGCCATTTTTAAGATCATTTATAAATTCTATTGCATTGGCTACTTTGGCTGCTTCAAAAACATCATTACTATCAGCGTTAGGATTTCCAATTAAAATATTATTATATATACTATCATTAAATAAAAAAGGTTCTTGGCTGACTACTCCCATTAAATTTCTAAGATTAGAAATTTTAATATCTTTGATATTTACTGAATCAATAAAAACATCTCCTTGTGTTATATCATAAAACCTTGCACATATGTCAGCTATAGTTGACTTGCCACTTCCTGATTTACCTACTAGAGCAATACACTTTCCTTTAGGTATTTCAAATGAAATATTTTTTAATATAGGAGTGTTCTCATATTTAAAATGCACATTATGAAAACTTATTTTATTATCAATATTTTGCTTGTGAATAGGATTTTTATTTTCATATAGATTGTTTTGTAAATCTAATATTTCAAATACTCTATTAGATGCAGCTGCTCCTTTTTGTATTCTGTAGTATGCTGTAGTAAATGATTTCGCAGGAGGAATTATTTGAGAAAAAATAAGAATATAACCTATAAATTCTTCAGGTTTTAATAATGAATTTCCTTCTAAAACTAATTTCCCTCCAAACCACATTATAGTAACCATAATGATAGTACTTAAGAATTCACTAATTGGAGATGACATATCTTTTTTTCTAACTAATGAATTCATTTGCAATTTATATTTAGTGCTTTCTGTTTTGAATTTTTTATTTGTATTTATCTCAGAGTTAAATAGTTTTACTACTCTAAGACCTTCAATATTTTCATCTAATATAGATAGTATATTTGCCATACTCTTTTGGCTTTTATCTGAAGATTTTTTTAAACTTCTTCCAATTTTTGCAATTAAATATCCTGTAATTGGAAATAAAATTATTACAAACAAAGTTAGCTCAGGGCTAATTAATATTAGAGTTAATAGATATACTATAATTTGTAAAGGATCTTTAAATATAATTTCTAATGAACTCATTATTGACCATTCTATTTCTACCAAATCAGTGGTCATTCTTGAAGTAATTTCTCCTCTTCTTTTTTCTGTAAAGAAACTTATAGGAAGAGTGATTGTTTTTTTATGTAATTTAGTTCTTAAATCATGAACTACTCCATTTCTTATTGGCGTTAAGAAAAATAAAGATAGATATCTAAATAAATTTCTAAATAAAAATGTGATTAATATTGTTAAGCACAGATATAATAGCGCATCCGTTTTTGAACTGGAATTAATAATATTATTTATTTGATAGTAGAAATAATTTTTAATTCCTTCAGATGAAAATGAAAAATCAGTTGGATATATTTGGTTTATTTCTATAGTTCCAAAAATCATCCCTAAAAAGGGTATAACCATAGTGAATGATATTAGAGAGAAAAATATAGTTAGAATGTTAAACATAACATTCATTATAGCATAGAAATAGTATTTTTTGCAAAATTTTAATATTCGAAAAAAATCTTTCATACTTGCAAATGTAATGATTAGAAAATAGAAAAACTATCTTTGCACTATGCAAACTACAAGACAAAAAAAAATATCTAAACTTATTCAGAAAGAAATCTCTCTGATATTTCAAAAAGAAAAACATGATTTGCTTGGAAATATCTTAGTAACAGTTACTAGTGTAAAGGTGACAGCTGATTTATCAATTTCTAAAATATTTCTTAGCATATTTCCTGTGAAGAATCCCAAAGAAACATTAGATATTATTAATAATAATAATAAGTTCTATAGGAATTTATTAGCAAGAAGTTTAAGACATAATTTACGTAAGGTACCTGAAATAATATTTTTACTAGACGATTCCGCCGCATATGCTGAAGAAATTGATCGATTATTAAATAAATAGTATTTTGAAACTATCATTTATTATAGCATTTAGATATTTTTTCACTAAAAGAAAAAAAAGTGCTGTTAATATTATATCTAATATCACATTGTCAGGAATTTCTATCACTGTTGCAGCTCTTGTGATAATTTTATCTGTATTTAATGGTTTTGAAAAGGTCATATTAGATATGTATAATAATTTTGATCCTCATTTGAAAATATATCCAATCAAAGGAAAAACATTTAATTATAATGATATAAAACATCATTTGTCAGAAGATATTTCCATTAAGGATTATTCTGTTGTATTAGAGGAGAAATTTTTATTAGAATACAATAATAAAAAGATAATGTGTATAGTTAAGGGAGTAGATTCAAACTATTCTAGTGTTGTTAAGACAGAAAAAATAATAAAGGAAGGAAGATATTTTTCGGATACTCTTTCTGACTTTCAAAAAGATGTAGTTATTTTAGGAAGTGTTATATCTTATGAATTAGATATAGATATTAATAATCCCTTTTCATATATTAAACTATTATGTCCAAAGAAATCTTCTAATTATATTAGAGATAAAAGCGATATAATTGAAACTTTATTTTCTCCAATAGGAATATTTTCAGTACAAGCAGATTATGATAATTCTTATTTAATTGTTCCAATTGGTAGATTGCAGAAAATTTTAAATGTTGATTCTCAATGTACATTTATTGAGATAATGTTACATAATGAAAATGAATTAGAGGAGTTTAAGAATAAAATCATAAAAGTTTTAGGCAATGATTATATTGTAAAGACAAGGATAGAACAGCATGATTTTTTATATAAATTACTAAATTCTGAGAAGTTAGTTGTTTTCTTAATTCTTGTATTTATTTTAATTATTTCTAGCTTTAATATTATTAGTTCATTGACTATGTTAATGATTGAGAAAAAAAATGATATCTATACATTAAGTGATTTAGGGTCTAATAAGAGACAGATAGAAAATATATTTCTTATAAATGGTTTATTATCTGTATTTTGTGGAACAATTATAGGGATTATAATAGGTGTTTCTTTCTGTATTATTCAGGAAAAATATGGGATTATATCAATGCATGGTAATTTTATAGTTGATAGTTACCCAGTTAAAATTTTATTAAGTGATATATATAAAATATTTTTTACAGTTTCTATTATTGGAATTTTAGTTTCTTATTATCCTGCAAAAGTGTTAACTAATAAATTTCTTAAAAAACGTAATCATTAAATTTCTCATATATTTCTTCTAAGGTATCTATGACTTCTTTTTCACATTCAGATGTGATCATTTTTATCCTGTATTGTTTAATATTTTTAATTCCTTTAAAGTAATTAGTATAATGTCTTTTCATTTCCGCAATGCCTAGTCTTAGTCCTTTCCATTCAATAGAGTGCTTTAAATGTTGTTTGCATGCATTAACTCTTTCTCTAATATTTGGTTTACTTAGATGGTTGCCAGTTTCAATATAATATTTAATTTGATTAAAAATCCATGGGTTTCCAATTGAAGCTCTCCCAATCATAGCTCCATCTAATCCATATTTATCTCTCATTAAGACAGCCTTTTCAGGAGAATCTACATCTCCATTCCCAAAAACTGGTATGTGCATTCTACTGTTATTCTTCACTTCGCTAATTAATGACCAGTCAGCTACTCCTTTATACATTTGCTTTCTAGTTCTTCCATGAATTGTTATAGCCTGAATTCCTACATCTTGTAATCTTTCAGCAACTTCTACGATATATTTTGTATTGTCATCCCACCCTAATCTTGTTTTAACAGTTACAGGTATAGAAGTTGATTTTACGATTTGTTTAGTCATTTCTACCATCTTTGGGATATCTTTTAATATCCCAGCTCCAGCGCCTTTATTTGCAACCTTTCGTACAGGACAACCATAATTAATATCAATTATCTCAGGATTTTCTGCTTCACAAATTCTTGTAGCTTTCATCATACTTTGTATGTTATTTCCAAAAATTTGGATACCAATCGGTCTTTCAAAATCATAGATGTCTAGTTTTTGGGTGCTTTTTTCAGCATCTCTAATCAATCCTTCAGAAGATATAAACTCTGTATACATTACATCAGCTCCATTTTTTTTGCATAGAGCTCTAAATGGAGGATCAGACACATCTTCCATTGGTGCTAATAACAGAGGGAATGCCCCTAGTTTTATATTTCCTATTTTTACTGACACTATTGACTTACAAAGTTAAATAAATATTTATTCTAGTAAATTTTAATAATAAAAAGTATTTTAGCATCTATAAAATAAAATTTCATAATTAAATTTAATATTCCATCAGCAAAAGATTAGAGTCATATAGCCTTTTTAAATTTATTTTAATTCTTCTAGTATTCATGATATTAGGAGTAATTGTTAATTCAATATTTCTTCCGATAAACATGGGTGAGAATTTATTAAATGAAAACATATCAAAGATTAAAATAACTCAATTGATATATTCTATTTTTATATTTATTTTACCTCCATTTTTCCTTTCTATATATGAAAAAAAGAAAATAAATTATTTATTGTTAATAAATAAAAATGTAAAAATACAACCTATTCTACTGATAATAGTAATTATAACTTTTATTCAACCTATTGTTTCATATTCATATAACTTAAATATTAATTTAATTAATTTTTTATCAAAATATTATCCAATTATTATTGAGAATATTCAACAAATTGAAAGTAAATCGGAATATTTAACAAACTTACTTATGAATATGGATAGCTATTCAGATCTTTTAGTTAACATATTTTTATTTTCTATAATACCAGCAATTGGTGAAGAAATGCTATTTAGAGGAGTTCTTCAAAGAAAGATATCAATTATTTTACATAATCATCATTTTTCTATCATCTTAGTTTCTATTTTATTTTCAACTGTGCACATGCAATTTTCGGGGTTTATTCCTAGATTTATTTTAGGATTATTATTGGGGTATATTTTTTATTATTCTAAAAATTTAATTTTCCCTATCATTTGTCACTTTATTAATAATTTACTTGTTATTATTTTTATGTATCCTCAGATATCAGATAATCTTAATATAGAAGTTAAAAATATTATCAATAATTCATATAATATTGATATTATTTACGTTGTAGTTAGTATTTTTTCAGTATTTATTTTTATGTATATTTTCATAAAAAGTTTTGAAAAACAGTGATAAATAAGTTATTTGATTGTTTTATTTTTCGGCTTTTTAGTTGAGTAGTTAATTTTAAGAGCATTTACTTTTCTCAACTCTTGTTTAACATCTGTAACTATTCCCATTGTTACATTTGCATCAGCTTTTATTGATGTAGTCATATATGGTATTTCAGATTCATCTTTTGATAACCTTTCGCTAGTAATAAAGCTTTGTATTTCTCCTACTTCTTTTCTGCTATATGTAACATCATTCAATTGAATTCTTGGGTTTGTCCCAAAGTTTGATTGTTGAGATATAGTTGGGGAACCTATATATATATAGGAAACAAGTGATTTTTTTTCCATTTTTTTAACCTCTGTTGCCTCAGGTTGAGTAACTTCTACTTTAAGAGTTGTTTCTCTCATTACTGTAGTCACCATGAAGAAGAAAAGCAACATGAATACTATATCAGGTAATGATGCTGTTGAAATTCCTGGCATTGCCTTTCCAGATCCTTTTTTAAACTTACTCATCTTAATTTGATTTTGTATCTGCTTCAGAAACTTTCATTGGGTAGTATTTTTTTATTATCTTTTGTTCATCTATTTCTAGTTCATCAAAATCTCTTCCATAATCTTCGTTAGCTTTTTCATTTCGGAGTTCATTATATGCTTTTGTAAGTTCATTTTGAACTTGAATATATACATCATATGATGTGCCTTCTTGATTCTGCAGAGACACAATAGCTTTTTCAGGGCT